>JACCDO010674886.1_pt1 | contig 10676 bp, 16 predicted proteins | sample 7446101 | NCBI WGS metagenome assembly JACCDO01 (sample SAMN15323440, study PRJNA562643) | freshwater metagenome | isolation source: river surface water | place: USA:Blue River Watershed | collected 2017-08-16
AAGGTTCTGACTGATGCAACTACGGGGGCTACTGATGCCATAGTTACTTCACCAACCAAGGTTGCAACCGATGCCGTCACTGGTACAGATGCAATCAATACATTTACCATAAGTAAAGTTTTAGCAGATAGTGCGTCTGTTACTGACAGTCTGATTACAAATCTGATTCTTGGTCAGTCAACGCCTCTGTATGATTTTGCTTTTGCGTCGGATGACAAGTTTACATACTTCCCTGTACCGGGAACTATCAACAGTCATCTTATCCATCAACCGGTCGTAAACGGTGAGTTTGTACTGACAACAGACCCCAATGCTGGTATCGTATATACCATCCGCACGGAGTCGTACAGTTACATGTTTGCTGGGTACGGACTCAACGAGAACCAACTTAACTAAGGAGTAAACCATGCTTCAAGATACCATTAAAGTAACTGGCGACCTGAAGATTGTTCTGACGGACGAACACGGTCAAATCAAACACGAGCAAGAGATTAAGAACCTTGTGGTTACCACAGGTAAGAATTTCATTGCCTCGCGTATGAAGGACACAACTGATACCGCGATGAGCCATATGGCGATTGGTACTGGCACTACGGCTGCTGCCGCAGGTGATACCACGCTAGGCACTGAAGCCGGTCGTGTTGCTCTGACCTCTACGACTGTAACTACCAACAACGTGGCATATGTTGCGACGTTCCCTGCCGGTACTGGCACTGGTGCGATTACTGAAGCCGGTCTGTTTAACGCTTCGTCTTCTGGCACGATGCTTTGCCGTACAGTGTTCTCAGTCATTAACAAGGGCGCAGCCGATACGCTCGGTATTACTTGGACTGTGACTGTTAACTAAGGAGTTCGGGAATGGGTATCAAACTCACAAATAATGCGTTTGCTACGCTCGCGGCGAGTATCAACTCGTCTGCGACTAGCATTACGCTGACCACCGGGCAAGGTGCTCGTTTCCCTACTCTGTCCGCTGGCGATTATTTTTATGCGACGCTAATTGACACATCCAATAACTTGGAGATTGTCAAGTGTACGGCTCGTAGTACTGATGTATTGACGGTTGTTCGAGGGCAAGAGTCAACTACGGCTCGTGCATATAACACTGGTGACCGCATCGAGATTCGTGTTACTGCGCAAACATTCTTGGATGCAACGGCTCTTACACCAGCGGCGGTCAGTGACCAAGATAATACATCTACGGGGTATTTTGATTTACCTGTTGGTACAACTGCTCAACGCCCCGGCACTCCTACTGTGGGGATGCTTCGTTATAACTCTACACTTAATCAGTATGAGTTCTACACCACAAGTGGATGGCTTCCTATTGGGGGGCAGTCTTACAGTGTCGAATATATTATTGTTGCTGGCGGCGGAGGCGGAGCAGAATTGTTTGGTGCTGGTGGTGCTGGCGGGGTTTTAACAGGGTCATATACAGTTGCTGCTGCTACTAACTATTCATTTACTGTCGGTGCTGGTGGTGCTGGTGCACCAACAACCATTGAAGGTATTGGTGTTGTTGGCTCAAACTCAACCGGTTTTAGTCTAACCGCCAACGGCGGTGGTTATGGTGGCGCAAAAGTTAACGGTGGTTCCGGCGGTTCCGGCGGCGGTGGCGGTGGCTGGGGTGGTGTTGCTTATACAGGTGGCGCAGGCACAGCAGGCCAAGGTAATACAGGTGGTAATGGTACTGCTGTTTATGATGGTGCAGGCGGCGGTGGCGGCGGTGCTGGTGCTGTTGGTGGTACTGCGTCTCTTAAACAGGCTGGCAACGGCGGCAATGGGGTTATTTGGCCCAGTGGTGGAGCAACTTATTACGGCGGTGGAGGCGGCGGTTCTTGCTGGCAAGGTAGCACGAGCGGAGTCGGAACAAACGGTACTGGCGGTCTTGGCGGCGGTGGAATTGGCGGCGGTTCTACTGGCGCACTAAACGCCGTTGGGCAAGCAGGAACGGCTAACACAGGCGGCGGTGGCGGTGCAGGGGTTAGAAATCAAAATAGCACATCGTATGGCGGTGGTGCAGGCGGCTCAGGTGTTGTCATTATTCGCTACGCCGGTGCTCAGAAAGGCTCTGGTGGAACAGTTACTTCTTCCGGTGGATACACCTACCACACCTTCACATCGTCTGGCACGTTTACGGCATAAGGAGAATTTGAATGGCACATTTTGCAAAAGTTGTTGATGGCATCGTGACACAAGTAATTGTTGCGGAGCCTGAGTTTTTTGATACGTTTGTTGACTCGTCTCCCGGCGAGTGGATTCAGACCAGTTATAACACCCGTGGCGGTGTTCACTACAACCCTGATTCCAACGAGCCTTCGGCTGACCAGTCTAAAGCCCTGCGCAAAAACTACGCAGGCATTGGCTTTACTTACGACCGTGAGAAGGATGCGTTCATTCCGCCCAAGCCTTACAGCAAGTGGGTGTTGAATAACCAGTCTTGCTTGTGGGAAGCACCGACTCAATACCCTAACGACGACAAAGTTTACCGTTGGGATGACGAAGCAGGTAACTGGGTAGAAATTCCTGACGCTGAAGGACAGTAATCATGGGAGTTAAAGTCACCAACAATGCTTTCGGCACACTCAATGCGGGTATCAATAGTTCCGCAACGACGATTGTGCTTGAGTCTGGGCAGGGAGCCCGGTTCCCAACTCTCAGTGCTGGTGACTACTTCTACGCCACGCTGATTGATACTTCTAACAATCTGGAGATTGTGAAGGTAACTGCACGTTCGACTGACACCATGACAGTGGTGCGAGGTCAGGACGGCACTACCGCTCGTGCGTATAGCACGAATGACCGGTTTGAATTGCGCCCTACTGCTGCTCTGTTCACAGAGTTTGCTGAACGCGTTACAACCGGTAAAGCAATCGCAATGGCAATCGTTTTCGGAGGATAAATCATGGCAGCCCCTAATATCGTCAATGTAACATCAATCGTAGGAAAAACTGTTGGGGCGGCACTTACCACCTCTAGCGCAGATATTGTCACTAATTCCTCAAGTAGCGGCAAAGTGCTCAAGGTTAACGCAATTCTTGTAGCCAACGTGGACGGCACTAATAGTGCAACTGTGACTATAGGATTTTACAACGCTGATAACACGACAAACTATAAAATTGCTAGTACTCTTGAAATACCAGCAGATGCGTCGCTTGATGTTTTGAATAAAGCAATCTACCTTGAAGAAGGTGACAAGATTACTGGACTAGCCTCTGCTAGTGGCGATATAGAGATGATTGTTTCCTACGAGGAGATTTCGTAATGCCAGCATCTACTATATGGAAACTTAATGATGTGCAGCGAGCAAAGGCTATAGCCGCGTACCCAGCCGACTATTTTATTGAGTATATAGTTATTGCTGGTGGTGCTGGCGGTGCAGGTACTGGTGGCGGTGGCGGTGCAGGCGGGTATCGTTCATCAGTAATAGGTGAGTCTTCAGGAGGAGGTGCGGCTAACGAGTCAAAACTCCTTATGACTCCCGGTTCTACTTATACTGCTACTGTCGGCGCAGGCGGTGCAGGAGCAACTTATCCTAGCGCAAGTAACGCAGGAAACAATTCATCCGTCGGGACAATTACCTCTACTGGTGGTGGTATTGCCCAACATAACGGCACTGGCGGTAGTGGTGGCTCCGGCGGTGGTGCTGGTTATCAAGGAAGCGGCGGTTCTGGAACTGCTGGGCAAGGCTATGCTGGCGGTACAGGTATTAACTCTCCCGGTTATCCCGGTGGCGGCGGCGGTGGAGCGGGCGGCGTAGGTGGTAATGCGCCAAATAGTAGTACCGGCGGTACTGGCGGTTCTGGGGTTACGTCTTCAATTACTGGCAGTTCAGTTGGACGCGCTGGAGGCGGCGGCGGCGGTGTTCGCGGTGGCACAGGTGGCTCTGCGTCGTCTGGTGGTGGAGCAGGTGCTGCCAGTGGTTCGGGTACGGCTGGTACTGCTAATACCGGTGGCGGCGGCGGTAGTATGGGTGGTGAAGGCGGTGGGCAAGGCGGACAAGGTGGTTCGGGTGTAGTAATTCTTAAAATTCCTACTGCTCGTTATAGCGGAGTAACAACTGGCGCACCATCAGTCTCCGTTGTAGGTAGCGACACTATTGTTACATTTACCTCATCAGGGACATATGTAGCATGACGACTCAACGCCAACCTCTCGTAATGTTTCCGAACGGCGCATTGATGCGCTGCGAAACTGTGCCTGAAGGTTGCGTGCTGGTTATCGAGCCTGAAGTTTTTGAGTCAGAGTTACCACCTGTGATTGACCAAACCCAAGCGGTAAAGGAGGCTGAAAATGCCAACGGTCAAGGAACTTGAAGCCAAGTTAATCACCCATGAGGTGATTAGTGCTGAACGATATGGAACATTGGTCAAGAGACTTGACCGTATGGAAATGATTTTGGTTGGGTCTGCCGGTACTTTGATAGTGGGTATGGCAGGCGTCATTGTAACTATCGTCCTTAAAGGAGTATGACATGCCTCTCAAACTGATGACCGAATCGGAAAAGCGTCGTAGAGATGAAGACGAAGAAAAGCGTAAAGCCGTTGCTGGATATAAAAAAGGCGGTATGGTGAAAAAGCCTACTGTCAAGAAAGCACCCGGCTACGCCAAAGGTGGAATGACTTTTAAGCCATGCGCTGGTTGTCCTAGCCCTGCGAAATGCAAGGCGATGGGTAAGTGCATGAAGAAGGCTAAATAAGAACGCCGTGAAAGGGGCATCATGGAACAGGTGGTTTTTAACTGGGCGGTCGCTATCGCAGGCTTCTGTGGTGGTTGGATTCTAAAAATCATCTGGGACGCCATTCAGGAACTGAAAAAGGACTTGAAGACAATGGACACCAAGATGCACGAAGATTTTGTTCGGCGTGATGATTTCAAAGAAGCCATCAAAGGTGTCAAGGACGACATGGTGGAACTGAAGCAAGACATGAAAGATGGCTTCACAAAACTTGAGGACATGGTTGGACTTATCTTCAAGAAGATTGACAACAAGGCAGACAAGTAGGAGGTTGTATGAGTGAGAAAGAAACTTACATTGAAACCGCCAAGGAAGTAGCGGGTAAGGCCATCGGTAAACATGGCCTTATTTACATCACCATCATTGTAGCGATGGGTGTTGGCGCATCTATTGTGTTGGAAGAAAACAAGATGGCGGCTGTGATGGGCTTGCTCGGTGCTTCTTTGACCGCACTTATTTCTATGCTTAATGGCGTAGCTGGTGCTACTCCAAAACAAGATAAGCCTGAGTTTGAAATTATGAAGCAGTTGATTGAACGCCTTGACCGTATGGCTGACCGCGACCCAATGAGTGTGCATGTGGATGGGGAAAAGGTTACTGTTAAGAAGGGCGATAACGAACTGACTAGCGGGAGATAAACATGTTTCCATTGACAGCCCTGTTTGATGTCGGGATGAAAGTCCTAGACAAATTTATTCCCGACCCTGAAGCCAAAGCAAAAGCGCAGCAGGAACTGCTCAAGATGCAACAGGAAGGTCGTTTGGCTGAACTCAACGCTGACAACATTGAGGCGCAAGAAATAACCAAGCGTCAGCAGGCAGACATGAGCAGTGACTCATGGCTGTCTAAGAACATTCGCCCAATGACGCTTATCTTTATTTTGATTGCGTATACCACCTTTGCCATGATGTCAGCATACGGCGTGGATACCAATGAGAAATATGTTGAGCTACTTGGTCAGTGGGGGATGTTGATTATGTCGTTCTACTTTGGCGGTCGCACGCTGGAGAAGATTATGGATATGAAGTCTAAGCCAAAGGATAAGGAGTAGCTATGCCATTTCAGCTTTCTCAGCGTAGCCTCGACAAACTGGTAGGTGTTCGCCCCGAACTGGTTGAAGTGGTTAAACGTGCCATTGAGGTTTCAACAATTGACTTTGGCGTGACCGAAGGGCTGCGTACCAAAGAGCGGCAGATTGAGTTGTTTGAAAAAGGCGCAAGCCAAATTCGTGAAGGCGGTACACATGTTGATGGTCGTGCCGTAGACTTAATGGCATACCTCGATGGACGTGCCTCATGGGAACTCAACCTCTACGACAATATCGCTGATGCGGTTAAGCAGGCTGCAATTGAAAAAAATGTTGCGATTCGTTGGGGTGCAGCATGGAATGTTCCTGACATTCGTCTGTGGCGTGGCACGATGGAAGAAGCCATGAACTACTACATTGACGAACGTCGAAAACAAAACAAGCGTCCGTTCATTGACGGGCCGCACTTTGAAATGGTGTAGACATGGCAGCAGTTAAGATTGTTAAATTCCTAGGTGAAGCCCCGAAGATTTCTTCGGAGTTGCTGCCGGATGCCGCTGCGCAACTGGCGTTTAACGTCAAACTGTACTCAGGTGACTTGATTCCTTACCGTTTGCCTTTCTTGGCTGGTAATACCAGCCGCACTGGCGACATCAAGACTCTATATGCGCTGCGCAATCCGTCTAACGGCGACCTCAAGTGGCTAACTTGGACGACAGACGTTGACATTGTTACTGCGTCTGCTTCGGAAGATAACGAGCAACGCTTTTACTACACAGGAGATGGCGTCCCTAAAGTTTCCAACTATGAGTTGGCGACTGCTACTGGTGAGCCATATCCAAACAACTATTACGAGTTGGGGCTTCCGCTTCCGACTACAAAACTAACTACAACGTCCACGACGTTTACACAGAAAACTACATCGAGCCGTGCCCGTGATACGGGTAACATTGCAACCGTTATTACTTCAACTGCGCATGGATTGCGCACGGGTAACATCGTGTCAGTCACGGGATTTCCTGCGGCGACTACTTCTGTGGCTACGTTCAATGCGACTAACGCAGAGGTCACAGTAATCAATGACACGACATTCACCTACTTTTCCCCCGGAGAGCAAGTCAGTACGACTTCCGATACCAACGGGCGTGTGTCCTTGGCAGGTAGCACGGTTCCTCGTTCTTATGTATACACATGGTTTACACCGTGGGAAGAAGAATCTATTGCGTCAGACCCATCTGACAACTTGTACATCAAAGAAGGACAGACTGTAACCGTTTCAAATCTACCTACGGCTAAACCTACTGGTGATAACTTTGTACGTGGTGTACGTTTGTATCGCACGCTCGCTACATCTTCTGGGACGGAATACTATCGCCTCGGTACGCTTTGGTTTCCTACGATTTTGGCTCGTGTGAGCCGTACGTCTAATGTGTCTCGGGTTACTTTATCGAATCACCACAATTTAACTATTGATGACCGCTTCAAGATTAGCGGATGTACTGACTCGTCGTTCAACATTACCGATGGAGTGGTTACAGATGTCATTGACGACTACACTTTTGAATATGCGCAAACAGCTTCAACTGTTGCTGATAAGGCTGAGACCGCAGGAACCCTTTACCATGATGTGGCTGAGACAGAGGATAAGCCAGCACGTTATTGGGGCGATGGTTCGTATTCGTTTACTGATGACTTCGACTATCGCGGCTTGTTCGACCTTTTGGGGACGGATGAATACGACCCTCCGCCGGAAAATCTCAAAGGACTGATTGCGGCGCAGAACAACATTCTTTGCGGCTTTGATGGCAACCAGTTGTTTTTCTCTGAGCCAAACATTCCACACGCATGGCCTGCTAAGTATGCTCTAACGTTTGAGTCTGACATCGTAGCCATTGCTTCGGTGGCTGGCTACATTCTTGTCCTTACAGAAGAATACCCATATCAAGTTTCTGGTAACAATCCGGCGACGATGGCATACGCCCGTATTGATACTCTCTACCCTTGCTTGTCTAAGCGGTCGGTAGTTAATATGGGCTTTGGTGTGGCTTACGTTACGTTTGGCGGTCTTGCTGTTTACAACCCGTCGGCTGGTATGGACTTGATTACTAAGTATGTCCATGACTGGGATACATGGCCTCAAGCTGTTGACTTAACCCAAGTTGTCGGTAAGTTCTTTAATGGTAAGTACTTTGGGTCAGATGGAACCTCGTCGTTTATCTTCGAGCGTGACGACCGTATCGGTGGATTTTTTGTTCAGATTAACTACCTCTTTACTTCCGCATGGTATGACGCTCAATCTAATGCGTTTTACTATACCTCCGACAATCTAGGTAACCTGTATCAGTGGGATAAAGATACCCAGCCGTTGTCTGCTGCCGAGTGGAAGTCTAAGACAATTATCACCAAAGATTTTTTGAACCTTGGTGCGGCTCGGGTTGTCGCAGACTATGAGACCCCAGATGCTGAGGCTCAAGCTATTGCTGAATACAACGCAGGTGTTCCTGCGTATAACCTTGGTGTATGGAACGACTACCTCCACACCTCGGTTTCGGTGTCTTATGCCCGTACATCCAACGTGGCAACGATTGTTACAGCGACTCCACATCAACTATCAACAGGTTGTCGTGTGAGTGTGACTGGGTTTACTAGCCCAGTTGGCGCGACGTTCAATACGACTGACTCTGTTGTAACTGTTGTTAACGCTACAACATTTACCTATGCCGATGTCGGTGGTGATGTTGGCACTACTTCTGATGGTAATGCAACTATTGAGTGCCTTAAAGGTCTGGGTGACATGAATGGCCCATATGACCGTATTGACTCTCTCGGTAATAGGATTGTCAACTTTGGCACGCTCAATTCGGTTGTGGTCAATGGAGATAACTTGACACGTACGTTAAAAACTGTACAGGGTATTCTCCCAATTACCTTCCGACTTTGGGTTGATAAACAGCTTGCTTTCCAAGCCACTGTGTCGTCCAGTGACGTATTCCGCCTCCCCACTGGCTATCGTTCAGATACGTTCGAGGTCGGTGTTTCGGGTTCTGCCCGTGTGCGAGCAATCCACATTGGTGAGACTCCGTTCGGATTGAGGACTGCATAATGGCACGATTCACAGCCGTACCTTCTGTACCAACAGGGAACATGACCGAGTGGCAAGGTCAGATTCTTCGTGCACTTAAAGAGAACGTCGAACTTTTAGCGGGTATCCGTGGTGAAGCCGACCTTCAAAGTAAGGCTGTAACCAAAGGTCAACTTACGGTCAACCAGACAGCAGCCCCCACATTTTCTCGTGTATCTGCGACAGGACAGGGGTATACTATTAGTGGGCAAAATGTGGCTGGTCTGGACGATTACGCAAAGTTAATTAACGATGTTCAACTGCTTGCAAATGATGTGGCAACGTTGCGGAGTACCGTCAATGCGCTCATCGCCCAATTGAAAGGATAAATTATGGCAAACAATCCAGTGCTGTCAATTTTGAACCCTGAGGTTAAGGCTCCTACGGCTGTTCCTCAGGTCGGTCTACCTACTGTTTCTGGCCCAGCGTCGGTTAACTTGACCGCCACACCTGCTCCGCAGATGGTTCCGCAAGGCCCGGGCATGGAGGCTGACCTTCCTGCACCGACTACTTCGCTTGACCTTCCTGCTTCGCTACAAGGTCTTCTTGGACAGAATTCCCCACAAGTCACCGTTAACGAGCAAGCCATCGCTCAGCCACAGATGAACACGTTGGCACAAACTGGTACTGTGGCTGCTAATCCCGGTGCACCTGCGCTTGACTTCCGACTCCAGCCTACCTACGCTGAAGGCGGTATGGTTGGTGAGAATGGTATGCCTGTACGTCCTGCCGGAGTCGCTACACAACAGCAACGTATGTCTCCTCAGATGATTGAGATGCAGTTGCAAGAGTTTATGCGCAAGAATCCGCAGGCTGTTCAACAAATCGCAAGTGCCATTATGGCTGGCTTCCAGTCTGGCGAATTAACTCCTGAAGAACTAAACACGGCTGGTCAGTTGGCTATGACTGCCCTTCAGAACCCTGAGATGTACCCATACATCCGCAAGTTTGCTATCCAACAAGGTATGGCAGGCGAGCAGGACTTGTCTCCTGAGTACGACCAAGGTCTAGTTTTTGTACTACTCCTCGCTATTCGTGCTGTTCAAGCACAGACTGGTGGTATGGGCGCAGTAGGGGGTATGGGTACGCAAACTGGTATGCCTCCACAACCTATGATGAGTATGGCTGATGGTGGCTACGTTGAGATGGGCGACCATGCTGCTAAAGGCGGTGCGGTTCGTGGCCCCGGTACTGGTACTAGCGATAGTGTTCCTATCCGGGTTTCAACTGGCGAGTATGTAATTCCTGCCAAAGTGGTGAAAGCCAAGGGTAAGGAGTTCTTCGATAACCTCTTGAAGAAGTATCAATAATGACAGCGACTCCAGCAGGCTTTGACCCAATCCCGCTCGATGATTTCGAGCCTCTGCTCCTTTCTACTAAGGAGCAGTTTGATATGTATTGGAACTCTACTAAACCTTTGCTGGAACGCTGTGTAAAACGTGCAATGCACGGTGAAATGACAATTGACGATATTTATAACGCTGCCCTTCAAGGAAAGATGTATATATTTGTTGTCAAATGTGATAAAACAATTACTAAGAGTGTGAAGTTAGCACTCGTGCTTGAGATTATTCCCTACCCAAAGATGCGTGCAATGAACATTGTGGCTCTTGGCGGTAGTGATTTAGATGCGCTACACGAAAAGTATTGGAAGATGCTTTGCGGTTGGGCGTATATGAATAGTGTCCGAGTCATTGAGGGATGGGTGTCCCCAGCAATGGAGCGGGTGATTTCTCGTTATGGTTTTAAGCCTGTGTATACACACATGCGACTCGAATTGACGGAGGCTA
>JACCDO010727505.1_pt1 | contig 10676 bp, 6 predicted proteins | sample 7446101 | NCBI WGS metagenome assembly JACCDO01 (sample SAMN15323440, study PRJNA562643) | freshwater metagenome | isolation source: river surface water | place: USA:Blue River Watershed | collected 2017-08-16
ACAGCATCTTGAAAGTATGGATTTGAGAAAAAGTCTATGAATCCCATCATACTAGATGTTTGATATCTATTAAGCCTAACTTTATCAGATGAGTTACCGTCTATTGATAAGAAGTGACTTGGTCCATCAGCTTTAAGAACTATACCAGTGTGTCCTCCACCGTCTCTTGACTTAATAAAAATTTGTCCACCTTTTATTAGTTTTGGATTAGCGGCTGCTGCTGATGCTAAAATTTTAAAATCCTTAGGAGCTTGTGACCAGAAATTTTTACATGCTCCTGTCTTTGGTAAAGGATTTTTAAGTCCTTTTTTATTACAAAATTCTTTAAACTGCGAGTAAACAAATGCCATACACCATGGATTTCCAACACCTAAACCAACATCCTTTAAGAATCTTGCTACCGGATCACCTGCGTTACTACCAGATGGTATTTCAGTTTTACCATTATATCCAGCTAATTGACTCCAGAAAATTTCAGCATCACTTCTATTCACTTTGATTTTACCCGGTAAATTGATATCTTGTTCAGGTCCACTTGCACTCAGAGTTGAAGAACCACTTGTTGATGCAGATACTTGTTGAGCTGCTTCTTGTTCTAATTGTGCTTCTTCTTCGTTGTATAACTCACCTAAAAAAGTTTTAAGGTCATCTGATGGCACATCATCATCTAGCGACTCCTCTTCTCCAGAGAACGCTTCTTCTAAAAATGATGGATCTAGTCCAGATATATCATCTGATGTGGTGACTATGAACGGATCTATTTCGATTTTTTCTATTATCGTAAACTCACCTAGTTGATCGTTTATTAGTTTATCTTTATACCTCACATCAAACACGAATTGTCCCCTTATTTTTGGTATTTGAGCAGGTGTTTGGCTTGGATTAGCACTTTTTCCAACAATGCTTTCAATATCGTAAGAAAATATTTGTAAAGCTAATTGTGGAGTTATTTCTATATTAAGTTCAGCTTCGGTACTTTGTAAATTTAAATATCTTATTGAAAAACTTGCAGTAGCAGAGACTGTAGCACCTGACGCAGTAGATCCTGATTGGCTGGATCCAGTTGCACTTTGTAGTGTAGGTGGTTGTTGAATTAATTCTGGCCAGCCAGATCCTGTTCCACCAGCTCTTGTTCTATTATACTCAGCATCTTTAGATAAATCGTAAACGTAAGCACCTGCTTTTATTAAATCGTCAGATAATTTTGTGTAAGTAAATGGAACTAAGGTATCTTTTAGACCTCTATGTCTAAATGAAAAAGTTACTCCAAGCTCTTCAATGGCAGGTGTTGCTGTTGAACCAGTTCCTGAAGCTGTCGCTGTTGTTGTGAAAATCCATTCTTTATCTTCATATGATATACTACTGAAGAAATTTCTATAAACCGACAAGTCATTTGTCACTTTAGGCCCTTTGTGAATTACTTTGCCATCTAACCATACTAATCCTCGTGGTGAAAATCCATTATAAAGTCCACCAGGTAGAAATGGAACCAAATAATTTTCTGATCCAGTCGGTCCAGTGGCTAAAACTGCTTTTGATTCAATTGTTCCTCCAAAGTTTAGTTCCCAGTTTGCTCCATTTTTATTTACTGAGATTGGAAGTGTCAAATCCCAGAAACTTGTTGTTAACCCAGAGTTTGACGCGACTGGATTAGACACAACTGACGGTGTGAAACCAATAAGAGATGAGTTAGGAAACATAGCCGAACTTTGACCAATTGTTCCATTTTTAAATGAGTATGTGGCTGCTGTTGGATTTGAAGTCACTAATGTGATGTCGGTCAAATCAATATTGAATAACTTTGGATTATAGGTGTAGTAAACTTTACCGCCAGCTGCTTTAATTTTTGTCGCAATATCAACTAACTCTACTGTTGGAACCGCCTCCATTAAAGTTATTGTTTTAATATTAGCTGTAAGATTAGGAATCTCCTGCATTACAGGAGTATCGGAGTTAGTTGACTCACCATAAAGAAATAAGTTCAGAGATGATGGCAAAAGAGCTCTTGATTCAATCTCTTGAACTACCTCTTGAACAAGTTTATTAAAATCAGAGTATGGATTATTTGCAAAAACATTGACATATTTATTAAACCAGTCTTTAACTGGAGACTCTGTTTGAGCAAGAATCTGTTCATCGACTTTATTATCGTTTAATTTAAAAAATTTATTATCAAAACCGATTACTCGGTTTGCCATCTTAATACCGGAGTGTGTTCCTTTTACATTATCCTCACCTATACTAAATTTAAAAATGTTTTCTGTTTTTTCAAAATCTGTTTCAAAAATTTCATTTTTAGGATAATAGATAAAAATAGGAACACTTCCTCCTCGTCTCGGTGGAACACTTATAAAACACTCTTTTAAAGTGACAAAGTCAAAACTACCACCAGTGTTCACAGACGTTCCATCTACTGTTCCTACTTTTGCTGTAGCACCAGCACTTTGTGTAGAACTCTGAGTTTCTGTTGTAGTAGCAGTTGTAGATGTAGCAGCTCCTGGTGTTATTGAAGTTGTGTATACTACAACTCCATTATACTCAGGTAAGTTTGTTGGTGATCCACTCGGTCCAACTTGAACACCCACAGTTCCTGTCTTAGCGTTAGCTGATTTTGGTTTGGCAGGATAGCTAGAATCTGTATGTTGAAAGAATATCTGACGGAAACCTCCCGGGAAATGAAAGTCTAAAACATCAGCTATTTCCGCTCCTGTAGCTGCAACTTCTTTTCTTCTTGTCTTATAGTTTGAATAGGCGTGACCAGATGGTGGCTTTTTTTTCGGATAACCCGCAGTAGCCCCACCCCAAGAGTTGAAACCAACATAAGCTTTTCCATCTGGTGACTCTTCAATTGTTACTTCATAATCAACGGAGAATTCTACTGGATCTACAGTGATTTTTATTGCCGTTATACAAGGATTCAAGTTGTAAGTTTTATAGAAACTTTTAAGAGCCTCGGATATTCTTGAATGCATTCTACCTCCTTTTTCAAGTTTTTCCCCAGCCTTGTTCTTTCCGAAATTACCACCAATTTTTCTTGTTGAAAAGGTGTGCATAGCATCCCAATCACCTTGACATGCGGTTCCTTTTCCACCAAACCTATCACTTACTACTACAACTGACATTGAATTATATATTATTGTGTTTTGTTTCTTCTAAATAATGAATTCATTATCTGAGAATAAGCTTCTCCTGAATGAAGAGAAGAGATTAGTTCACCGTTGTTGTCAAGTTTATCTGGATCTGCTTCAATTACTTTACCAACGACAAAATTTTTATTTTGTGATTTAGGTAAGTAAGGATACATTTCTGGATTAGTGTAAATAACAAATATTTGTCGTATACTAAAACCTGATGTTTTGGTTTGAAAATTAAAATCAGCTATATCTGCAATTTCTGTTTTCTTTGAAACTTCTCTAAGTAATTTTTTTTTCTTAGAATCAATTTTAATAAATGCTCTATGTATCGAACCATCTACTCCTTCTGATTTACCAGATGCTCCTCTACAGGCCAATCCTATATACGCTCTTCCGTCTGGACTTTCGTCAATTGTAGCTTCCCAATTAACAATAAAATTTAAATCATCTATTGTTATTCTGAGTGATGAAACGTATGGATTTTTTTTCAACTCTTTGTAATAATTTTTCAATTCTGAGTTTATTTTTGAAATCATATTAGCATTTGAATCTATATTTGTTTGGTCTAAATTTTGCAAACAGTTATAGTCACCTATTTCACACTTAAACGAATTTGAAATTATCTTTTTCATATTACATTTTATTTTTAATCTTCATATAACCAACCTTTAACTTCCACTCCATTTTCTAAAATTTCAGTCACAGTAAATTCATATGTTTTACCTTCTTTGTCTTGAACAATGTAGATTTCATCTACTTTATATTTGCTATTTGGTGGTGTCTCAACAGCCAGCTCATTAACATTTTCTTCTTTAAGAATTGCTTGTTCTTGTGTAGTGGTTGTGGCACCGTCTTCTGGAATTTTCTCTAATTCTTTTCTAACGGCGGTTACGGTCTGAACTGTTTCTCCTTTTGTTCCGGATGCCTGCCATGAAAATTTTATATCAACTATCATCCACTCCCCACTGATTCTCTTTTGGTTTAAATCTTCTTCAGCGATTGTTGGAGCTTCATTGATAAATTGAATTCTAATTTTTTGAAATTTGTACAAGTTGAAATTTAATTGAGGTAGTTCTAAAGTGACTACAATTTTACTCAAATCGGTCAAGTTTCTACTGTTTAAAACATCCGCATAAAGATAGTTTTTATGAACATTAGATAAATCTACTCTACCTCCAAATACAGTCGTATAGTTTGTTTCTAATTCTGTCGAATCTGCTGGTTTTCCTTTAAGAATTATTTTGGAATCATCCTGAGTCGTAAGAGAGTCTACATTGAAAATCAAAAACTGTTTAGTCGCAGTATCATAATATTTACTTATAGTAAATTGACCATTTGAAATAGCTTTATTAGTAGCGTTATTTTGAACAGAGTAGTTCAAGAAATAAGTGTTCGCACTATTCTGAGACTTCTCATTCATTAAAACAAGTGGTAGTAGTTTATCAGCATCCGGTGTTTTAGTATCAATTTGTGAAGTTCCTGTTGATGCTATACCAACGTCAGCACTAACATCTCTTCTCCACTCTTTCTCTAAATCTACGTAATTCAAACAATAATAAAAATCAATGTATGCTAAAGTAAAAGAGTCATCAGCTATGTAGGAGTGTCTAATGACATCACCCATGAACTCTCTCCAAGTCATACCAGTATTGGTCCACTTCATACTATCATTAGTTTTATCAATATTAGAATTGTATCCAATTTTAAGTTCACTGCACATTTGTCTCAAAACTTCAAATGATGTTCCTGTCCAAGATCTATAGTTCACTTTGTAGAAATCTCTTAAGTCCAAGGTCCCTGTCATCGTGTATGTTTTGTTTGCATTTTCTTGAAAGTTATCTATCTTCATTCTTAAGTGTATAGACTTAAGAACTGCACTTCCAGAATTCATAAATACATCAAAAGTGGAATCTGAACCTGGGAAACCTACTTTCTTAAGAATTGCAGCAGAGTCGATAAAGTTAACCTCAACTGCTGGGACTATTCCTTTGTAATATAAAACTAAATAGTAAATATCATTTTCTTTTATTTGGTAACCATTATACCAGATAAATGGTGTCAAACCTATCTGTTTTAGTATTTCAGCATTTGCTTGTTTGTTTGAATCTTGGGGCACAGGCATCTGAATTGGAGCTAAAGCAATTGATGGTGGGTCTATTTGTGTAATAATTGGTCTTTTTCCAGTTTCTTCTTCTTGAGCTGGTTTTTCAGTTGAAGGTGGATTTTCATTAAGTTGAACTTTCACTAAAAATTCTAATGGTTCAACTCCTTCAAATGTGTGATATGCCTTTACAACGTAATCGCCTTCTTTATCAAATTGAAGTCCTTTAAAAATAGTTTCACCAAAAATAACTTCTGCTTCAACCTCACCCATCATCTCACCTGGACCTGAAACTTTCTCAAGTTTGACATAACCATCCGCTCGTGGATCAGGAGGTGGTGGCGGAGGTGCTGGTAAGGAAGCTGGTTCTTGAGTTTGTTCCGAAGCTGTGACTCCTTGAACTTCAGGAGTAGCATTTCCACTTGAGCTAGAGGATAAAACAGCTCCCAATGGTTCTTTAAGACCTGCGAATTTTTTTACATATTCATAGAATTCCTCTTTTCGATGTTGTGCTTTTGTCATTCCGCCTAATGAATCATTGAGGAGAAGGGCTTTAATTTTAGAAACTTTTTTACCTGTTCCAGCAGTGCAGTGGTATGCACACAAAACTGCATCTTCTAAATTTTTAAAGTCATTCATAGTTGTGCTACCATATGATTTTCCCACTTGAGGAACTGTATTTCTATAATATTTTAAAAGAATTTTGGCAGAGATTACCGCGTTATTAATTTTGTCTGGATCTTTCACCATATCAACTCCAGCTATATCCGAGTATTTTTCATAACCTGCCTTAAAAGTAATTCCATTAAATCCACCTCCTCTATAATTATAACCATCGTTCGCACCTGTATTGCCTATGTGTGGTGATTTGTTTCGACCATGAGGTTTGGCTCCATAAACCCAGTTGGCGATAGCTTTTTCATTACCGACAATTTCCGAAGCTTTTGTTTTGTCTAATCCAAAGACCTCCTGTAATCGAGCTACGGTAGTATAGTTCATGTTTTCTCTTTGAATTGTAAAAGCACTTTCTTTACTTACAATACCAAGCACAGCTGCAATAAAAATTGGATTAGTTACGCCTCCATCCTTAAAAACTTGGATAACAATATCCATGTTTTTTTTCTGAGTGGAGTTCATTTTACTTATGTATGTACCTTTGGCTTCTAATTTAGGCTTACCCATAATTTATATATTAATGGGTGTCTTTTACATCAAAGATTAATCTTAATAACTTTGTATGGGTATTGTCTTTTTTGATAGAACTTTTCTCTTTCTCTAAAATGTCTAAATAGAATGTTTGACATGTTGCCAATATCAAAAACATCAACTAAATCAAATATTGTGGCCTTGTCTTTTTCAGAGTGTAGTCGAAGTGCTCTACCTATAGATTGTATAATAATTTGTTCTGATTTAAAAGAGTCAGCAAAAATCACATTAAAGATGGCATTAATAGAAACTCCAGTTGAAAGTGTTCCATATGATGCTACTAAGACTTTTATGTTACCATCGGTCACTTCCATTTGTTTTTTTATTTCTTCTCGTTTTTTTCCAGAAATTTCACCATCTATGTAATAGTAGTCTCTACCTGGTAAATCTTTTTGTAACTTACTAAATATTTGTTGTCCGTAGTCAATTGTGTGAAAAAGTAAAAGTGTGTTCGAATTGCACTTTTCAACTATCTTTTTTATAAAATCCAATCTCTTCTCTGAAATATGAATGTAGGCTTTTTCTAATTCAAAAGCATCTTTTCCATTTCCACCTTTTTTAATTATTTGTATTCTTTCGTCGAATTCTTTATCATTGTGATTCATTATTACAGCTTTTATTTCCATAGGTGTAATAATGCCTTTTTCCTTTAATTCATTAGCTGATACTTCCGTAATCTTTGGACCCAATACCGCCTGTATTGTCAAAATTTCACAAGTATCATCTTCTGGAAAAGTTCCTGATACTCCAAATCTAGAATAAGCATGTTTGAATGTTTTGTGTAATATTGTAGTGATGGTTTTTGCTTTAGCTCCGTGAGCCTCATCTGTAATTACAGTATGAAACTGTTGAAAGAACTCCTTAGGCCACTTTTCTAAAGACTGATAAGTTCCAATAAAGACATTTGCGTCCTGTGTTCCAGAATATTTACGAGGTCTTTCTGACATAACTTCTTCAACCCTAACATCACAAGGTGTGTATTTTGCTTCTGGATTAAGAATAGAATCTAACTTCTTTTCCCTCATTTCGGCTAAGCTGTTTATTCCCCAGTTATACTCCATTATATTATCATAGAATTGAGTCACAAGAGTTATTGATGGAACTATTATTAGAAATTTAGCTTCGGGTTGAATATGCTTGAGTGTATAAAACATTACTATTGAGATGATAAGTGATTTACCACCTGACGTAGCAACCTCTGCCATACAGTATCTGTTTTTTAAAATTCTATAGGCTGATTCAATTTGATGGTCATAAGGCATAAATGGTATCCATTCTCCTGATTTAGTTTTTACCTTGTGAAATTTGAAATATTCTTTGCAAAAATCTTGAACACTTTCTAAAGTAACTTCTCTGTTGAGTGGAAAATCTTCTTTATTTTCTAAAATGAAAGATGCGTCTATCTCTTTACAACCTTTCATGGCTTCTCTCCAAAGACCTAAACTAATTCTGCCATTTTTAAAATAAGATTGTTGTCCATTCCAAACACCCATCTTAAAAGCTGGCATATATCTGTAACCTTTCACATGACGAGTCAACCACAAATTTAATTGGTGGTATTCGATTCTTGTCGCAGATGTGACAACAATTTCCTCAGTTGATTTATCATAACGGAATTTCATCTCATATTTATATATAAAATCAATGTTCTGGTTTAATATCTTGATTTTTTTGAGGTTTTTTATAAGGGACATAAAACTTATTGATATATAAAAAAAAATAAACTCAAATTATGTGGGAATCAATTAAGAAATTTTTTGGTTTTGGTAAAAAAGAAGAGACTGTAGAAGTAGTTGAAGTAAAGGCTGAGGCACCAGTAAAAGCTGAAGTTAAAGCTGAGACTAAGGTAGAAGCTCCGGTAAAAACTGAAGCACCTAAGGTTCAGTCTCCAAAAAAACCAAAAGCTCCAAAAACTAAACAAGTTGAAAAATCTGAAGCTAAGGTTACAGCGAAGGATATTAAAGCTAAAGTTAAGAAAGAAGAGCCTAAGGTTGAAAAGGCATCTAAGCCTCGTAAGCCAAAATCAAAAACGAACTAAAAAGAAAAACCCACTCAATTGAGTGGGTTTTTTTATTTTCTTTTAGTTATAATCTCATCAATCATACCATACTTTTTCGCATCATGAGATGACATCCAGTAGTCTCTATCACCATCTTTATAAACTTTATCATACAACTGTCCAGTTCTGTCTGAAATAATTTCGTATAATTCTCTTTTTAGATGATTCATTTCTTTAGCTTCTATTTCTACATCAGATGCTTGTTGCATCCAACCACCATAGGTAAGAGGTTGATGTATCATAGTTCTACTTCTTTTCAAAGCTTTTCTTTTTCCTTTTTCACCTGAACAAAGAATTACTGCTGCCATAGATGCTGCTAATCCAGTATTTACTGTTGATATATCACAATTAACAAAGTCAATCACATCTAACAATCCCATTCCTGAATAAACTGACCCACCCGGACTATCAATATAGATGGAAATGTCATCATTTGACTCACTGTCTAAGTAAAGAAGTTGTGCTTTGATGATGTTACAAACATCTGAATCAATTTCATCTGATAAAAAAATTATTCTTTCGTCTAATAATTTTGAAAAAATATCAACAGGTAGACCGTTTGATTCCAAAAGATGTGAAGTAGTATTTTTTCTTTGTGTTTTTTTGAAGTAGTCATACTGAAAAGTGCTGGATATTGATTGACTTAGTAAGAATTTGCTGAGGTCTTTATTCATAAAAAAATTTTTAATTTCAATTTTTATGAGATAATGTGGTAAAAGTTTCAACTAAAAGCAATTTTAGATTTTAATATATAACTAAAAAAATATTATAAAATATGAAAACTAGTGTTGAAATAAGTGGATATTTAATCACTATCGAAGAAGTTGATGGTGTAATTTCTGTTAACGCTGCAAAAGATGACGAGGTTGTTGAGGAATTTACAATCAGTGTTCAAGAGTCTGATGACGAATTTGCTGAAGAAGGTGGTGAAGAAGGTGGTGAAATGGGTGATGTAAAACCTTTTGGTGACTACGATGAAGAAGAAGATTTCGGAGATGAGGAAGATGATATTCAAGACCAAATCGATGAAGAACCAGAGAATGATGAAATTCAAGGTGATGACGATGATGATGACGATGATGACGATGATGACAACGATGATGAACTTTCATTAGAGTCTTTTCAAGCATTTATTAATAAGAAGCCGGCTTCAAAAAGAAAATAAATTAATGATTAAAAAATTTAGTCGATTCATTAAAGAATCTTCTGTATCTGAAGATACTAACGTATTGCTATATTATGCTTTTGACTGGGATGATAATATTCTTAGTATGCCAACTGTGATTCATTTAGAAAAAAAAGATGGTGATAGTTGGATTCCAGTTGATGTCTCAACTGCTGAATTTGCATTAATTAGAGATGATAAAGAAAATTATAGACTACTAAATGGTGACCCAGGTGCTGCTTACTCTGATTTTAGAGATAATGGTCCGTCTGGTCCCGGAATTTTTTTAGAAGATACAAAGAAAGCGATAGCCAACAATAGTTTTGCTCCTTCATGGAATGATTTTATTGAATGTCTTTCAAACGGTGCAATATTCGCAATTATTACAGCTAGAGGCCACGAGTCTGAGACAATGAGAAAAGGTGTCGAGTGGATTATTGATAACGTTCTAACAGAACAACAATTGTTTAGTATGTATAATCACATAGCTAAATTTAGCTACTTATATGGAACCTTAGGAGAGGATTTTCCAAGACTTTTAAAAGAGACACCTAGTCAAAATAAATTAATTGAAAAATATTTAGATAGTTGTCATTTTGTTGGAGTTTCTGCACCATCTCGCGGAGGTTCTCCTTCAAATCCCGAAAAAGCAAAAGAAGACGCTTTGATGGAATTCATTCACGATGTTGATTCGCATATTAGCGAATTGATAGATCTAAGTGGTGAGAAATGGGTTGCTATGATTGGTTTTTCAGATGACGATGTTAAAAATGAAAAACACATAGTGGACTTAATTAAAAATTTAAGTCATGAAACTTTTCAAAATATAATTAAAATTGTAGTTAAAGGCACGAAAGATGCAGAAAATATAACCACAACTGAAAGAGAATTTCCTGAGATATTAAGTGAGACCTCACATCAAACACCAGGTTTGGAAAATTCAGTGTTACCTTTTACTCAATTTGGTAACATGACTGGTAGATTAAATCCATCAAGTGCTATGAATAGACA
>JACCDO010970319.1_pt1 | contig 10676 bp, 1 predicted proteins | sample 7446101 | NCBI WGS metagenome assembly JACCDO01 (sample SAMN15323440, study PRJNA562643) | freshwater metagenome | isolation source: river surface water | place: USA:Blue River Watershed | collected 2017-08-16
AAGTAATCTTCATAAGCATCCCTATCAGCCCTTATTGATGTGTACCTTTTTAAACCAACTGGTGTAAAGCTACTTAAATTTTCATGGTTCCATTGTGATGGTGCACCGTTTTGTAGTATTACTGGTTGTGTTAACAAACCAACAATATTATCCATAACTGGTGTGTTTTGTTTATAGACTAAATTAATTTGTTTTACGCTATCACCAACATCAAAACTTGATGCAATTGCTGCATAATTTTTTATTACTGATTCTGGTATATATGTTTTAAGGTCATTAATACTAATTTTAGAGTATCTAGTACTACTACCATATTGTGATTCAAATGATTCGATTTTTTTAGTTAAAGATGCATATTTTTTAAATTTACCTTGTTCAAAACCTCTATCATAACCTTCCCAAATTTCAAGTTCTTTTTGTATATAACCAAACCCTGTTGCATCATCATTAACCCATCTTATGAAATAATACATAAATTCTCTTTGAATTTCAATTGGTAAGAAAGTTAATGTTTTATCTAATGGCATATAGTTAGTTGTATTACCTATCCCAGTTACAGTATCAGAATCTACACCACCTAGACACATTCCCCAATAATTTTCATTTATAGTATAGGTTGACTCATTTGAGACATATAAATATTCATTAGCTCTAGGGTATCTACCACCCATTAATATGTCGTCTACATTTCTTGGTGTACCATTTATAATACCTAATACATCATCATATGTTATAATGTTATCTTTTAAATATACCTCACTTTTATTAGGTGTAATATTTCGTGTTAATTTTTCACCATGTCTTAATCTAAATAACATACCACCAATAAATAAAGCCCAAGCTTTAGGTACATGTATAAATGAACTATTAACACAAAATAAACTTTTTATACTTAGTACTTTTGATTCTATGTCATCAGCTCCACTACCAGTCCAATCACCATTCTTATCAAAACCTAAATATTTAGTTAAGTCATTTGAGTCATTTAAACCTAAAACACCTTGCCATGGCATACAATGTAGAAATAATATAGCTTTTGCGGCTTTTGAAGTTATAACACCATCTCTAACAGTATTATCATATTGTTGATTATACAACATTGAACCAAAAAGTGATAAATTTAATTTAATTCCATATGGTTGATTAATACCGAATTCAATAAATGGTAAATAAACATTTTTATTTGCAGCTACTTTATATTGTACCAATTCTTTTTGTTTACCATATGATTTACCTATAAATAACTGTCTATATTCATCCTTATAAGAAACTGGGAATTGACTTGGGGCATTAAGTTTAACACCACTAGTATAAACAAATGAATTACCCCATTCAAAACAAGGCATACCTTTACCACCCAATGCTGGTCCAGAACCACCATTTTGTGATATTCTTTCACTATCATCCAATACATTACATAAATAAGTACCACTATCTATAGTCAATTTTGGTTGAACATAAAAACTTATTAATGTACTATACGCTATATTATCTTGTAATGCATCTGGTTTTAATTCATTTAATTTAGTCTTTGGTCCATTATCTAAATTAATTTTATCAAACTCTAACCAAGTATAATTACCAGCACCAACTTCTAAATCTTGTAATACATTGGTAGAATTTTTAACATTTGCATTATTAAGAATAGCTTCCTTTACTGTTGACGCTTTTAATTTGGTTCCAATGTATATTGACTTTAAATTATTTAAAGTTGCAACACCAAAACCAGGTTTCATACTTGATGAAGTATATATGTTATTTTCAATTATTTTAAAAGAATATGAACCATCATTGTTATTAAAACCTGGACCATAAGGTGTACCTTCACCCCTAGGTTGTGCTGGGTTCGTATCTGTAACGAATGAAAATGGTGATATATTATCATTTTGTTTTGGACTAATAAATATATTATCACCCTTTGTTGAAAACAACTTATCTGGTGATTTAATATTTAAACCATCATATAAGTATTTTCCAGAAAAATTTTTATTTACTGGTAAATAACTTATATCTACTGGTGCTTTATTATTAACATTATTAACAGCGGTATTTATACTATTCTGTAATGATAATGGTTGGTTTATTGATAATGTTTGAAAATTATTAGTGGTATTAACAACTGTATTTATGTTAGTGTTAACATTAAATACATTAGTATTAACATGGTAATTATATAAATAATAACCTTTATTCTTATTTCTGTTACCCCAATTACCATCATTTAATGTAACTGCGTTACCATTTTCATCGGTATAATCAAATATTGGTTTAGCTTTACCTAATGCTAATGGTGGGTTTTCTATTAATGTTGACCCAACCAAACCATTATTTAAAATAACCTCTTTAATATAATCTTCAGCTTTTTTAGTAGCATCTGGAACCATTAATCTAGAAATATCTTTACCTTTAGGTCCTAGTCTCCTACAAGCATCTATAAAATTTTCAGCTTCTAATTGACCACAAAGATTTGTTAAACTAGCTTTCCCATTTGGCACATTTTTTTCGTTTGGTAATTTACTATTATAAGCACCAACACCTAAAAGTAAAAAACCTCTCATTAATAACAACCTAATAACCTCATCTTTTTTATTAGAATTTACAGGTTCATTGTAAGGGTTTTCAGTCATATATGGTGTTAATGGTGTATCAATAGCTGATACTGGATACCATGGGTATTTAACTTCAATTGGGTTTGTATCAATTTCTTCTCCAGCTGCTTGATTTTCTAAATCTTTGTCAAATCTAGCAACATCCATTAATTTATTATATAATTCTTCAGTGAATACAACTTCATTTATATTACTAGGTATTACTGCTGGTTCGGCACCCAAATAAGTTTCTTGGTAACCATTTTCACCACCTTTTTGTGTTCTATATTCTGGCCAAGGATATATTGTGTTGTTAATTACTTCACTATCATTAACATTTATTTTACCTACAATTTTATTAAATTCTTTAGCTCTTTTACCATTTTTATCTAACTGAGCTTCTTCTGATACTTCTTTTAATACTTCTAAGAATATCTCACTATTTACCGTTAATACTCTAAATATATTTCTAATACTAGGTTTAAACCCAATAACTTTTTGAGCTTCATCTGTTAATTTTTTATTAAACTCACTAGTATTTTCTTGTTTCTTTTGTGATATTTTTGTTTTTTTATACTGAAGATGATAAGATGGTCTTTTTAAATTATAAATGTTCATTGGTGTATCATCTGGTAGTGAACTATTTTTTAAACTATTTAAATCTTTAATTAATAACCTAATATAGTCTTTAGATGTATCATCATTTTGATAAGCACCTCCAGAATGGTTAATAATATGTGAAACCGCCGTTGAACTTTTTATTTGTCTTTTTGTAATATTTTTAATCGTAACAATACTAGCTAATGTATTTTCCTCAAGCTGTAAACTAGGTTCAGGTATTTTGGCGTTAACTATTTGTGCTAATGATTTTATTGTTTGTTTATATTGATTTATTTCTAATTCTATTCTAGATTCATCACCAGTTGGTACAGCTAAAACTTCACCATTATCAGACCTAAAAAAAGTATCTGATGGTGTTCCATTATATATTTTATTACTTAAATTTCTAACTTCAGTGTCCAATTCAGCAATACTATCATAAACATCATCATATGATTGTAAATTACTTGCGGTAGCATCATTTGAATTCATCTTTTTAAGATTATTCACTAATGTTTCTAATTTTAGAATTAAATCATCTATGGTAATAATTAAATTACTATTATCACCATATTCTTCTTGTTTTTCTTTTAATTTTACTTGACCTTTTTTAGTTCTAACTGATGCTCTAACTAAACCCATTAATAAGTCGGTTAATAAAGCATATGTGTAACCAATAAATTCACCTTGTATTTCAAAGTTACCAGTATCTGAATTAAATGATGCATTCCATCTAATCATGTGTAAACAGTAACTTACAGTTTTACCATAAAAACCTTTAACACTTAATTTAAAAATAGGATAGGGTAATTCAAAAAACATTCTATATTTTGATAAACTACCTTGAGATAGTATAGCGTTACCTCTGATATCGATAAATTTTATTTTAATCATAGGTGCAAAAGAAGTATTAAATTCAATATCAATACTTTCAATACCTAATGTTTCGAAATCATCAGTTTGTTGCTGAGTATTCATAACTTCAAGAGCTATAGCTTCAGTATACCTTGTTGTTAAAGATGGTTGTTCAGATTGGTTTATTCTACTACCCTCAATAAAATTAACAAAAGTGTTTGCTCCAGCTGTATTTATTGTTTCATTACCAGAATAAATAATACTCCTACCTTTTCTTTCAGCTGTAAATTCAACTTTAATAGATAGGTCTTCAGTTGGGACCATTTTATTGTTACTCATATTTGGGTCTAACCAAATTATTCTCCCTACTTCACTTTCCATATTAACCGTATAATTTTTTGTATGTATTAACTTGTGCTATGTATCTCTCTATTGCTGATTCAAATGGGTATGGTATTCTAATAACATCACCATCTTTAATATCAAATTCAAGACCACCATATTGTGGATTTGATAATAATATTAAAAACCCATGGTATGGATTATTATAATACATTTGACTTAATTTGTCAAGTCTAGTTTTACCAAGTTCATAAAGAACATTTTTATCACTATCTAAAACTGGTATAGTTAAGAATGGTATATTTGTGTATGTACCATTTATCTTAAATTTTTCATATCTATCAAAATATATCGCCATATTTTATAATTTTTAAATTATTAACAATTAACACCACATTTTGAACATGGTGCATCCAAAGCTGTTTCCCATAAGGTAATATCTTTTATAATATCACCTTCTTTTAGGTTTTGATATGGACAATTAAATGAAACATAAATTTTCTCATATTCATAATAATTATCAACACCTTCAATAACAACCCTTAAATAAAATATATCAGTCTTTTTATCTTTTTGACTTTTAATCACTGCTTGCCAACCACCATTTGGTGATATAAATTCACCAGAATTTGGTATATTACCAATTTCAAAATCAGCAATTTTAGACCATGTTGAACCTTTCCTTAATTCTACACTAGCTTTATATGTTTTACTTAATTTATCATTATCATTTAAATTTAATTTCCCCTTTAATAATGAATTTGGAAACTCAAATTTAATATCTAATAACGGTTTGGTTACACAAGCATCATTAAATATTTTACTATCCCCAGATAATTCATCTTGAGTTTGAACATTACCACCACTTTGATTAGGTGTTTGATTACCACCACCTTGATTAGGTGTTTGATTACTACCACTTTGATTAGTTTGTGTATTGACTACTTGACTTGGTGGATTACCAGGTGGGTAATAATAATTACCATCACTTATAGCCCACATGTCAGCGCTAGCAACTAAATTACCACCTTGAGTTACTGATATTAAATATTTCCATGGTTTCAAATTTAAACCAATAATATCATCAGTATGTGAATCAATGGACTGATATAGTAATGAACCAACATAGTAGTTAACACATGATGTTTTACCATCATCACAATCTTTAACCGTTAAAGCGTACAATGATTTTTTATTATCATTTATATTTAAAACTGGTGGGTCACCAGTAAAACCATCTAATATTGTTATTGTTTCTTCATAACAATAATTTATATTTGTTTTAAATACTTCACCATTTAAATTAAATGCTTCAATGTCTTGTGATTCTATCCTTACAATAATACCAGTATCTATAAATTGTTGTAATTCAGTCGTACCACTAATAAACTCATCAGCATTTATGTTTTCACTATTCATAACAAGTTTAATAGCGTATAAATTTTGTGTACCAGCTGATTTTGATAAATCTTCAACAATAATACTTTCAAAATTAGTTAATTTATAATCTTTAGTTTGTAAAATTGGTTCATTAACAATTTCTTCTGGTTGAACATCATCAAACGTTGGTCCGCTTTGTGTACTAGCAATTCCTAATCTATTTTGATTAGCATTAGGGTTTATATTTTTAGCACCATCAATAACTGAATATTCATTACCGTCAAAAGCAATAATATCAGACCTAACATCATATACTTCAGTGTTTGCAAAGTAATTAAATGATACCGCATTTTGTAATTTACTAATTGGTCCATTTAAACTAGAACCACCAATAAATGAAAACGACATTGTTACATTACAAATCATTGGTTGTACACCAACACCCTCTGGATTTAAATCCCAAACCAATGGTTCAAAATCAAATGATATGTTATCAATAATGATTTTAGTATGATAAAAATCACCAATTCTTAATATACACACTGGTGGTCTACCAAAGGCTAAGTTATTAGGGTTTGAATTATCAACAACACCTTTTGTTTGCCCTTGTCTCATACATTGTTGTAAAAATGTTAATCTAGAATTAAAACCTTCTGGAGTTGTTGAATGAAATGCTGGTTGAAAATACTTTATTTTTTGTCTTATATTATCATAAACAACTTTATCAGTTTCTTTCAATTGTTCAAAATAATCACATTCACTAATAAATCTAGATATTGGTATATTTAATGTTCTAGTTGGTGTTGTTACCTCTGTTGTCTTCTCATCAGTGTTTATTGATTCATCTATATCAAATTGAACTAATACCACTCGTTCTCGTTTACATCCAAATTCATCATTCTTTGATAAAAAATAATCACTATCATCATTTGTTCTATTTGGGTCAGCTGGTGGACATTTAACTCCAGGTATTTCACCAGCCTCACCAAAACCAATTGGTTTTACTCTGTCTTTAAATTCCTCATCTAATATATTTTCAGTTATATATTTAGCAACCCATTCAGCCCTTAATTTTGATAATTCTTTGTTTCTAGCACTAGTACCAGCTGTACTGGCATACCCACTAACTTTAATTACACATTTTGGACATTTATTTCTAAAATAATCATTTAATTCTTTTTTATATTCTTCATCATGTATACCATAATAACTCTTACCATCTATTTTTGGTCCATAAATTTCTCTTGTACCATCACCCTTACCATTTAAACCAAAATCAGTTCTATCTGGTTCTAATCTACCCTCGGAACCACTATTACTTGTACATTTAGATGATGACCATGTTTCTTTACCATTTTCGGTATATTTATAACACATTTCTCTATATGTATCCAAACCATAAGTTTGACCACTTTTATAGATTTTATAATCAATATCTTTATATGCTGAAGACTCTGTATTATTTTCTAAATTAAATGAAAAAGCTTTAAATTTACCTGGATATGTCTTTGGTGAAGCTTGTACTATTATTTTATTAGCATCAGATGTAAATGAAATAAGGCTTGCAGCTTTATAACCTTCTGGTATATCTAGTGTGTATATTTCTTTAAAATCATAAGCATTTATAACAGTTAATTTATTTCCATCTATATTACTATAATAAATATTATTATCATCATTTTGGTAAATACCCACATTGCCTACCTCTATATTTTTTGTAATAATTAAATCATATGTATTTATATCATATATTGATATACCATTTTTATAGCTAGATGTTACAAAGTATTTATCTGTTTTACCAACAAATCTATTATTATCATCATTACTAATCGTTTTTAATTTAGTAAAATTATTTGCGTCATATATATCCATAGTTTTTTTACTACTAGAGTTTTCGCCAGTAATAATAAACCTATTATTATCTAAAAATATTGTTGAGTTTATATAATCATAATTCGAATAAGTTTTTAACAATTTATTACTACTTACATCCCATAAAAATATGAATAAATCTTCAGTTTCAACTATAATTTTAGTTGCATCACTATTAAATTTAGCGGTACTAATTGCTACATTAGTACCAGCTAATGATACTGATTTCATTATTTCATTACCATCAAAATCTAGAATCATAAGTTTTGAATCTACTTTACCAGGTTCACCAGTAGAGGTTAATATTAATTTTTTATTAAAATCAATATCCCAAAAATATGTTTCACCACTTAAACTTGTTTCCCATTTTACTTCTGGTATTGGTTTTTTAAAGTCGTAACATATAACTTCACGTCTCTTAATATCATTATTACTATCCCAATAAATATTAACGCCAAATAATAACCCATCATCTTCAGATATATATGAAACATAAGGGGTTGTACAACCTGATGATTTAATTTCCTTATAGAAATTACTATCATTATTTATATCAAATAAAGTCACAACAGTAAAATTATTATCACAGGGGGGGGTTGTTATGTTTATAGCGGTATTTAAATTGAAATATTGTTTTACTTTTTGTTTTTGAAAAATATGTTTACTTCCTAATAAATCAGATGTATCATCTGATTGTGCCTCATAATTTACTGTGAATGTTTTATCTATACCACTTAAATTAATTGTTTCTAAATATCTACCATCCTCATATGTTTCATATGGTCCTTCTAATTCATATACATCATTAGGGAAGAAGACTCTAAAATTATCTGGTGGTTTATTAGGTATTACACTTTTTTCTTTTTTTGGTTTAGCCTGGGCAACTTTAGCCTTTTCACTTTCAGAAGGTGTTAATGGTATATTTTCCAAAGGCATACAACCAGCAAAGAACGATGCTAAATAATCATCATCTTTATTTTTTATTAGATTAAGATAATTAGGGTGGTCAATAATAATTTTCCAATTTAAAGTACCAGTTCTTTCGGTGTTGTTATATGTATACATAGGTTCACCTCTACCTATGAAATTATGCTTATCCCAACTTGCAGATGTTGATTCACTAACAGATAAATCATATGGTGGGAACCACATTATTCTACCTCTCAACCCACTTATTGGGTCACCTGGTCCAACTTCACAATCTAATAAATTATTGATATTGTCATTCCATGCTAAGTTCTCAATAGAGAACATATATTTTTTTATATTATTGTTTTTATATGGTGCAACTTTAACAAACCCATTACTTGAACTATCCAATACAGATTCATTAATATTACCTCTATATATCGTTTTACCACCTAATTCACCATATTGGTCATATATACCGCTATGTTTTTGTAAATCTAATACTTGTGTGTACCTATCTAATGTTGTCCAAGTTCTACAAAATACATTCTCTGGTTCTGGTGCCTTATCAGTGTTATCATTAATTGCATTAGCACTCATTACACCACTACCTTTTGATGTATAACCACCAACTCTGGATACCGATGAATTTATTTGTGATTTTACATTTAAATTACTACCATGACCGATAATTAAAGTTTGCATTTTATTACTATTAAATAATTGTTCAGTTTTACTTAATAGTGTTTTTTTACCTTTACCGTTTTCACCATCAAAATTTGTATTTTGGTCACCACCACTAATGGTATTTCTATCTTTGTTTACATTATTGTCTCTCCAATATTGGGCATCTCTATATGATGTACCCTTTGGACTACCATATGCAACTGTATCGTGATAATCAATATTCCAACCATCATCACTTATCTGTTGACTCCTATTATAGTTTCCAGAAGGAACTGGTATATTTTCTGCACCATTTAAGAAATCGGTTATTGTACCATCACCATTACCTCTAGCATAAATATTAAATTCATTATCACCTATAGCTCTATTGCCAGAATCTCTTCTACCATCTTGATATTTTGGTGAATAACCCTGTCTAAGTGTTTTAGCACCAACATCTGGTATTTTAATATTTGCTCTCATATGAGCAATTAATTGTTTTACCTGACCATTACCACTATTCTTAAGCATTAAATTAGCTCTTTGGATATTACCCATTGCTTGATATTCTAATTTATCAGTAAATGTGAATATGCTTGTGCTTAATAAACTAATTGGTGACTGAACACCTAATATATTTGCTGTAAAATTTAAAACCTTACCAAAACCACCAGAAGGTGTTGTAATTTGAAAGTTTTGAACTAAAAAAGCATCACCTTGGATTAACGTTAAAGGATTTAAATTAAATTGACCTAATGTTTCTTGTTGTAAATTAAATGCGGAATTATAACCAATATGTGCTAATAACTGTTGACCACCAATAACACCTATTTGAGAATCATTGATAACACCAGTAGCACCTAATACTCTACCTAATAAAGTCGCTCTAATATCCTCATTTGGTAATACACCAATCTTAGGTTTACCATTTAAATCATTTAATTTTGGAAACTCAACATTAAAACCAACACCTTGACCATTGAATAAACCACCTAATAAATCAGCAGCTTGTGTACTTGGTCCACCAACATTTAAATTATTATTTTCATCTAAATATGAAGTTAAATTTTGATATGTTGGTATAGATACTGAACCACCTAAATCAAATACCTCTTGCTTCGCAGTATCAACATATAAATTAGTTAAAGTAATATCTTCTCTAATTGTTTTACTATCAGTTTGAATTTGGTTTAAACCAATAAAATCATCATTTAATAAATCATTATTATTTGTATATGGTCCTTGTTGGTTTGTTATATTTGAATTTATATTGACAATATTAACTAATGAATAATCACTTGGTGCACCTTGATATTGGTTATTGGTAGTATTTAATTGTTGTTGAAAAGGTCCCGTTATCAATATATTATTTGATGGTTGAACAACAACTGGCGTTGTCTCGGTTTCAACTGGTAAACCAATACCATTTAAATCAGCTAATAATTGATTATCAATTACAGT
>JACCDO011291025.1_pt1 | contig 10676 bp, 10 predicted proteins | sample 7446101 | NCBI WGS metagenome assembly JACCDO01 (sample SAMN15323440, study PRJNA562643) | freshwater metagenome | isolation source: river surface water | place: USA:Blue River Watershed | collected 2017-08-16
ACATTGGTTAATAAAAGTTCATTAATGTTGTTTTGGAGAAATACAATATTTTTTGATTCACAATTATTAGAGGATTATGGTAAGAAAAAATTTAAATTTAAAAAATTATATAAAGATTTTTTTATAAATAAACATCATTCGGAAAAACCTGAAACTAAAGTATGGTTTAACACATCTTGGAGTCATGGAAAGTTTAATACATCTGAAAATGATAATTTTTCAGTTAATTATGATCCTTCAATTTCGATTAAGAAGAATATAAAAATTTTTCATGATGCTAAAGTTCTTTCTGTAGAAAACAATAACCTTAAATATGATACAAGATATGATAATTTTAAACATCAAAATGAAGTTGTTGTATATGATGAAACCATTGAAATCTCTAGATATATATTAGGTATTTATATAGAAAAAGATATTCTTCGTGAAAAACTTAAAAAACAATATCCCCAATATAATATTATGGATAAATCTGAAACAAATAAGTTTATTAAGAATTATTTTTAATAAATTTATTTACAGTTTTTGGAGAAAAATCAACAAGATTTCTCGCTGAACCCGATAACAGCACAAGCAATCCGTTTCCCAGAGTTACCGGTAGTTTTTGAATCTTTGTGTCCTCCACGACCAAGATCATCCATAGATTCGTGAATAATAATACTACGTCCAATAATCTCTTCTACAAAAAATTTATCTGTTGATAATGTCATATTACAAACACCACTTTCATCTGCATAAATATTACCTAAATCACCAGCGTGACTGTTTTCATCTTCTAAACCACCATGTTCGTTGTCATCAGGGTTGTAATGAGAGCAACAGCTATCACAACCACGACGTAAATCTCCAGATTTATGAATATGGAAACCATGATAAGATTTAGGAGCTAATCCAGATACTTCAATTTTTATAGTCACAATACCTTCAGTTTGTGTAAATAGTACATAACCTTTAAGGTTCGAATTTTGAAACACACCAACACCTTCCATTTTTAAATATAAAATAGTTTATATTTAAAGAAATAGTTATTTAAGAAAGAAATTTATTTAGGGAAAAAGTAGAAACTACTTTTTCCCGTAAGAACGATTAATAAGTTTTAATTCTAGCACATATTTCTCTTTTATTGACTTAATAGTTTTCTCATCAAACGGTTTGTTTGTATAAGTATTATTTTCATCAAAGTTGATTAACGATAGTAAATTTTGTAGATCAAAACTCATAACTTGATGAGAATCTGTGTTCTCATTGTATTCAATAATATTTACATAATTCACATTTGTTGTAGGGAGATACTTAGCATTTTCCCGTGATACATAAATATTTACTAAACTATGAATCTGATAAAAACACTCTTTATAAGTCTCGCTATTTAAAAAATCATCTACAATCTTAGAATCATTTTCAATAGATTTAAGAAATAAATTCATAGCTAACATCTCGCGTTTTAATACATTTTCTAAGGCTTTCACCTCATCTTTTGATAATAATTCGTTATCATAAATCTCTGTAAATACGGGGTTACTTAAAAGCTTTAGTAATTCTTTCTCTTTTTTCTTTTCAATAGCTCTATAGATACTGTCATTATAAATCAAGGCAAAATTACCACTTAATGTCTTTCTGTTTAGTAATACCAATGACATATAAAAAGTATCACTCTGTTTCTTAAGATTATCATAGTTAGATATCCAAATTTTAGTTGCGTACTCAATCTGAGATTCACTGTATAGTTTCTTTAATCCATCGGGACTTCGAGAGTTTGTTTTGAGTATCTCTTTAAAAATTTTATATATATTAAACGCTGCTTGAGGTACTGGTTTTGACATATCTCTTTTTAAGATATTTAAACTATTTGTTTAAATATAATGAATATAATTGAAGCTAAAAAATTTTAAAAAAAACATATTTGGAGCTCGGGATAATGTAAATTTAGAGCTTTAACTCTGAATTCGACTAATATGCTTTTTAAGAATACTATCTGAAATCTTATTATTTTTTGCAAACTTAGATATATTTATATCATTAAGATTCATATAGTATTTTACTATAGCTAACGCAACATCTTTCGGATTGAACTCTAAAAGAATCTTCTTTGATGCTAATATAGTTTTAGCTAGTTTCATTATCTCATCTTGGTGGGTTTGTAGATTATTAAATACACAAATTTCTTCAAGAAAATGAGTTGGACTAATAACTACCACAGGAGCAGAAAGTATCTCGCCGTCAGTTTCATTCATCGGTAATGATATCTCAGCAGAAGAAGTTCCGGAGATAATACGTAATGCCATATTTGTTTCACGTTGAGTCATCTTTAGTTCAGAAATAATATTTTGAGGGTCAAATTTATATCCAAGTTGTAAATAAGCAATATAGATAAATGCAAAGATCTGTTGCTTTCGTACTCCCATTCTGTGGGTCTCTCGAGGACAGGTTTGTGCCATTTTATAAACTACACTTTTAATCTCTTCAGGAATATTTAGATTCTTAAGGTCACTTTCAAACGGTTGTTGTGCTTGTGCTTCATATTTATGATTTTCACTATATGATGATTCCATATCAAGATAGATACTTACCTCTAATCCACAAGAGTCACAAGTTCCTTCCGAGATGTGTTCATGTTTGCAATTTTCAAAATCCATAATCTTCTTTTCTAAATTTAAATAATAACTATTATTTAAATCATTTTCGGAATTATATTTTTATAATTTAATACCACCTCCTATTTCTGATGGATCATATTCGACTTCAATAATTTTTCCGTGAGCTTCTTCTATACGTTTTTTAGTTCCGTTGAAATGGCGTCCTTGCGATGGATTTTTATCAACAAGATAAATCACAGTGGGATTAGCACTGCGTCCTACCACTCGACCAATCGATTGAAAAAGTAAATTTTCATCTTTGATTGAAACAGCAAGTATTAAAACATCGGCAGATATACCATCAAAATCTTTTGCAGTTGTTGAAATATCGAAACCTGTTGAAATTTTCTTTAATGAACCTACTAATACTTTATCATCTTTGTAAGATTTTTTATTTCCACAATATGATACACTTGGTACTCCGTGCTCTGAAAAAAGAGACATTAAATTATCAACATGTTCAATTGTTTTCGTAAGTATAATATATTTGCGATGTAAATTTCCTTTAACAATATCTACAATCTGTAAGTTTCTTTCCTTACAATTAGCCTGATCATTAACAAATTTAGAATAATTTACTCCAAAATTTGTCTTCTCTTCATCAATACGAATACCGGTTTTAAATTTCACCATTGTAAATGGATTTTCAGAAAGTCGTTCAACTTTATGTTCTCCAGCTATTAAATGAATGATTTTTTCAGCTCCGTCATTACGATCCATTGTAGCGGATAGCGCAATTACATATTTTGGAGCTAAGGATAATAAGGGAGCAACTCGACCAGCAGTAGCGTGCATATGACCTTCATCTACTATATACATTCCTATACGATTTCTTAGTAAAAAAGGAATCTTTTCATAACGTGTATACATAAAAATTATCAAAGCAGGGTCAGCTGGCATCTCATTTTCCCCAACAATCCAAATACGATCTTTCATAGACGGATAACATTTTAAGAAAGTAGAGACCCAAGAGTCTGTTAAAGTACTTACTGGAATATTAACAGCAATAATAGATTTTGTTAAACCTGCTAGATACAATGACAACAAAGTCTTACCGAAACCGGTAGGTAATGCTAATGTAGTTGTTCCATAAGTATATAACTGAGCATACGCCTCTCGACTCACACTTTCTTGGTGTGGTCTCAGAGTGGCTTTGAACTCATAATCGACAACCGGGTAGATACTTTTTCCTGTAGATGGATCAATGTTTCTATTAACCATCTGCTTAAAAGTATCACACGCATATCGAAATGGCATTCGTATGTACGGAACTTTATCAAAATAGTCTATCTGAAATACAGGAATATGTTCTTTCTCTGCTTTCGGAATCTTTGATTTTCCAAAATTAAACTTTGACCGTTTCTCTTCTTCTTTATCTATTGGAACAACGGTAAGATCATTTTGGATCTGTTTAAATTGTTCTGCTTTTAATATCGAGATTGGTATAAGTGTGCTCATTTTTTAAATTAAATTAAGTTTAATTTAAAATTCATTTTTAGAGATTTATAACTTTTAGTTCTAAGGTTTTCCAAACGGATAATAGAACTCTTCTGATTTATTACAAGTAAATCTATAAGGATTTTTATCTTCAATATATTTTTCAACATTAGACATCTGATGTTTAACCTTAGAGATAGATTTATTTTCACTATAAATTAATTCAAAAATATCATTTACATTATTTTTGGTTTTGGGAATGATATTATCAGGGACCTTGAAAGTAGATGGTAGTTTTTTCTGTGTTACATCTTTCTTCCAAGGTAGCTCTGGTGTTTTGAAAACTTCGTTTTTTAATTTTTCTTTTATAGATTTAATATTCTTTGATGGAAAATATGGATCAATTGCTTTTCTTCCAATATCTTCAAGGAAAAAATCGATATACTGATGAGACCAATCTGTATCCCAATCTAGCGAAGGGTTCTGATTGACCTCTATTAACCAAGTACGAAAGTTAGAATCGATTAAGAAATCAAAACCAAAATGTTCATAAAACTTTCGCTCAGTGTGTCCAGATTGAACTTGATCTCTTATACTTAATATCGCATCACACACCATTTCTTTCATACGAGGAAAGAAATCTCGTTTAATATTTATAGTATTTTTCCCATAAGATAGATCAAAATACTGCTGAAGTTGTTCAAGGCGCAATATATTTGATTCTTCATATTTACCATAAAACTGTGGTACCATTTTTTGAAAAGCATTATTTGTAATATGAGTTGCTTTATCTATTTTATCATCTCCGGTTAAGAACGGTGCATACGGAAGTGAGCTAGTTCGCACAATGATAATCGGGGAAAAGTAAATATCATAATCATTATTCACAAGTACATTTACACGAATGTCAAATTTACGTCCTTCTAACAACAACGGGTTCATTATATACTTTTGTACAATCCATTTATCGTTTTCCCCAAATTTTAAATATTGTTTTTCTGGATCAGCTGTAGTTTTTGTATAGTTATACACTACTAATTTACCATCTAATCCGTCACGAATGTATTGTAATAGTTTGGATTTATCATTAAAAACACTAATACCTAATCCAGCAAAAGCATCCTCCGGTTTAACAATATACATAACATTTTCAAATTTTAAACTATTTATGTCTGTATGTTTATCTATAATAAATGTTTCAGGTATTATATCAAAAAGTTTTGTGTTACACTGTGAATAATAATTTCGTAGTGTATTTATTAGATTATATTTCTGTGTAATCAAGTTACTAAAAGGTATATGATTGACAATCTGATTTTTTAATATATTAGAATTGCTATTGTTTGGGTTATAAAAATAAAGTTCATAAGTTTTATCTTCTTCACCAATATTATCAGAAATTTTAAAATCATCTGTAAGCTTCCAAAAAAGATTCCAATTATTATTTTTAAGCTGTCTCATTTTATCAAAACTTTTAACCCAGTTAGATCTTCGATTTAACATTTTTTCCATGTCATCTTTATGCTTATTCGGATATAAGTAATATTTATAAGTTTGTTGTTTCATTATATTTTTATATAATCTCCATTATTTTTATCTAATATTTTATTTCTTAATCCCAAAAGGATAATAGAAACTATCTTCCTTAAATCTCATATTTCTATGTATATTATTTTGCTCAACTAAAGTATATTTTTTCATATCTACTTGATGTTCTATTTTTTCTAATTCTAAAGTTTCACTATAAATTAATTCAAAAAGTTCATAGTTAGATTTAGGTATCTGTCGTATTGATGGTACAAACCATTTTGGTAAAGATTTTTTAGTGGTAGATTTTTCCCATTTAAGATCTGGCGGATTAAAATATGATTTAAAATCAATCTTTGGTAAAGATTCAATATTCCCTGGTGAAAAATAAGGGTCTATACCAAGCTTGGTTATCTCTTCTACTAAATATGGAAGCATTTTTAAATTCATAGCTGTAGGAGCATCTATACCCGGATTCTGATTTACTTCAATTAACCAAGTCTTAAAATTTTCATCTATCATAAGATCAAATCCTAGTATTTCATAGAAAAATCTATGATCATTACGTTTCTTTATAATATCTTTTTTGATACTTAATATAGAGTCAATAATAATCTCTTTCCATATTGGAAAGAAATCTCTAGAGACATTTATTACATCTTTTCCATAAGATAGATCTAAGTATTTTTGAAACTGTTGTGAATATATTACATTATCATCTTCGTACATTTCATATGAAGGTGCTAATTTTTGAAAGGTATTATTTGTGAGATGAATAATCTCGTCACGTTCATCGTAATTTATTTTATTACTATATTTATATGAACTTGTTCTAACTAAATAATAAGGAGAAAAATAAATATTAAAATCGTTTGTTAGTAAAACATTTATACGTATATCAAATTTTCTTCCTTCTATGAGAAGCGGATTTGAAATATATTTTTGAATAAGATATGAATTAGGATTTGAAAATTTTTTTAATTTATTTATAGTATGTACATTAATAATATTTCTACTTTTAATAAATTTTGCTATTTTTGAAGTATCATCAAAAATTTTAATACCTATTCCTCCATAAAGATTTTTAGGTTTAACTATCCATAAAGATTTCCTTTCAGTTGTTCTTTTATTTAAAAAATTTTGTATTTTCTTTTCAGAAACATTATCGTTAAATACATAACATTCAGGGACAACATCTGTAACATCAAATGAATGTTCTTCGTAATATTTCATTAATTTTTTAAAAAATATTGTTTTTTCTCCTAAAAAATTAGATACAGGATTATGATTTACAATCTGTAGTTTTCCATTTTTAGGATAATTTAGATAATAAATATTCTCTAATTTACCAGTGTTTAAATTTATCTCTTCTATACTTTTCCAAAATAACGTCCAATCTGAATTTTGAACAATATCATTTAGATATTTCCATAATTCTTCGTTTTTCTCTTCTGATAATATATTTTCCCAATTTTCTCTTCTATCCAGAGAATCTTTAACAATCTTTCCGTAATCATTTTTTATGTATATGAAATATTTATGCTTCATTTCAATTAAATACTTATATTTTTAATATAAAATATATTAAAAATTTTATCGTAATAAACTATTAAATATATTTCCTATACCTATCTGACCGATAATGTTAGAGATTCCCATTGCTGATAAAAAATTTTGACATAGTTCATTCACTTGATTACGGAGTTCTTCTGTATTCAAACCGTTATTTCGAGCAATCTCTAATCCATTTTGAAGTATAGTAAGTATAGAGTTAATTGTTTTCTGCTTCTCAAGTTTGATTCGGGCAGTTTCAAATTCGAATCCAGCGTTCTTAATTAATAATAGAGTAGGAAATGTAATAATTAACAAATTTACTTTATCAAAGGTTCCAAGATACCCCGCACATAACCCTATAAAGTAAAAGAAATAAACTTTTTGTAAGTCTGTGATTCTAATCATTTTTTAAAAATTATTTTTAAGTCTTTATAACATATAATAATTTTCTATCTTAATTTTAGTACATTATAAAAACAAAGTTTGATTTTTAATAAAACTATGGATTCGATTGTAAGATATTATCTTTGGGCGGCAGTGTTACTAGCTATATTATTCCTTATTATCAGTTCTAATTTTGTATATTGGTTTACCAATAGAATCAGTACTGGAGTATGGGGTCCAAAACTATATGATTTCGCACGTGGAGGACCTACATTATTAGGTATGCTTTTCCATGCTATTATCTTCGGAATTATTGTGTTTGGTATTGTAGATTATATTTACACCGAACTAAACAACAATAAATCTATTGATGAAAATACAATAGAACTTAGTTAAAATTTTAACCTAAACTTTAGTTTAGTTTCAGTCTAAATTTTGATATTCATATATTTTAATCCAATTTCTGAATTTTTTGAAATGTTTAAAATTTCAAAAAATGATAAATTAATTAATTTTTGGTTTTTGAAATCAAAAATAAACATGAGCTTCGAACAAAAATTTTCTGATCTCATTGCGACTCAGTATTCTGCCTTCATTAAGCCTGTAGCTGAATATGTAATTTCCAACCCTGAACATTCTAAAGATGTTAATGGTCTTGTTGAAGAATTACGTAAAGCTATCAACCTTCCTGAAGCAGTAGTACCTGCACCAGCACCTCCGACTAAGAAAATTACTGTAGCTCCTCCTAGTATTATGGGATCACTACCTATTCCTACCGCTTCTACTCCTACCGACTCACCTAATAAGCGACTCCGTGGAAAGAAGAAGGAAGAGGCTACTCCTCAAGTATTTTGTGATTACGATAAGTATGTCGAAATGACTAACAATGGTGCTATTATCTGTGCTTATGCTCCAACTTCTGGAGAAAAGAAAGATAAGGTTTGTGCGGCAGTTATTAATAACGAAGATGAGAAAGCTAAGACTCTACACGAGCGTCGTTGTACCTCTTGTAAGGATAAGAAAGGAAATATTACTAAGCTCGCTGGAGCCAAGTCAAACACCACCGGTGTGCTACCTAAAACCAGTGACCTACCTAATATTGGAAACCTAAATCTACCTACTAATCTTGCAAATATTCTCCCCGGTCTCGGGGGTATTATGAACAAGTCGGCACCAGCTCCTATTTCTATGACTCCAGTTGAAACAACTATTCCGGTAGCCCCAGTCGTACCAACTATCCCAGGGCTACCAACTATCCCTGTTGTACCAGTCGCACCGACTATGCCAGATATCCCAGTTGTACCTACAACCGTTCCCACAACAGTACCTGTTGTGAAGCCACCTACACCTATTCCTGCGCCCCCGGTTATTACCAAGATTGCTACACCTAAACCAACATCACCTGCACCTGAACCCCTTCAGCTAAAGCGTAATCTTGTCCTTGATGGTAATAAGCATTACCTTGCAGCAAACGAGATTCCTCAGGTGAAACAGATTGTGTTCCATTATGATGGAAGTGCAGTGTCTGCTATCGGAAAGCTACCTTATGACGTGAATGGAACTATCCCAGAAACTTATGAGTGTGATATGGTTGAACTTGATGCTGATGAACAGAAAATTGTGGCTCGCCTTCGTGCCAACTACAAATACACTGTGAAGCCTAAAGAACCTATGGTTCCTCAAGCTCCCCAACCAACAGTACCTATCATAACACCTCCGATTGTTCCTGCACTCTCACCTCCTAAGCTCCCGCTACCTAACCCCTCACTTCCTGGACTCCCTAGTATCCCAACTATTCCCGGACTACCATCAATCCCTGGGCTTCCCTCAATCCCTGGATTACCTAGCCTATAAATTGACCAAAATTATAACGACAATTTATTTATATGAAAATATAAATAAAATAACTTCACAATTGATGTCATCAATTTAGTTATAATCTTCTACCATAGTATTATCTCCTTTGATAGTATAATAGTGTAAAAATAAGAAGCAAAACGACCATACTAATAACGCTATCACAAATGCTACCCAATAACCATTATATGTGTATCTTTGTATTAGCTTTAAAACAGGAGGACTCACTAATATAAAAACAAACACACCTATAAATAAACCTATTAGGTGATAATTCCACAATTCATTTTCCCAATACATTTTAAAGAAGCTCAAGAAACGGAAAATAAAAAAATTATTTTTTTCTTAAATAAATAAATTAAATAGGATGTCAAGAAAATTACCATCTCTTAACGATTTAATTCCTCGAAACAAAAGCGACAGTCTTCCTGTGCTACCGTCTGTGACAACAGCTAATATTATTCCTCTTCCTATTCCGTCTCCTCGTAATCGTCCATCATCTCCAGTTCCTCGTATTCTCCCTGTACTTCCTGTACTACAGACTCCTCCTTCTCCTGTAGAGGAACATAACAGCGATAGTGATAATGCTAGTGAAGGTGAAGCAAACTATGATTTTAATCCTATTAATGATATCAAACACAAGCTTTCACCAATTCCATCTACTCCTAAAATTGAGTTCAACGCGGCAGCTGTTGTTACGCAGAAAGCTACTACTCCTCTTCGAGTAATGGCACTTAGTGATAAAACAAATATGATGTCGACGTACGCAGAGATGCTTAGCTCGAATACAATTGAAAATCAACTTGAATCTCATAAGTATGTAGTACTTGATCGGATTATTACTAATGAAAATGGTGTAAAAGTTAATTATATTAAAGCATATGACCCTAACGGTGTGATTGTATTTATTATGATGGACACAATGGGAAATGTACCAGTGAAAGCTGATGATATTAAGTCTCTTGCTTCAATCGATAATAGCTCAATTAGTGTCAGTGACAAGAATAGTGCTCTAGTTTGTAGTGGCACTGGTATCTGTGGTGTAGCTCTTATATGTCGTGATGAGATTTGTATTATCATTCGTGGAAATGATGGTTCTACTCAGGAGACCTCTTATCGCTCTAATGATTCTACAATGACCTCAAATAATACTGCTATTCCTTTTGCTATTATCAAGATGAGCGAGATTACTAGCGACCCTGAAGGTACTCTTAATCGCTCTTTTGATGCTAACGAGCGTATGACTAAGGCAGCATTTAATAGCGCGGTTGAAAGTCTTAC
>JACCDO011567718.1_pt1 | contig 10676 bp, 5 predicted proteins | sample 7446101 | NCBI WGS metagenome assembly JACCDO01 (sample SAMN15323440, study PRJNA562643) | freshwater metagenome | isolation source: river surface water | place: USA:Blue River Watershed | collected 2017-08-16
GGTAGCTCTGCCCAGTACGACTCATTGGTAACGTGATTGTAAAAATACGGATAGCCTTCCTCGGAGTAGTACAGCGACCAGGCACGATTCACGTCTTGTGCCTCCATATATGTGCCCAAGCAAGTTACCTTTGGTAGGAAAACAATGGAATGCTTAGTAATTGCTTACCGAACTTTTGAAAAAAAATCCATGAAATGGAACCCGGTTATAAACCTAGAGGATCTCCTACTTAAGAAAGAAGACCCACGTTGAGATCATCTATGAGAAATTTAAGGTAGCAGGGAACGCGTTGACACCTAAACATAGAAACGAATAGAACAGGTCTTGGTTATACTCTTTTCTTATATACAAAAAATTGCGGGGTATTTAACATGAATTTTTAGAGAAATGCTGGAGGCTTGGCAGGTGGGGGAGGTGGCGGCACATGACTTGCAAGTGGATTTGTTACAGATTTTACTACACTACTTCGGTCATACACTTTAGCTTGATTCTCTAATCCATCTTCACCATTAGCTAATTGCTCTTCATTTCTATATAATTCTGCTGCTTGTTTTGATGTTAATGCAACTGCTTTAGGTTTAATAGATGCAGAAACAGATGTCAACATAAAAATTGTTAGACATGACACCATTGCAAGGATATCAAAGGAACCAGAAGCACTTAAACGCTGTAAGTATCCCACTAAAACATTATCACAATTGTTACCTGGTACACCGGCATATAAGTAACATTTATTATCCGAATTGACGCAATAGCAATCCGTATTTCCATCCCAATTTCCAGTCAGACAAAATGCTGCATTCAAGTTATAACTTGAATCACCATAATATTTATAATTGTCTAAACTGTATAAATCGCTTGAATAGACACATGTTTTTAATGTGTATACAATATCTCCCGCAGTACCATCTTGTACTGCACCAACCAATGCTATTATTGTACCAATAAATGATGATGATATACCATATATAAGCATACATTTATTAATGGTCAATAAACCGAATAAACCAGTTAATATTGTAAAAAATGAGGAATAAAATGCACCATTTTGAGGCGACGAAACGTACACATATGTAGCAACAGTTAAAGCCAACTATAGTAAATGTAAGAATGGTATTAGGACTAGCGAATAAAATAATGAGATTATTATATAAAATACCTGTAGAACACCCATGACAATTGTAAATATCCCAGCAGCACGGATAGTCTTCTTTAAGTCGACATCTTTATCATGCCACTTCGCACTTATCCAATTACGCTGTTTTTCGCTTAAAACCTTCTTAGACAAGCCCTCCATTCACTGTGAAAGGCGCCGTAGGCTCGTGAAATCTTCTTTCCCCAAGGCTAGGAACAAACAGCTTTTGATGTGGGTCCGCAAAATTAAAGGAAGTAATAAAAAGGATTTAATAATAAAATTAATAACAAAACATAACTATGATTAAAGGTATAAGGAAGACTGGCACATTAGTAATTGATAAAGTTCCTTTGTATGTGTGGCAGCGATAATTTTTTTCTTTTTAGCAATTAAAGTAAAATCATGAATAAAAACCGGCATTAAAACTGTCAAGATTCATAAGAAACACTCACTACATCAATGTTCACGAAGTTGTTGGCTACAAATGTTAATCATTTGATGATCATTTAACCGGCCGTACCGTTGAAATAGTCGCTAGAATAGTCTGCAGTCCCAGCAGTGGAATCCTGGTCGTAAACTGTGAGAACCAGGCGTATTCAAAGCGCGGATAGACAAGTTTGCATTCCCTTATTTTGTGGAAGTTGCATATCATGAGTTTCTCATGTATCGTGATGCTGCTGAGGCAAGAGGCGCACACTATATGGTACGATATTCTAACACATAACATACGTATTTATTATACTCATTACATTTTATAGTGGTGTCGGTAATAAGACGATATATTCGTCGTTCTTTTCACAAGATCAATTGAAACTATTTCAATTAAATTTTCATGAATTTCAATCAAAGTCAAATGAACTTATTGCATTAGTTGATGTTGTGAAAGTGAAAAAGAATAATAAAAAGGATACCAAATATATCGGTTCCTTTACTATTTTCCCTGGATCGACAATCAGTGATGTTGCTGCGGAGAAGTTGGTTCAATATAAGCCTATATATGCACTAAGTATTGAGATAATCACGAGTTCCAAGGAAAAGGGTGTTTTGATTGTATATTTTTCTAATTTAACAGAAAAAAATACATTTAAAGCAAAATTAACGGCTTTTTTACAGAGCAGTATTGTACCAGCTGTGGTTGGTGTTGAAGAAAACACTAGTGTTGAGACGCCTGTGGTCAGTAATAACGACGCATCCTTACTAGAAGTGGACTTTGCAGATAACGATTATGTCGAAGATAGCGTATTAGACGATACCTTGGGCGAAAGTATAACTACTGCTTCGTTGCACCATAGCGACGACGGTGATGATGATAGTGTAGCTCCTAATCGAGTCGCACTGACATCATCTTTCAACATGACCTCGTTACAGTGCAATGAACCTGTTAGAAAAATTTCAACTTTAATCCCTCCCCTAGGAGTGACATCATCTATACTAAGCAATATACCTGACTTCTCGCAGGTTAGCAGTAACCCGTTTAGTCCAAATCCATTTGTTGAGGCAAGTAAAAGTAGCGATGGAACAAGTCCGAATCCTTTTACAGGGTTTACACCCGTAAATACCAACGGTATTGTGGGTAGCCATGGTCCTACAAGTTCCCACAGTAAATTCAATCCGGTTGCTGCGAGCCCAATAACGAAAATAAACAATGATCTAGTCAATGAGAGTAAAACAACAGCCGGACCTCCATCGTTAGCTAGGCGGCATATGCCTAGTGCAGTACCATTACATGATACTATTGGGTTACCACCACCACCTCCTGCAACAAGCCATTTCATTACCGCATCGCCTGTTCCAATCGCATCGACTCGCATTAACACCAGCGAAAATACGAACAGCGTCACCAGTCGCAAAATAATAGAAGAGTTAGAAAATGTGAAAAAATTGAACGAAGAATTGAACGAGATGTTGGAGCGCCAAGAGCTGCTGCGAGCCAGCGAAACCGGCGAGTTAATGGAGCAAGTCTTGGTTTTAACGCAAGAGAAAGAAGATTTGGTGTGTGAAATTCAGTCACTGAAAGATGCGTTAGACTCGACATCCGACGCATTGACAGAGATGGCATTTGTCGGGGACGACCACGCCGACCGAGCCAGGAATGCGGAAGATGAGTTAGACTTGCTGCGCCATCGAATACGCACATTAACGGCTAATAATAACTCAAAACACATCTCACCTACTGTACAAAATGCACCTGCAGCAGCAGCAGCAGCTAGCTATCAGTGGAATGATTTTGATGACCAGGATGACGTTGCCCCTCCAAGTCCACCGGTTGTGACGAATAACCTGCAGCTGAACCACGCGATATTGCAGCGCAAAGAACTTGAGAACACGATCGTTCACTTGAACAATCAGTTGGCTTCGGTCGAGGAAGAGGTCACGAGCCGCATTGAAGCCGAAGTGCTGAAAGAGCGAACTCGGTTGACCAAGCAGTTGGCGTTTCAAGAAACGGTGAATGCGCAACTACAAAACGACATTATAAGCATTAAAGACAGCGCGTTGAAACGAAATAATGAGTTAGAGCAACTGTTGCACGAGCAGCGCGACCTTATCAATGAGTTATCGGGACAATTGGAGTCCATAACCGAGGTGAAACGAGATAACTTCCAGCTCAAAGGGGCCAATAGCACCTTGTCCTCGTCTGTCACCGACCTGAAGGTAATACAATCTAGTCTAGAAGTAGAGTTGCAAGCGGTTAAAACCGAGTTGGAGCACAGTAACATCGAGTTAGCACGCATCCGAGAAGAAGGTTTGAATAATGAACTGAAAGCAAGTGAACAAACACGAGGGCTTCGCAGCGAGATACATCAGTTGACTGACAAGATAGTCAATCTCACTGCAAGCGAGCGGCAGCTTGCTCTGACCAAAGCAAATCTAGATATGTTAGAAAATGAGTTGACAAGTGTAAGAAGTAAGTATCAAGAGAAGGAGATCGCACATGCTGACGAGGTCACGGCGCTAACCCAGCAAGTGAACGAGCTCAAGCATGCTCTGCACGAGACCACAAGCAATGCACAGACGCAACAGCATAAGCTGAACTTGTCGTTAAAAGAAGTGCAAGTGTTACAACAGGAGCTAAGTTCAGAGAAGGAGTTGCGCATAAGCGACCACGCAAGGAGCAACAGTGAGTTCCAAGAGTTGACCAACAAGTTAGCCGCGTCTAATACATCTTTTGCCAACAAAGTGAAGCACTTGCAGGAAGAAATAAATAATTTGAGCACCCAACGCGCCGCACTAGAAGACGCGAGTAGCAATGCCAAGATGCAATGTGACGAGCTTATGATAAAGAATAGTACCATCGACTTCGCGCTGAAGCAAAGCAATCAACAAGTCGGTGCGCTGCAAGAGAAGATCAAGCAATACGATGAGCTGATCGCGCGTATCAATCAAGAGCACGAAGCATCGCGAGACGAGAAGATCGCAACTATCCTTGCGCTTGAGAAAGAGATCAATACTCAGAAGCTCACGCACATGACTAGTCTGCAGAGCATGGAGAGCAGCCACAGTGCAGTGAAAGAGGAGTACGAGAAGCTGCTTATGGCAAACAAAGTAGACATTGATATGATAAGTAAGGTCACCATCCTCGCCTCTCATGTTAAAAGCACCATGGAGACCGCGCACACCACTAGTGAGCAAGAGGCGCATGTTGAAACGTCGGTATTCAAAGCACCAATCTCTAGCTCGACTGGCAAGCCCTGCAAAAAATGCATCAAAGAAAAAGGATATTGTCAATTTCACTTGGGCAGTAATGCTTCTGCCTCGGTTGGCGATGCGGTTGGGGACACCAAGAGTACCACGGACTTGCTCTATAGCTTACTGAAGGATCTATCTCTCATTCACGCTCAAATTGACCCCATTCGCTCTTCCACTGACCGCATTGTAGAAGTGGTTAGTCAGATCCACTCATTCTTGGTGGCAACCAATAGCCACAGCGTTTCATACATCCCAACGGACTCTTTAGCCCACACCCTCGCTGGCGTGGAACAGTTTTTGCCTATTGTGTTCGATGCGATGAAGAACGAGGACTCCTTAAGGCGGTTGGCTGAAACCCGCGTTAATGACCTAAGCAGTGAGTTAGATACACGACAGCAGCGCTTTGTCACCGAGTTGAACGAGCTGCAACAGCGCTTAAGCAGTGACTTAGATACGCGACAGCAACGTTTTGTCACCGAGTTGAACGAGCTGCAACAGCGCTACGACGAGGTGAAGGTGGCGAAAGAGGCCGCGGAGATGCGCTATAGTCACGAAGTCAAGGTGCTGCAAGAGGAGTTGAATGCATACATGAAAGAAAGTGATAAACTACAGGATAGTTATCAGAAGGAGCTTGTTCAGGTTACAAAAGCCACCGAAGACAAGTACAGTCGGTTGATGGAGGAGTTCACTGCGCAGTGTGAACACAGATTGGAAGACGAAGCATCGCGACTAAATCAGCTTATTGAAGTGAAAGTTAACGACTTCGCGGTGAAAGAGGTGGCGATGGCGGAGGAAATCGAGAAATTGTTGAGGGACAAGAAAAATATGGTGGAGAAAATGCAGGAATGTACTTCCTCGTTGCATGATAAGACGAGATTAACCGAGAAACTGTCCAAGGAATTGAGTAACGTCAGTGGCAAGTACGGCGAGTTGAAGGACCAATACGACAAAATAGAGTTAAAACTAGCTAGCGAAACAAGAGCAAAACTAGAATGCGAGAGAGCATTGCGTCGGTTTGCACCGGCTTTGACATCTGCTTCGTTACACGACACATCTATGACCAGTCGCAGTACCCCTGTCGCGTCCAAACTGGATGTGCATAGCAAGAGGGTGAAGGAAACCAGTTTTATAATGCAAAATCAGCTGAATAATTCAACAGATCAGCTGAACTTCTCGGATATTTCACTCATGGATGTGGCTAACGAGGACGTTGCCGCATCACTATCGCCGTTTCGTACCAATGATATTGAGCCAATCGCAGATCACTCACTGTTGTCTTCTGTGACGGTTATGAATACCTCCAGCACCGCCAAGGGCCAATCGAAATCCGCGCAAGATTGGGCTTCTATCCGGAGGCAAAAGGTAGAGAAAGCGATGCAGGACAGAGGATGGTTGAAGAAATAAAACGAATACTATATACAATGTGCACTACTGTTTATTTATAATTATACATCATTATCTTCATGCATACATACCGCTAACGAGGGCGCGGCTAAGGCGGGGCTTGCAGTAACAGTTGATGCAAAATGGTGTCGATATTATCTGGGTCGCAGCAGGAGCATCCTTTCGGTGTGTTCGCTCTATAATTTGATTCAATCTTCTGTAATCGATGAAACGTGTCATCCTTGGAAGAAAAAGGAAAGTACTCTGACTCAACTCCGGTGCTCTGATGCTTGCTCTCAACTCGAGGTTCTTCTCGTTTTTTCATCTTAACAGTTTGAACAACCTCTTCATTCTTCGTATCAGCAGTTGTAACTTTTTCCATTTCCATTTTACTTGCAACCTCCGCCATTGATTTATTTTGTTCGACTCTTCTAATCGCCTCTCTTTCTATGCGTTGTAACCGTTCGATCATTATTGGAAGAAGAGACGACTGCAACGATGCATCTAACTCCTGTATGGCATCACAAACATTAATAATAAAGCTTTCGGTAATACCTTCAACTTTTGTTTTTTCTCTATTCAATGTTTCTGGTTCAATATTTATTTTACTGATAATTTCTGTGAATGTGTGATCGTGAATTATCGGGAATTCTAATGCTGTTATATCATCTGCCGTTACTAGAGTGACAGGTTTCAATATTTTTCCGATCCATCTCTTTGGTTTTGAAACCATTGCCTCTTCCGACTTTAATTCACTCATTATAATGACAACTGTTTCAATGGGTACACAATCAGGCTGCGTGCAATTGACTTCACTAACCATTATATGAATATTGTAGTTTCTTGGGGGATGATATCGCTCATGGTACAATTTCTCCACCATCTCTGAGACCTTGTCGATGCTTTTACGTTCGGTACTACTGCGTGATAGCTTTATGCTAGAGAAGGGCGCCAGCATGCTAGCTTATAATACGAGTACAAAGCACTGTGATCGTGCTTACACCACCTTCTTAATTTCTCTTCGACGAAATTTTCTCTTTGTCGGGACCGGAGCCGTTAATAAACGTTATTTTACCGCGTATATACTGCTGTTATAAGCTGGTTAGCAGCTCCTCGATTCATCGCGTGACTGTTCAAATTCTATCATCCGTATAAGTAAGCGTATGTGTTCTTTATCAAGGCGGGTACCGGTAACCATGTTCAATTATGTCCCGGCGACTGATGATACAGATCAGAGAATACACCATTGAAGAATGAAAATTAGCACCCTGAAAAGGCTGTGCAGTCGGATAAGCATGTACAGAACGTAGTGGCATAGTTCACAGATCAAGAATGAAGTCTCTTTTATTACTTTTTCTGTACTTTGCGACTGCGAATAGCTTCATTGGTGGCATGATGCGATCACATCGCATGCTTTATGCTGGAATAAGTGATATTGAAATGACGCGAAGCTCATTAGTAAGGATTATTGAGGAGAGTTGGGAGCATGTTAATAGGCTGGTACCAAAAGAAACATTAGTCTTATGTGAGGATGAATTAAAGGATGCAACATCATTATTGGTTCTTGCTACTGTTCGGAAAAGTGCAGATGATAATCCAATATCTAAGTCGACAGTAGAAGGGATGTTTAAAGAAGCAGATATTAATCAAGATGGGCAAGTGACTTTTAGTGAATGGTATGATTGGCTTGGTAGTGGCGTTGCATCGACTCAACTTATAACTGATAAAAATGAACATAGTAGTATATTAGACCCGATGATATCAGCGCTCAGCACTGTTCTTGGTCACGCGGTATGCACCTTAAAAATAGTTGCACGTCAGAATAATGCAGATCCTAGTATATTGTCAGCAGCATTTATTGCAGGAGGTACCATGGCAGGTGTGATGGATTCAAATGTATGTAATACCATGCTCTCTCGTTTAAGCTCTAAAACAAAAGAATTGGTTACCCTGGCACTGACACTAGAGGCTGCATCTACACCGGCAGCGGCAAGAATGAAGTTAATAGGAAATGAAATGCAACAAATACCAGAATTACCATTTATATCATCGTCATTGCAGGGTGATTCTGGCAGCGCAAGTTATAGAACGACAAGAGAGAAGCAAATTTATGATGTAGTACAAACAGTAGATCTATCAGCCATACCTTTAGTCGCTGCGCCATCAATAACTGATCCCGTGCAACCCTCTGTAATAGTCGCTGATAATATAGTGACTGATGTCACGAGCACTGAATTAATGATGCCTGTATTAGCGAGCACAGCTAGTGTAGCTAATGCTAAGCTCGCTCAGGTGTCTAACATCGATAATTTATTACAAAAAGTACAAATGATAATGGAAGATATTGTTGAAGTGCGGTCATGTTTACGCGATTTGGATGACAAAGAAGCTGGTCTTATGCGGTCAGTACTCATGCAAAAGGGTGATGGACGCCAGGATGTCATGGGCTTAGCTTTAGCTCTGCGAGCAACTCGTTTGCAACATGCTAACAAGTTACCAAGCTATTTAAGGCAGCAAATAGCTATCGAAACGCTGCAATTATGGGCTCCTATCTCGTATCAAGTTGGTCTAGCTAACCAGACACCAGAGCTGGAAGTTCACTCATACGTACTCCTGTTCCCTCAGTCCTTTGGTAACTTTATCTCTTGGTTCAGCCAGTTCCGCCCGATAGCTAAAAATATACTAAATCAATTTTGTGGTGAACTGGAGTCTCGATTGGCGCAAGACGAATCCATGCAAGCCCTCGCATCAGTAGTTACTCTACAAAGTAGACTGAAGACAGCACCAGCGGCCTTCAAGAAAATGGTCCGCGGAGCCAAGCAGCGGCAAGAGCTATATGATATGCTGGGCATGCGTGTTATTGTCTCGGACAAATTGAACAGTACCGACAGTCGTGACAACGACAACATCGCCGCTGTATGGCGCGTGTATAGTATAATATCCAGTGAATTAACCGGAAACTGGAGAGAAGAAAGGAGTCGATTTAAGGACTATATCACGACCCCCAAGCCCAGTGGATACCAGTCACTGCATGTTAGCTTGTTGCATGTGCAGACAGGTGTTGCGCTAGAAATACAAATAAGAACATCAAAAATGCATAATGATGCAGAATACGGCAGAGCGTCGCACACCAACTACAAGGCGCTGCTGCTGCCCCCCGCCAAGGAGTGATATCGCGATTGTAGACGTGTTTCTTTGTAGAATTTGTAACTATCTCCAATTATTTGCTCTTTCCGGACCCAAATTTTCTCAGCGATGCGATGACTAGAGAGAACCGGAAGAAGAGTTCTGAGGAGACCTCTCAGTCGATGCAAGCTGGTAGATTGTTGTCCTACTGCATGTATTGTGCTTAACAGGAAATCAGAAAATGAGCGCGAAAGAAGGAATGTCATCAACTAGAATGGTACATTTCTCCGATTCGGCTGCAACTGAAGAGCCTCGAGAAGTTGAAATCATTGCGACAAATGACAGCACGCTAAATGATGAAGATAGTAGCGCCAGTGTGAAGCTTCATGGTGAATTAGATGCAATTACTAGTGCAAAAAGTAAAGGTGTTATAGGTTATTTTGGTGCAAAAATTTCAGGTTTATTTCTCCCAAATAAAGACGATGATGATGAAGAAAAGAATGAAGACGACGATGAAAGGGATGACGACGAAGAAATGAGCCAGACCAGGCGAAGGAAAGCATCTCAAATCAATAACGATTTTGATAAATTAGATGATTTGGTAATGCTGGGTAAAGATAGATTGATTAACCTGGATATGACCGAGGATTTCAAAACCAAAGTGAAAGTGTTCACCGTTCACAAAGTGCCTAAATCCTTTTCTTCTTCGCAAAACATTGACGACTTGGGAAGGGACAAAAATACCAAAGTTAAAGAATTTCGCTATCGATGTGAGTTACAGGATAAGACTCTTAAGTGTTTGTATGACGATATCAAGAAGAACATACTCGATATAGTGAACAGGAAGAGAAAGGCTGCGATAGAGAGGATAAAAGGGACCAAAGAGGGTGTTGCTAACGTTATCATGAGAACAGAAAGTGTTGCGGACAACGACGAAGGGACGATCCTTGAAGACGAGTACTTTGGGTCGTACGACTGTAAAGTGTTGATGCTCAAAGATGTGCTGGACTGGTGCAAGCGCGCAGAAGAGTACAACAGCGCCTACTACAAGGGGGACTCCAAGAAGAAGCACCACTTGGAGCACCGTATTACGTACCGCAAATTCTGTATTCTTTTGAATCTGCACGAAGTGAATATTATCGTGACAAAGAACAAGTTGTACTACATCATACCCGCGAGTGTTCCTGTCAGCTTCTCGTTGAACCCAAACCGCGCGGCGTCGACTAAGATTAACAGTGCTGTCATGTTGAGTGCTGCAATGTTGAGTGCTGCAATGTTGAGTGCTGCGGCATGGGACAAGGCGACTCTGCGCGACTGCATAGAAAAGCCCAAGGACTACAAGGAC
>JACCDO011763437.1_pt1 | contig 10676 bp, 8 predicted proteins | sample 7446101 | NCBI WGS metagenome assembly JACCDO01 (sample SAMN15323440, study PRJNA562643) | freshwater metagenome | isolation source: river surface water | place: USA:Blue River Watershed | collected 2017-08-16
GAGCCTTGGGCGGGGCGGCAGGGGTCTCTTTACTCCTCTTTCCCTCTTTCCTTCTTTCTTGGGGTGGGAGCCGGAACCGGAAGATTTTCAGAAAAATCATTTTCTGGGCAGACAAAATCTTGGTGAATAATTCGAGTGGTACAGATGGCGCTCTTCTTGTTACAACTACTACTGCTGGTGTCATATACAGTTGCAATTGATATAATAAGTAGTCCTAACGGCTATTTAATCACTAAATTCTATGAATATGCTGGATGCGACAGCGCAGTCCAAGCCATGTCGGCATTCGCCTTAGGTGCGTGTATACTTAACAACTCGACGGTGTATGGAGCGGGCTATTTATCTTCTATTTTTACCAAGATAAATGAAACGACAGTCCTCAATCAAGTATTCACTCAACAAAGTGATTGTAAAGGCCAACAATATGTGCAGTATCTACCGATAGGATCCTGTTCTACCGCAGGAAACTCAGTCGAGTATTCCATTTCAAACGACTATACTGGTTTATATGTTGATAATGATGATATTTTTACTACAGCAATAAGTCCATTTGTCCAAATAACAGAGTACAATTCTAGTTCTTGTGCTTCAGATGTTACTAAGGTAGTTGTAAGCACCGCGTTGTACTCTCAATCTTGCCTTTTTGATTGTTTTTATAGTACTTCAGTGAGTAGAACATATGGAACTTGTTCTTTTGCTACATGCAATGCTAATAGAAATACTACAGTCAAAATATATACTTTTGATGAGAATAGTCACGGCGAATATTGCACTGTCGCCGGCTATGTAAGCACACAATCAATCGATGCAACTTGTGGCAGAGATATAGTCTGCGACTTTCCTTCTAGCAACCCGTCTTCGAATAGCAACAGCGGGACTGGTGCTAATAATGCCGGATTGATCGTCGGTTGTACCATAGGAGCTGTGCTCTCTGTGATAGCTATCGCAGGTTTGATCTATTACTATTACTTCTTCAAGAAGGCAGCAACTAGTACATTGAGTGATTTGGAAATCAGAGACTCGAAGGTAGTTAACATTTTGGCAGAAAGCAATAACACGTTGAGTAAGCCCATCTTGTGATACTAACGCCAGTGTTTGATGCACCGCTGTAAGTAGAACAAAGCTTGTAAGTGCTCCTCTCTTTCATTAGGAAAGTGTCCATGGAGGCACGTCTCAGTTCAGTCGGTGAGAAGTTAGAATATTTTATAAGTTTACAACATAGTACACATTTGGCCTAGCTACTAGTTTCCTTCAACGCGGATTGCACCCCCGACTGAAACCCATGCCCAATTACATATTGCACATCGATGTAGGTGGCATATTTATCAAATTTACCGTCCCGATTGACCATATCACGACCTTTATACTGCAACCACTCATCAGACTGATGCTCCTTGATAAAACTTGTCGTGCAATTGTCGTATGGTTCGCACATCAGTGGCACATCCATCGACACGAAGGGGGGGACACTCATCGAGCGGCCAGCAATAGCGTAGTACCCCAGCTTGGAGTATTGACTGGAGAATGCGCCGAGAAAGACGTCGCCGAAACTCAGCAGATTTAAGTCAGAAATTGTCAAAAGCAATATTTGCTCGTTGAAATTATCGTTTCTAAATTCAATCCAGCCGAGTCCGTGGTCGAACAGAGAGCGGTCTGACTGCACGAGGACCCAGTTGAACGCCGGTTCGTTCATAATAGCGTGATTCACCATGGCTTGGTCGTCGGTAGATAGGAATACTCTCTTCACGTTGTATAGTTCTCTCAAGCGATGTAACATCTTCATATATAGATTAATGCTGAAGCACGGTCTTTTCTCTCCCTTGGCGCTCTGGGCGTAAACCAGCTCTCCCACGCTTTCTATATCAACCAATTCATCCAACTCGTTATCACACGAGTCGCCTCTACGAACATGCATTCCAACAGATGAGTAAAGGTGTTTACTCGGACTATTCCCGTAAAAATCGACGTCATAATTAGCATAATTCCATAATTCTTCGTATGAATTGAATGTTCTGTTGCTGGGCGCGCCAGTGAACGAAGACATGTGACGGTATTCCCAGATATGGTGATTGATGCTCCGCACATGGGACACCATGAACTGTTGCACAAATTCAGAAGGTTGCATCAGTAACTCAATGAATTTGCCATAAATAGGTAGCTGCATGACATGCTCTTTCTTATTTCTTCTTAGGTAGTTCAATCTATCCATCGTAATATCAGATGCTAGCTGCGCATCATCAGTGCGATATTCATATTCTAAATGAGCACTAAAGTCTACAAACCCACAATTCCATCCTGCCAAACTACCTGTACAATTGTGAACACTATCCGTCCAAGGAAATCCTAACTTCGTGTTTTTATAATCAAAGTCAATGAGTACATCACTACTAGTTCATTTGTATGACTCATATTGCATTAATGCGTTAAAACGTAAAAACTTGCCTATCGACTTTTTATCTTTCCACTGAAGGTAAGGCAAACCTGGTCTTCTGCTGTAGCTTTTCGCTGATTTGAACCAAGTATTCACCATCGAAGAATATGTATTGTCACATTTTTTATGAGCTATTTTAGATTGTAAAAAATTATGGGGCGTGTATTCTTTCAATAAGTAAATACTACAAGGACGTGTATTATGGTCTGTTACTGTCTGATGGCATATATCTGTTGTATTACCTAGCCATCCACCATCAGACCATTGTAATAAGTTGAAAAAACTTATATCGGATACATTGCAAATTGTTGATGAATTGATGAGAGTGACTTGAATCCACAAGATGAGCAGCCACATACTGCATACAGCATGCACCTGAGCAGATCGGAGGTGATGCCAAGGATTGGGCATCGAGATTCCGATTGTTGTTGGAGTTGGAGTAGGTAAGAGAATATTTCATGAACCGAAATTTCCTGAGTCGCGAGCCCGGTTGGATTGAGAAGGACTCCCGGCTAGTCCACACACAATGCTACCGCGGAGTCCTGTCAAGCAGCGCGGCGTTTGAATGTTCGCCGTAAACATCTGTAAGACCTTAACGCTTGCGCGAGAGGCGAGGTCTTATATATAATATGCAGAATTATTTTCACTACACTTAGACGGAATCGCCGTAATGAGAGCAAAGCTTGTTTGCACTCCTGCCGCGCCCTCTGGCAAGGACTTCTCTGGCAAGGACTTTCTGCGAGCCAAGTAGAATGTAAGCCGCTTCAGAGTCGGACACCGGAACCGGAGCTGTGATTTTTTCGGAAACAGCAAGAAAGTAGTAAAAGAGGACTGAAATGCCGCGAATAGTTAAGGCAAGACGTAAGAAAGTAAAGCGTAAAGCCGCGGTGGAAGATGATGAAACGTTTGATCCTAACATGCGTCCCACTTCGAAACGTCCCACGGATGCCTTTCAAGAGGCAATCAAGAGTCAGTTATTAGAAGAAAGAATGGAAAGACCTGCGATACCGCCTGATCCGATCTCCCTTTATCGCGTATATAATGGTACATCACAAAGGGTCTCATCGCAATTATCTTCATTGAATTCGGCTGCTGCATTTATAATAATATGTGATGATGATCAGCAAGTTCTCATATGGGTGGGTGAACTTTGTACTAACGAAGATCGACAGCATGCTGAAGTGCTAGCAGTTGACATAATGAGAAGAGACTATAGACTTTATCAAACGACTCTTAAAGACATCCCTATCACAGTAGAAGGGGTAGAGTTTGATGCCAAATTACAGCATTTATTAAGCAAATTATTCGCTGATATTAATGCATACAAGAATAAAAGCGTAAGAAAAGACCGATCAAATGACATAGTGAATGCAGAGACAATTGTAGGAACGTTGGAGAAGGTCAATGGCCAGGACAAGGTGAAGGAAGTGGCCAAGGCTTCCCCTGATGAGTATGGTTTTGTGAAAAGATTACATTTTGTTCCAATAGCAGATAAAACCGTCGCCATTGTCACGGTTGGCAATCAATACTACATTTGGCTGACTAAGAACCACAACCCAATGCAAATAAGCACCATTAAGCGGTCTGTAGTAGACATGATAAGCAAGAATTGTCTGGCGATGAAACAAAATGTTGACAAAATATTCATCACACAGTCCTTGAGGGTGGTGCTGCAGGGCTTCGAGCGGGTTATGTTTCGGCAATACTTCAAAGTACTGACTGAGTATGAGCCTCAAGCAAGTCCGACGTCAAAGAAAGTGACCAACAAGGTTGCTACCAAGGCTGTTCCTGCTGCTGCTGCCGCTGCCACGACTAATCAAGGTGTAAGTATGTTGTCTTTCCTCAATAACAAAGGTATTAAGTCCTCGCCAACCACGAATAGCGCGGAAAAGGACTCCGAAATCAGAGATGCGGAAGCCAGCCACCTCGACAGCATGAATAACTCTCCAAGTGCTAATGCCGCGTATGAGGACGACGACGTGCTGTCACCGGACGAGTACTTTGGCATTGACTCGTCGTTTAAAATGAATGATAAAGTGAATGCTGGCAGGTCGCTGCTGGTAGCAGAGATGCTCATCCTGGACGAAGCAGACAACGTGTCGCCGAGGGAAAGACTCAGCATCTTACAGAACGCAGCCACCACTCCTTCTACTTTATTTGGTTGGCAAATTGAGATTGATGATGTAGTGGATCAAAATTATGGTGGCATTTATGTCATCACAGGGATTAGAAAGCACTGGCTCTTTAGGAATACTAGCTACCGCATCAGCTCCTTCGCGGCAGATGACAAGTGGATAAGTATCAAGCGTGGGAAGAAGCAAGGTGTGTCAGTGCGACCACTGAGAAAGGTTTTGTTAATGAATATAGAATAATCGTATATATGCACATATCTTGTATATAAATTGTTTATGGTAACGGCAATATGGACACCGACCCCGCTATGACGCTCTCGGCAATGTCAACCTTGGCAAGACCGAGTGGATCTGCATTGAATGTAGCCGTCGACGAATAGCTAATTTCTCCTTGATCTAGCACCACTGCGCCATCTACACGGCGATGATTGAAGCGAATGTTCAACCTGTTATTCGGGATTCCTTCTGCACCGAAGTATTCCACTTCTTCTTCTTTCCCATCTTTGTTTACAATAATACTAGGCCACACATTCATCGAGAAATATAGAAATGGATATTTTGGCTCTTCGAATAAACCCCACACCCACAGTCCGTCCTAAGCAAGTAAGTAAGGAAGTAAGCAGTAAAAGGTATGAGGTGAATCTAACCTTCTTATCATTCTTATCCTCGGACAATGTCCAAAGACCAGTAATGCCTCTTTCATTTGTATTCGCAAAGCCAAGTGGATCATTTTCTATATACACTTTGCCACTAGGAGGCTCATAGTTTCTATCAAGGGCGAAACGTACGTTGAGAATGCAGTTCAACGTGTCGTAATTAGGCTTCTTTAACTGAATATTCAACCTCCAAAGAGTTGCCTGATTCAATAAAGCTTTTGCATGTGTGATGCCGATTATCGAGATAAAAGCAACTAAGCACAGTAGCAGTCCTCGCGGCATGAAGTCGGAGTGCACGAATCCACTTCCTTCTTCTCTTTTCCTTCCCTTTCTGTTAAGAAAAGTTACTAATTCTGTGCTTCTTTTTTTTCCTTTTTCCAAACTTTGACCAAAATGGTGTGGAATAGACCACCTCATGTGGCCCTAGTGAGTCCGCAGAAGATGTGACTGCGGCTAACGCGGTTGAAGGCGTCTCTGCGGGCGACCCAGTCGACAGAATCGCTGCGTTAAATACAATAAATACAAAATACTACATCTTACTTGCAACCCTAGAGCATCCCTAGCTGCATCAGGGCGGCCTCGAGTGTCTTCTTGTGCTTCCCGCCTTTCCCGCGCTGCAGCACAAGCCTGCTCTTGGCCGTGTACTCCTCGCTTGACTGCACCACTAGCGGATTCGCCTTCAGGAACACCGTGTAGTTCTTCACTAATCCCTTGTGGTCAGGGTACCGCTCCAGGCCGTCGATGAAATACTTGCAGCTTTTCTCACTGTTCTTGCGGCATTTATACAGGAAAGTGGCGTAGTTGCAGAGAGCCGTTGGCTCCAGCTTCTTGTTGCTTTTGCTCTTGTTCAAGGCTACTTGGTACATGATCTCGGCTTCGTTGTAGGACCGCTTGTTCTTCAACGCCTTGGCGTACCACATGGAATGTAACGGATTATTTGGATTGATTTTGAGTGAACGAGCGAATAAAGCACACGGATCTAATCCCTCGATGGCAAATCCCTCCGTCGCCAAGAAATGGGCTGCTGCACCGATCACATCGGCGTCGTTAGGGTTGATGTCCAATGCTTTGCGGTATAATATCAAGGCTATTTCCACATCCCCTTTGGCGCGGGTCAAGAAAGACGCGTAGTGCAACAGTAACTTCGTGATATATTTGACCTTCAAAGTAGGTGTGGATGCGAGGGTAGGTGGGGTAGCCGGTACCTCTGTGCTTGGAGAGCTCACAACTTTGCTTTTCCCGGGTGAATTGTTGATAATTGACTGGTAGATGGAAGGGATGCAAGCTTGTATGGCGCGCTTGAAGAAAGCTTCTGCGCGGGTCAACTCACCTCGTCGGTGGTGCAGAAACACCGCGTACCTGGTCAAGGTCTGGATATCCAACGGATCTAACTCTAGAGCGCGCTCGTACAGGGACTCGGCATTGTTGTTATCCCCAAGTTTTTCTAAGACTTTCGCGTGTTGTTGCAGTGCCTTGACTTGCAGGTACACTTCTCGCTCATCGGCGTCCTCTATCTCCTCGGCCTCCTCTTTCTTCTCCTCTTCCTCCTCTTCTTCCTCTTCTTCTTCTTCCTCGTCGTCGTCCTCGTCGTATTGGATTTTCCTGCCGCCGCCGTTGCTGCCACTTGCATGCGACGCCACGTTACTCACGTTTTTGTTCTCGTTATTCACCTGGTTTGTGATCGGACTGATGTGTTGGTCGCGTGTTTTCTTGTTGTTGATTGGCGGCGGAGGGATTATAGCTGGTGATATCACCGGTGACACTGGACGGCGCATAGGGGACTCGTGTTGAATGGGACTCGTCTTGATGCTGGACACGGTGCGCGGAGTGGTTGCGGATGCCGCAGGCGTCGAGCTAGCTAGCCTAGTGTGTAAGGCGTTCTCTTGCTCGTCTTCGTCACTTAAATCACTCAAAGATTGCGCGTTTTCATGCGCAGGTACCGCTATTATCGGTGAAATTGCGCTCTTTACAGGGGATTTCTGCGTGCTTGCCATCGTAACGGCTACTTTCTCGTTGGAATACTTAGATGCTGATTTTTTGACATCATTTCTGCTGACTACAGGGTTGTCGTCGTCGTCTTCATCCTCACTGTCGTCGCTGTCGTCGTCGCTCTCCGCCGCCGCGGCGGACTTGGGGTTGACGATGGGTGAGGCCTTGTGCTTCAGAGGTGAGGTCTTGTTCTCTTGCACTGGGTTCGTCGCTGCTAGCTTCTTCGCTTGCGCCGCCTTATACTTCTCTTCAACTAGCGACGCTTTTAACTTCCTATCCACGCTGTCATCGCTGTCGTCGTTGTCGTCATCACTATCGTCGTCGGTTCCCTGCGCCATGTTCAGCTTGTTGTACTTCTGAATGATCGAGTTCGCCTTTTCCTCTTCATCGTCCTCGTCCTCGTGCATGAAAAGGAACTTACTAGCTTGGTTAGCGCTGCTAGGCTTCGCTTGCACAGTCTTCTCTTGCGCTGCTTCCAAACGAGAGTTCGCTGCACGCATTGGACTCTCATCCTCGTCCTCATCATCATCGTCGTCATCGTCCTCCTCTTCCTTGCTGCTCAAGGCAGGCGGGGCGCTGTTGTATTTGCTAGGAGCTGTTGCACTTGCGGTTGTAACAGTGGATATAGTAGTCTGTGAGTTCACTCCGGCAGAGGTTGGCGCCGAGGCCTTTGATGCATTACCTTGACTACTATGCTGCGAGGAGCTCTTGACGTCATCTGGATGTGGCTGCGCCGGTAGCGGAGGCCGCTTCATGACTGGCTTGCTCTCGGCGTTGCTTTTCATGGCATTTTCCTTCAATTTATTCTTTAATTTCTCTTTGTCAACGGTATCTACGCCCTTGTCATCGTTGAAATCAAATTTAAACAATTCTTGCTCATTCAACTCGTCTAGCAAGTCATCCAACGACTGCTTGTGCGAGTCGCTCTGCTTCTCCAACATCTGCAACCTGCGATCAAACTCGTCTTCCTTGTCTTCACTTCCTTTTCCTACTCGCTTCTTATCCGGCTGTTTGTTATCAGTGTCTATTTTACCCGCAGATGGCTTACTATTCCGCCGCGCTGATGCAGGTGCTGCGGCGCTGTCCACCGCATTGGCCCCCGCTTGTTGCAGCGTCTTCACTATCACATTCGTATTCGACTTCTTTCCTAGTGATTTTAACTCATCAATTTTTCTACGTGTTCTTCCTTTTATGTATTGCGCCGACTTGATGCGTTCGTTGAGCTTCTGCTCCGCCTCCAAGCCGTACTCTTCGTCGAGGTCAGCTGCTTCGCGGATCTCTAACCGATGAATCCGTATCTTTTCTTTGGTCTCATTTTTTAACGACTCTAATTTACCAACTAACTTTTCAACTGTCATCATGCCCGAGTTTAGCAACAGGACGGACGACGCGGGGGTGTTGGGGTTGGCTGCCTTGACCAGTCGCAAACGGGATAGTTCTACATCTAATTTACTAACAAACTTTTCATTTTCTTTTAATTCTGGATCTGCTTCAGCACCAGATAGCTTGGCAGCTATGACCATCGCTTTACGGTTTAGTAATCGCTTTAAATCGCGCTTTAATTCGCTTATTTCGTTGGCGCTGGGGTCCACCAACACCACATCATTCATAGGCGGAGGTGCTCTGTTTAATGGTAATTTCTTATTATTTTCTACAGGTTTTATGGTTTCTTCAATTTGCTTCTCCTCAACAGTGCTTGGTTCTGGTTCTAATGGCGGTAAAACAGGTAATGATACAGCTTCTATCTCGTTAACCATGTCATCAAAGCGTTCATTTTCACCCCCACAAATAGCTTGCACTAACCTCTTCATTAAAGTTTGTTTTCTATCTTCTCCACTTAATCCAGGAGTTGTAGTATCTATCCCCAACACACTAAGTCTCGACCGCAACTCGCCAATTGATAGTCCACTCATGCTTGGTACAACAAAGGTGTCATCGCGTTTCTGTGGCTCAACAAACTCTGTATTCTCACGTACAACAGGTTCATGTTCAATAATATCATGCGCACGATGCAATCGATGCTTCAATTCCTCGTAACGATCATCTCCCACAAGTCCAGGAGTAGCCGTGCTGATGCCTAAGCGAGTCAACTCGCCTTTTATATTAGTTAAATTCAACGACAGCTCCATGGCAACGACTATATTTTCTCAACTTTTTTCAATTTCCAAAATTCAGGTACCAGCTCTGCCAAGGTATTTGGAGCGTTAATTGACCAGATTCTACCTGTCTTCAGTGGCTCCCAAGACGGCAACGGCGTGATTGAGGGCTGCGTAGTTAAGAGAGAAAAGATGGAGACGAAAAAGTGATTATTTTCTATGGGTGTGGAAATGAGGAGTCTACAGGCACCCGGATGGAGACTTTTTCGGAAGTTCAATAAAGAAGGGAAGGTAAACGCTCCCTAACAAGTCGTTATATTTAGATTCCTGGTTTGCTGGAGTCTTAGAAGGATTAATGAGTGCATAAATTGCATGAATAAGTGATTAAGCAACGCATATAGTAATTGGAGTATCGATTTTCAATAATATGCAAAGATTATTCCGATTTCGTCCTGCAGCTGCAACTATGCGAGTAACACCACTGCGTGCGTGCATAACTGTCAGACTGAATAGCGGTGAGTCGGGGAAATCTAAAAGAGATCAGAGTTTCTTTCATTTTGATAACAAAGAACTGTGGACAGTGCCCAATATGATTACCATCTCCCGCATCCTGGCCTCTCCATTGTTGGGCTACACCATATATAACGACATGCAGCAGGAATCTCTCATTGGTTGTGTTGTATTCGCATTTTCTGATTGGTTGGATGGTTATATCGCTAAGAATTATAACCAAGCTACTGTATTAGGTTCATGCTTAGATCCTATTGCGGATAAATTTATCATTGCATCAATGTCTCTTGGGTTGGCATTCAAAGGCCTGATCCCTCTGCCTCTTATAGCAGTGTACATCGGGCGGGATGTGTTCCTTATCGGGGCTTCATTTTACATTCGCCACAAGGAAAAGGCAAAGGATGCACCATTTTTTGATACTACTTACTCTGCAACCTTCCAAATTGCGCCCTCGGAGTTAAGTAAGATCAACACCGGGCTGCAGTTTACGTTGCTGTCGCTAACCATGTGTCAATTCGCCTTTGGAGCTCCCAATACAGTGTACATAGAACCTTTGTGGTGGATCACCGCGGTGACGACGCTCGGTTCAGGCGCTGGATACCTCGACGGATCTGGTCTCAAGAAGATATAGTTTGTAGATGTTGTGGCTAATATTCATAATTACATTGTCATACACTATATGCAGCTACTCCGCGGCTATGTTGGAGGCGAATGTCACGGTGTTCTTCAACTTGGAAGGGAAATTACCAGAACGAGGTGATTGCACTGCATCTCCTGCTTCATTCTCTACTATTGCATCTTCTGGAGGCGCTCTGCTCTCTCCAACGGCTGAGGACACCCTACTCCCTCCGGCAGCTGAAGA
>JACCDO011163529.1_pt1 | contig 10673 bp, 11 predicted proteins | sample 7446101 | NCBI WGS metagenome assembly JACCDO01 (sample SAMN15323440, study PRJNA562643) | freshwater metagenome | isolation source: river surface water | place: USA:Blue River Watershed | collected 2017-08-16
AAAGTTTAGACAACAATGACCCTTTTAACTTTAGCAAAAGAAACACAGATCCTTTGATACCTGTACAACCACTAATGAGAACCGTCACTCTTCATTTAGATAGCAAAGAGTATTATAAAGAATTCGATGAAAAGATCTATAGACAATCTACTTCATATAAATATCATACTAATACAACCGATAGATTTATTTATACTTTTCCTTTTTGTGAATATCCTGAGATAATGCAACCTTCTGGTTCTCTTAACTTTAGTTGTATAGATACATTCACCTTAAGTGGAACTATGAATTCTCCCGTTGATGAAAATTACCTCTATGTGTTCGGTATAAACTACAATTGGATAGAGATAGATTCTGGATTATCTGCTCTTAAATATCTTACATAATCACTTCAAAAAAATTATAGCGACCACTCTTTATAGTTACCCCTTTAAACGAACTTCTAAACAAAGAACCTTCTTGTGGATTCTGAAACTCAAGAGTGATCTTGGGTTTGTTTTCCATGTCAGAAATCCACTCTTCAAATGTGCGAGTATCTTCTTGTGTGGCTTCTGATTGAACGTAACGCAAATGAGGAGGTTTATTTGATATATACGTCATTTCTATTTCTTTAAGTGTATAATCATCGTATCTGTAAATAGCAAAACCTGTCTTTGTATCGTATATCATTTTAAGAAATTCATCTGAGCAATACATCCAATCATCCTTTATATAAATAAAGGGTTTTTCAGGATAATAATTGAAAAGGTATGACTGATACCATGGTTCTGTTTTATCCAGTTGCCATTGTTTCTCCATTCCAGTTACAAATGGAACAAATAAAAAGTAAATGTATGTCTTATTATCTCTATAAGAGAACATAGAAAGATACGTATATGTAATTTTGTGTTTTGTTTTCCCGATACACTCTTGTATTGATTTTACTTGTTCTTTGTTCTTTTCATAAGAATCCCTCTGCTCGTTCCTCCAAATTTTTTCATACATTTGTTATACATTGTATGGAAAAATTTTTTTAACTTATTTACCAGATGAACCAAAACCTTCTCCACGTTTTGTTTCTTCTAATTCGGCAAATTCTACATGTAGATTGGAGAGATCTGGCGCACATATCTGAAAAAGCCTTGTTCCTTTAGTTATAGAGTAATCTTCATCTGAATTATTATCCACTGCTGCTTTAATGGTGTGGCGATACATAGAATCTATAATACCAACAGAATTAGCCATTCTTATAGGCATTTTGTAGATACTACTTCTAGGATAAAGATAATAACTCACTGGTTTACCCCAGTCGTCAACCATCTTACATTTAACCTCTAGATCGATGAGAACTGTTGACTTAGAGTGGATTGTGATTTCATTTGGACAAAAAAGATCTAAACCAGCATCTCCTTCATATGCTTGAGTTCTTTTTTCATAGAAATGTTTATGTTCTGTATCTATTAATAGCTTCATGTATTGATAAATAAAGTTATTTTTTTAAATTAAAACAGACATTCTTCTTCATGTTCTATCTTTATCAAATTTATATTGTCCTTGTACGTTTCTTTTTTAACGAGAACATCATCCCATTCATTCTTTAAGAAGTCTTTTATATTATTAAACCACTCCCTGTCTCTCCATATTGTGCATACAGACACTACCTGTGTTTTCCAATATACAGTTCTTATATTAATTTTTTGATAATGAGAAGTTTGACAAACAGTAGAGTTTTCATATCGTTTTACGATATTTAAATTATCATGTATAACTATTTCTTCTATTTTATCATTAACCCAGTCATTAAGTCCTATTGGATCATTAAATAACTCCTTTGGAGGATATACGTATTTTCTTGACTGAAATTCATCAGGTACCACTTCTATTTGTAAAAATAGACCTTTGAATTCTACTTCTTGTTCCTGTAGTGTATCATCTAAAAACTCATCCATTGATGCCATTTCTTCAAATTCTATTTCAAGAAAATCACAACTATCCAAGTCTGCTACTTCTAGTTGTATTTGAACCTGTTGATAATAATAAAGAGGAGGTATCCCTGATATTTTTCTTCTATATGGACACTTTATTTCTAACATAACGCCATCTTCAGATATACCATCAGGACTTGCTGCCAGCCAAGGAAGAGTGTCATGTGTTAAAAGTCCAAATTCTATTACCTTTCTGTTAAACTTTCTTTCATAAATCTGAGTAGCGATAGGCTCATATTTTTGACCCCAAAAAGTTGCAGGACTTCCTGTAAAAGTTTGTTTTATCTTGTCTATGATAAATTGTTGTTTATTAGAATAAGGATTACAGGACTTAAGGTCATAACAAAACATTTCCTCCAGACCATACAATTCTACATATCTTTTACATGTAACTTCATTTCTTAATAGGAGTGTTGCTACATTACTTGCCGTAATCCTAGTTTTTCTTGCTTCAAACCACTCTTTAGTTCTTTGAACAGGTTGTGGTTTATTAAGAAGTTGGATAACTCTACTATTCATTTAAAAAAGATATCAATTTTTCTTTAAGTTAATCTTAATGCTTCATTTCTGTAAATATCACTTGCACCCGTTCTTCCAGACAATCCTGTTTCTCTTATCTGGTCTACTATCTCTGTTATCTCCAATGAAAGAGAATAATCAGTGTTATGGAAATTAAAAAGATAACCATCTTTTCTTTTCATAGTTAATTGAATACTACTTAAAGAACCAAGAGGTGGATTAAAGACTTTAGGAGCTGATATAAAAGAATTAAAAATCATATTACCGGGAGAATCCATAAGGAGTATCTTTGCAAATATATCTCCTATCTCTTCATTACCAGGACTTATAACTGATTGAAGTTTAGGAGAAATTAAAAAGAGATATTTTTCTCCGTCGAGTGATATAGCTTTAAAAAGAGCCCCTGTTTCTTCAAAAGTAAAAGTATTACTTTGAAATACTCTTGTGCCATTTCTTTCAGAAGAAATGGTTATACCACTTCCTCCTCCAGAAAAAGTATAATTCGCGTATTTATTCAACTTAACAATGTAATTGTTTTCGTCTATCAGTTTTGTTATTTGATGGTAAGTATTATTAATTATTTCTAAAGGTATTCCTGCAAAATTATCACCATAAGGTTCTGATGCTTCAACTCTATGCATACTTACTATATTCCTTCTTCCTATTATACCCCAAGTACCAGGAGTAGTTACATTGATTCCTATAGCTATTTCAAGATAAAGAGGGTCATTTAGATCATACCCTATAACCGTAGCTTCTATTCCGTCTATTTTAGGGATGGAATTAGTGCCTGTAAATATAATAGAATCGCCATGTCTTACTTTACACGTACCAGGTGCAACAAGAGTAACAGGTATTCTTACTGTATCAGAGTCAACAACTTCTACGAAATAAGTACCATCTATATTCGGAGTAGTGGTACTATCTGTGATTATTATTTCATCATTTGTTTGAAGACCATGGTCTGGTATATCTATATCAGCATTATCTACTATAACTATGTATACATCTAAGTCTGCGTCGTTATATCTAGTTCCTGTATAAGTATGAGGTACAAGTGTTGTACATTGTATGTCAGAATAAGTTATATTACTAATAAGAAAACGGTAATCATTTGGAGAAATATTATAATTTACAGAAGTTGATACAAAAATATCTAAATCAGAAGCCCAGCATACCTCTCTTAAAAAACTTGGAGGACTATAGGAACGTGCTACCCATGTTATTCCATTTCTACTTGTCATCATAGAATTACTATTAGAAGGAGTCAGTGTATAACTATCACCTGGAGCAGGTGCTGCAACTAAATCTAAACCTGCAGTAAAACCTCCTACATTATCAGCAGTTACATAAATAGTAGCAGTTCTTGTTGCACCTACGTAATCTTTTATTCTTCTTATTTGATTGTCATCACCGACACCGCTTGTTATTTCTATATTCCATTCATTATAAAAATCATCGTCAGTTGATTCTGTCGCATTAAGTATAAGAGTACCGGGTGTAGAAGACCCTGCTTGAAAAGTACTACTAATTACAGAGTCTCCTGCTCCTCCTCCTACAGCTAAAAATATACCTAACTCAGGAGCCCATGTAACAGACTTGAAGTAACTATCAGAAGGAGTATCTCTTTGTATCCAATCTAATCCATTTGTACTCGTCATCACATACTGCGATTGAATTGTAGAGGATAATTCAGAAGCAACTGCTACGAATAACCCCAGTTCAGGAGACCAAGTGACACTTTCCCAATAATCGTCTGGGTAGTTGTTTACCAAAGACCAGTTAATTCCATCAGAACTATATATGGTATAATCGTACCCAACAGCTACAAATATTCCTAACTCAGGAGACCAAGTAACACTTGTATAAGATTCATTATAAAGACCAGAAGGATTTGTTCTAAGTGTCCATGTAGAACCATCTGGGCTTGTCATAATATTTTGAGTAGTAGAAACATAACCACATGCCACAAAAAGCTGGAGCTGAGGAGACCAACAAACAGATTCCCATACACCTCCAAAAGATACATTTACAATATTCCATGGAGCTGGATTTGGAAGCGCTGGATCTGTAATTGGATTATCACTTATAAGAACTAAATTATTAGATGGATTTCCTTCACCTACTGCAACATAAAGGGGTGTATTTCCAAGAGCAGTAACAGAATGCGCATAACAAACGGAGTTCAGTTGACCCTGTGTAAATCTATTAAAAAAATAAGACGATGTCCAATTACTACCATCTACGCTTCTTCTTATTCTGTAATAGTCTGTACTTCCAGATCTATATCTCCCAACTGAAATAAACAAACCATTTCCTCTTATAATTGAATACATAGTTCTTCCATCATCTACTGTACCTAATGATTTTGTCCATGTTGCTTCTAAAAAAGGAAGTACAGATATACCTGTAAGTTCATTAAAACCATGTAGTGGATGATTTACATAAAGTTTATTTGTTTGAATAACGGTATCTTGAATGACATCTAACTGTATACTTTGTATTCCCTCATGTACTTCTATTCTAAAAGTATCATCTGTTACTGATTCTACTGGAAATTCTCTTTCGTTTATCTGAGGTATACTTTTGAATTGAAGAAGTCTGATGTTATCTCCATGTGCTTTCATTTGACCTTCAAAAGGACTTGTTATATGAAAAACTGTAGAAGGAGTATCCCTATTCAATATAGAAAATCTATTTAACTCTGAATCCCAAATATTCCATACAAAAGTACCACTAAATGGAGTAGTTGTTTCTGTCCATGTTATACCATCATCGCTTGACATAACTGCTGCGCCAAAATAATCAGATGCAAAAAATACTCCTAATTCAGATGACCAGATTACATGCCACCAATCTTTTACGCTGGGAGCTACTCTAGAAGTCCAGGTTACACCGTCAGGACTTGTCTCGATAGAACCATAACCTACGGCAACTAAAAGATTTAATTGGGATGACCAAACAACACTTACCAAATAACTTCCAGAGTTGGTTCTAGAAGTCCATGTTATACCATCAGGACTAGTTATTATATAGGAAGAAGCATCATAAGAAACCCCAATAAAAAGCCCTAAATCACTCACCCATATAACCCAATACCATGTCCCAACTACTGGGAGTGTTCCTTCTGTCCATGTTATACCATCAGGACTTGTTATAATTCTAGAAGCACCACCATCATTAGCAAGAGCAACAAACAAGCTTAAATCAGATGACCATTCTACGGTAGACCAACTATTAACCGACGGAGAAGTTCTTATAGTCCATATTATTGCATCCGGACTTGTGGCAATAGAGCCAACATCTCCTACAGTTACAAAAAGTTGTAACTCGGGAGACCAAACTACGAAAAACAAACTATCAGTGGCAATAATTTGTTCATCCCATGTTACTGTGTCTCTACTTGTTAAAATCGATCCAGAACTACCAACTGCTATAAAAAGAGAAGATACTTTTATAAATGCCCATAAACCAAATGAAGAAGAAGTAGAGTATTCTTCGTAATTAGCTATGTTTATTATGACATCACTGTAACTAATTTCTTGAATAGAAGTTGTAGTTATATCGTCTAAATAGAAAGAATTAGCTCCATTAATAGTTATATGATAAAAACCATTAAGATTAGGAGAAGAATAAGTATAATAGATAAATACCATTTGTTTACCTGTTAAGTTATGAACAGAACTTAAATAAACAGTTGGTTGAGTACCTAAAGTTATATTTTGTATGCTGTATACGGTATTTTCTTCCAATTGATGAGCTACACTTGTAAATTCTATATAATTTCCAACTATTTGAGCATCAGTTGGAGTTTTAGTGTATATACTAAGAGGAGTTTCTGTTGTTGTATTCATATAAACCCCTGAATCTTCATCAGGGTATCCAATATGTTCTACTATTTTGGTCTGGGCTGTATCAAAAAGAAATCTAAATTCAGTTGGTTTACCTGTTTTTGCAGAGTTACCTCCTCCATCTACTGAAAAGGTTGCTTTCTCTGATACTTCGTATTGAAAAGTGGATCTAGTTGTATTCTTTACTACGAAAAGCCCATTTAAAATAGCAGAAGAAAGTCCACCTGTTACAGTTAATCCCGTCATTAATACAAAATCTCCATCTTTAAATCCATGTTGTTCAGAATTAACCGTAATATCTGAACTATCCAATTGTGTAGAGATCGAATTTAACTCTAAAGGTGTAATAATATAAGACCTTATTGTAACTACATCTGTATCGTTGCTTATATCTATCGTAAAATAATGAAAATCTCCTGTCCCTTTTCTTCTTCTAACAAGATTCATCACTCGCTGTATTTCTACAGCTAATGTATCTAAATTATAATTACCTGGTGTTATATACACTGTATAAGTCGGAAATCCTGTATCTACTTTTACAAGACCAGATGCTATACCGCCATCGAATTGAAATCTAAGCGTCTGGGAATCTACTACAGTAACTACCCATTGACCATCAATAGATGGTACAGTAGTACTGTTTGAGATCCACACTGAGAGAGGTTCTATGTATTCTTGTGTTGAAAGACCATGGTCAACTACTGTAAGGTCTACGGTATCTGGTTCAACAGTTGAAGCAGTAACATTTTCATAAATTCCTAAATACAAGTCTTCGAGATTTTGCCATGATATTTTGTCTGTTCTTATAGCCTCAGGAGTATCTCTTATAACTTGGTCTGTGTTAGGTATAGTTGTAGAAAGAAGTCTTATGGATTTAATATTGTAAAAACTTTGTCTGAAATCTAACTCGAAGTCATTCTGAAAGGGGTATTTGTACTTATTTCTCGTGGAACTGTCGACTGATATAATAGAAACCTTTTCTGTTTTTATTGTATTATTAGCTATTTTTTGTATAACTTTAGTGTCCTTTTCTTCTTCCTTTTTCTTTTGAAATTTTGAATAATCTTGATAAATATCGTCTTCTTCGACCAATTGTATTATCTTTTTATTCTCTTGTTTCTTCTTTTTGTCTTCGTAGTATCTTCTAAAATTTTGTTTTTGCGTATGAGTTATATCTTCTCTTGGAATCTGACTCACAAATGCATTAGTAAAAAGAAGATCATCATCATTATCGATGTCTTCTAATGGATCTGTATTTATTATTCTATTAGTATTCATCTCAATACAATAGTATAATAAAATTTTTTTATTGTTTTAAATTAATGAAACTTCCTCAAGAAATAATAGATATTATTATGTTACACTTACCTTACAGTACACTTGATAGAACAAGAGAAATACAATCAGACTGGGTAAAGTACTCTACGTTCCATGAATCAATCTACACAACTGTAAAATGCAGAAATAAAAAAAATCTTATGTGGCTCTTAAAGAACAATTATCCTCTTGATTCTGTAATGTTTGGAAGAGCTATCGGAACTTATAACTTAGAACTTCTAAAGGTTCTAAGAACTCATGGATGTCCTTGGGATGAAAGTGCCATCATAAGTTCTTTAGCTAACCATAGAATGGATATATTCTATTGGTTGGTAGACTCTGGATGTCCTTTCTCGAATAAAAGCATAAGTTATGCGCGCAGTCTCAGAAATAGAAAGGCAGTAAATTATTTAAAGAAGATTTAACAGTATACTCATGGAAGAATGTTGGAAAGAACTTCCAAGAGACTTACTGGGATGTGTGTTTAAATACCTTGGATATAAATATTTAATAACAGAGATAACAAGGTGGATGTTATCAAAAGACATCGTTTACATGATAGGAACTACTCCTTTTGAACACTTTGTAAGACAACGAAACATAACTGGATGTATATTGTTTCGAAAGATATACCCTAGGAGGAAAATAAACTGGAGTGAGATATCTAAATGTTACCTTCTTTCAGAAGAATTTATACAAATATACCATAATCATCTTGACTGGTACTGGTTAACTTCAAAACAAACTTTATCAGAAAGAACAATGGACTCCTTTCCTGATAAACTTGACTGGTGGAATGTCTCTTTAAAACAGAAAATGTCTGATGAATTTAAAGAGAAATACAAAGATAAGATTATAAGAAGACTTATAAGAGAATGATAATTTACTGAGCAGAAGCTTCTGGAGCCTTCATTTTCATCTTGGCAAATTCCATTCCTGCAATAGCACCTGCAATACCAACGGCAAGTTTTACATAATTGTCCAACTGACCTCCTACGATAGAACGAACAAAGTCAATTCCTACAAGAGCGACTGAACCCCAGTTAAGGGCACCGGCAATCAAAAGAATTTGAACAAGCAATTGGACCAAACCTGGATACATTTTATAAATTATACTATATAAAAAAAAATTGAAAAAAATTTCCATATAAAAATTAGTATGAAAATTTTTACAGATGGCGCTGCAACAAAAAATGGCAAAAAGGATTGCCACTGCGGAATAGGAGTTTACTCCAAAGGTTTAGAAATCAGTATGTGCTTAGAAGAATGCAAGAAGAAATGGGACTGGATTCCAAAAGATACAAAAGACTCAAATAATGTAGGAGAATTACTTGCAATTTATGCTGCATTAGTTATGACAGATGAACAAAATGTAATCATCTATTCTGATAGTTCTTATGCTATTGGTTGTGTTACCAATTGGTTCAAGAACTGGCAAAGAAATGGATGGATTACTTCAAAAAAGGAACCTGTAAAAAACAAGGAAATTATAGAGGCTATTCTCGAAGAGAAAGAGAAGAAACAGAGTGTATTCTTCTTTCACGTCAATTCCCATCAAAAAGAACCAATCGACAAGGACTCAGAAGAGTATTTCCTGTGGCATGGGAATGATATGGCTGACAAGTTGGCAACTAGTTCAATTAAACAAGCGTAAAAAAATCTATATAGAACTTTCTATATAGATTTTTTTAAGATTCAATCCCAATAATACTGAGGAGACCATCTACTTCCTACATTTGGTGAGAAACCATAATCAAAATTCCATTCATTTTCTACTCCATAAAAATAGTCCACAACACAATAAAATGTACAACAATAACCATCTTTGGAATTTGCAAAAGACACTAATGAATCGTATTTAGACTCACCTGGCCCGTTTACATCTGTTATTTCCTCTTCTGAGATTATATGGAAATCTTGTTTGTATTTTAGGGACATTTCTTCGATAAATGAAATGTCTTCTTGAGGAAGTTCTGATGTAATTTCTCTTTTATTTAGGATATTCTTTATCCTTACGAGATCTTCGCTATTTACTTCAGAATACTTTGAGTATAATTCTTCTTGTACATAAGCCAGTTTATATGCGTAATCAACAGCATCTTCGTAATGCTCAAATAGATAAGTACAAGATGCACTTTGTTCTTTTCTATAATTGAACCAGCACACTACTGCATATTTTTTTTGTTTTCCTAACAATCTTGGAGGTCCAAAATTATATGAACCTAACGGGGCTTTTATTCTCTGCGCAGGTCTGCAATGTGGTGCTAAAAGTTTTTTCATTTCTTTGCTTTTAGAGAAGTCCATTGCTACCCAGAAATCGCAAAGGTCATCTTTTGATTGGATCATTTTTTTAACTTCTTCTATGTTATTCTCTTCAACAAGTGAGCGCCATTTTGGAGTATATTCCTGCATTTTCAAATATAAACAAGTTAAAAAAAATTCATTTTTTATCTTAGACAAAACATGTGGTTTTTTAATAACAATAGTATATAACAAAGAAGAAAAATACTCAACATACTTTTTAAAAAAAGATGTTCAAAACTATCAAGATTTGGAGGCTTAATCGTCCTGTTGATACTTTAAGAGTAGAAATGATACCGAATTACTTTTTGTTAGAACAAGTAATTCCTGATCAAATCTCTGGATGGGTAAACGACGAAGGAGAGTTAGAAATTTATGATGGATTTCATAGGTATTCCTCTGCAAATGATAATATGTATATTTATCTTATTTTTAGTAATTTAGAAGGATCTACTGGTTCTCTATATGTTATGTTTACTGTATATTCTTTTGGTTTATACTCAAAAGAGTATACTTCTTCTTGTATACTTGTTGTATCTTTCTGTTTACAAAATTAGTGAAATACTTTGATAAAAGTTCATAAACCTTGTCAAAGTATTGCACTATAACCACAAAGCCTACAGAGATAAACATTTGATACCATGTATCAATTTTACCATTTGATGCTCCTTGCATCGATTGTAACATAAGAAGTTCCTTTAGATCCATGATGATTGCTTAT
>JACCDO011010910.1_pt1 | contig 10672 bp, 4 predicted proteins | sample 7446101 | NCBI WGS metagenome assembly JACCDO01 (sample SAMN15323440, study PRJNA562643) | freshwater metagenome | isolation source: river surface water | place: USA:Blue River Watershed | collected 2017-08-16
ACTCGTTGCACCAAGACGAATACGAAATGAGAGTGTCGGAGAAGATGATGGAGGACCGAAAGCGCTTGTTACTAGCTCATCTGCTGTTCAAGTATATTAGTCTGCAGTTTTCTGTAGATAAAAACATCCTTCAGTCATTTGTGGAGCGCGTAAAGCAGTGCTATTCAGACTTGCACTACATCGTTTATCTGCTGGGAGAGGCGCTGGAGCACTTCCGCACGGCACATATAACCCACACGGGATTAATGAACTTAGTCGCTGCTATTTTTAGGGATGCGCCATCTCTTGCTCTAGAGTTTGCAGAGCTTGCTGTTGAGAAAAATGCGATCAAGCTATCGGATCCGAGTTCTCCTCTAGAGCTGTCCTCAGATGAGGAGGAGTGCCTCACTTTGCGCTCCAACCTCAGCTCAGACTTGTGCTTTCAGCAGCACCGACAGGCTCGCTTGAGTGCTGACATGTGCTACGCTTTTCTGGGGCAGCAGCATACCAGCCATTCCGTGGAGCACTTCTTGGGCAAGCTTTGGTCTAACAAATCTCTCGACTTTCGGAAATTCACTGAGCTAGTGACCGAAGCCAAACGGGCGTTCAGCATGCAGCGTTATGTCGAACTGATGGTATTAGTTGGACGAATCCATAGAATTCTGCCAGCTCAGTATCATTATGAATTCGATATTTTTTTCCCCATTTTTGAAGCTTATCGCATCTATCCTGGCGTAAGGTTCGAGGAAATCAACAAGCAACAACAAATACTGCCCGTCGAAGTCCAAGATGCTTCAGCAATTAGACCACCCTTGCATTCAGCGGTTTTGGCGGAACTGATGGCTAAGCAAAAGCAGAGCAGTGCAGACTTAGATGCTCGCTTGCTCGCTCTCGTTAAGGGCAACGCGGCTCTTGCAGCGAGATTGCATAGTAACGTCGCACCAGGAATTCGTGTCAACGCTATGGCCCCGATAACGATCGTTAGACCTCCACTTGGACCAACGGTTCCAAATCAAGGACCTCAGGCAGTATGAACAGATTGAGCCTGTCAGTGAGTCCAGATGTTCGTGATAAGCGCGCGTTAGTGGTAGTACTTACATTATGTAGACGAAATGTATGGGTAATTATAATGTAAATACAAATATAAATACGAAAAATTACAATATGAATCCTTTTTAACGGGTGTCCCGTAAAGTTAATCTTCGCATAAACGCATAAATTGAGCCGTTTGCGACCGAATCTGTTGCCGCATCGTTCGCACTCCAAAAAATACCTGTATTATTAAGCTTATAAGCATGAAGCTGCCAAGGATTGGATCTACCGGGAAAAGCACAGGCTGCACATATGCGAAGTATATCATAAATGGCATGCATGGAAATATTGTCAATAGAAGATAAGTCGCTATGGCAGGTACCTAGAAAAAAACCATTAGAGATGAGATGCAATATTTTGTAGTTGCAGAAATAAGTTATCAACATACTTTGCAGATGACTTGATGATCCTTAATGCTAGGAAAAACATTGATTTATGGGGAAATAGACACTTACCTTTTCATTCATATTGCCTGAAATTCCGTAGTACAATCTCACTACCTCGAAAACCACCCATACTGCCATTGTTGATATACTAACTTTCTTGTTATAGTAAATCACTTTCATTAGTGAGCAAGCCCCAACCAAAGTCAAAAACAGCATCGAAAATAAGACATTAAAGTGCAAGACGACCTGAAGTGGTAGAGAACTCAGACTCTGTCGATGGGTTGCTCCTTTTGGTGAGCGCTGCATTATAATTCTTCTTTGAACAAATCCGATTCAAAGAATTAGTCGCAAAATTCTTCTCTTTCTACACAAATAGCTAGAGAGGCGGAAGTCAGTTTAAATACGTTTGTACCGTCCCAAAAGCGACAAAAGGAAAGAATATGTAAGAAGCCCCAAATTGTAGTATTTTTTTGAAAACTGTGGGGTTGGTGAATATAGAACAAGGTGTGCTAGCTTGTTTGACCGAGATTTGCGAAAGTCTTGCCCTCGAGCTTGACCGTCATCTGAATTATCACACACTGGAGAATTATCAAATTTGCAATTGTCGGATATCAGAAGGAGGTTTGTAATATGTCCTCGGATATCACGCAGTTTGATTTCTCAATTCCGCTTATGCCGGAGATCGTGCGTGTACCTGAACCTCGACCTCCACAAAAGGTTCCCGTGACTGGGTACGATGTGAAGACGCTTCGTAAGCAAAACGACTTTCTTGCTGCAGAAATAAAAGATCGCGAAGAAAGGCATATATTGCTATATCAGCAGAATCGTCAGTTGTGGAAATATATCCAAGATCTTATTAACGCCTCACGCAAAAATGCTCACAGCATGAAGGAGCACGTAACCAAGCTGCACAATGAATTGCATCATTCACATGAAATTCGCAGCGAACTTGCATCGCAGCTCGTCGTTGCCAGAGACTCTAAGGCGCTAATAAAGCAAATATATAAGAATATAGGCAAAGCGCAATTTGAATTCGCGGATGCAGAGCGCTTGTGTGACGAAGCAGAGAAATCTTTAAACCTCGCACGAAATGAAGCTGAACTTCTTCATAGCAATGTGAAGAAAAAAATGGAGCATTTGCAGCTGATTAATTGGCAAATCGACGAAAGTGTCGATCGTGAAAAGATAGATTCTTTAATGCTCATTGCAGAAGAGTTCTGGAGCACCAACCTGATCATATTGCGCTCAGCGTACAATCGTTTCAAACGAGGTGTCGGCAGGCGAATAAAGTTATCGAACATGTTTCGAATTATGCGTCGTGCTTATGACAAACAAATCAAAGGGAAATACTTTGCATTGTACAAATTCTATATCCGTAAGCGGTCTTTCATGCAAGGTTGTGTTCGACGGCGCCGTTCGGATGTCGCGACCAGGTGCTTGATGAAGTGGAAGCTGTATGCAGCTACTGAGAGCCATTGCAAGCGTGCGCGTCGAAGAAAACTTATACAAAGCGCATTCGATGATTGGGCTCGTCAACTAAAGGAAAAGAAATTCAATGAGCGCGCCGAGTTCCTCACAGTGGACTTTCAGTGCAAGCAGCTGGTAGCGAGAGCCTTCAAAGGGTGGAAGACCCAGTGCATGATCTTGGGGTGGCATAGCCCTATAACAGCAATGCTGGAGCGAAAGTCTGTAAATCATTTTAAACTGCGAGTTTTCAAGGCTCTTCGCGAGGTTTCACGGAAAGAACATTTTCGAATGCAGGAGAAAGTTCAAGAAGTTCGAAGCCAGGCCGTCAATCGGGCGTTTGATGCATGGAAAAATACTTGTAAAGCTCTCTGGCAACGGCGAGGCTTGCTTATGGTTCGATTTATTCGCAATTCGCAGTCACTCGTGCTGCAGAGTTCTCGACATGCGAAAAATATCTCGAGAGCATGCGAGGCCAATGTGGCTCTGAGCAAGTGCCATGCGTGGAAGCGATGGCGGACACACCATTTGAATTGTGCTCATGTGAAGAGGAAGGCACTTCGTTTTACTGCACAAAGTATATTCCGCCATCGCCACCTTTTGAGAAATTACTTTATTGTGATTAGAGTTGTGACGGCGACCTCACGACGACGATTTTGTTGCTTCGAAGTGTCGAAAAGGCACCACACTTTTCGCGGTATGAAACGCGGGTTTTTATCTTGGAGAACCAATGTGCAAGCAGATATAGCATATAAGCGTCGCTGCAATAAAAAGATTTTCGCACAGGTCATGCATAGTTGGAGAATGCGTGTGTTCAGTGTGCAGCAACGGCGGGTGGCGGCATCTGCAGCTGAAGCTTGTCGACGTCGAAAGAACAAGCAATCGCTGCGTGTGGTTCTGTCTCATTTGTCCATGATGTCTCGATATCGCAAAAATTTGACTTATGCTACAAAGTGGATTTTTCGAGCCGTAATAAAGAGGCGACTTCTTAGGTGCTTCGGGACTTGGCGGAACAAGTGGATGTCGGTGATTTTTATGCGCTTGAAGGAAAGTCACATCGAAGCGGAGCGATGCAAGGTTCTAATCGGACTTAAAATAGCCGAATTGCAAGATTTAAATAGAAATCGCATGGAGTTAGCGAGCATAGTGGACGAGCAAAAGCAAAAGGCCGGACTGCTACAAGCGGCTCTGGATGAGAAAGAGAAGTTAGTCAGAGAGTCTGCCGAGGTTTTGGAACTTCGGCGTAAAGAAAAGCAGAGTATGTTAGTGGAGTGGGAAGACCTTCGCCGTCAGCTGGATGCTGCCAATGAAGAGAGACGGCGCTTGAGTGAAATCGAGAATCTTCTCATGCACGAGCGGGAAAAGGACAACGAGTACCTCGCTTCCAGAAACAGGGAAGCGGAGAAATTGGTACAATCTCTTCAAATCCGCAACGAAGCCTTGCACACAGATGCCAAATTCGCAAAGGAACTGGCAGAAGATGCAGTTCGTATTGCAACGAAAAGCATTGCGTATGAAAAGTCTCTTCTACAGGAAAGCGAGGCGACGGCTCAGGCCTTGGAGCACCTTGAAAAGGCCAAGAAAGAAGAAGTAGATCTGAAAAGCCATGCCTATCTTGATCTACAGCAAAACTTGGAGGCTATGCAGCAGCGGCTCAATGTCGTTTTGAAAGAGGGATTTTCTGATGTCAATAAGGCCGAAAGCGAGCTTCGCAATCGAACGAGTCAAGTGAGGGTGACGAGCAGCAATGCGAGTGTTCTGGAGGCCAGAAACGCCGAATTAGAGAAAATAATTCATGAAGAGGGTTTACAATTGCTTCAGATGCAGAATAGGCGAATAACGCGTTGTGAGAGCATAGAGATGGAAAGTCTAGGGGCTTTGAAGTCGAATTTATATGCTATGCACGAACGAGTTCAAAATCTTGTCACTCGAGTGGGTGTATCTGAGATTTAACCGGCTAAGATCACAATAGCTTTCTACAAATTGATGTTTTGTTACATATAGGCACATTAATGTTTAAATACTATGTTTTGTAATTCCGATCTCTCTTATAACTTCTTCGAAGACAACTCGTTCAATTCATTTGCTACCGACACTTTTAGTCTACTCGCACGGTCCTGTAGTTTGGCTGTATCTATTTCAATTTGCTTAATTGCAATTAGCATGTTATCGATTTCTGTTCGCTTGAGTTTTTCCATAGATTCATGTATCGCCCCAGTTGCTGATATACTAATGTTTTGTGAATCATTATTCTTCACGTTCTCAAGAGCAATCAAGCGTTCTTCCAAATCACATCGAATACATATATCTTTATAAGAAGCTTCCATGTGCGATCTTAATTTTACTAGCATATTCTGAAAAAGTCGTGACATTGCTGGTCCAAATTGAGTCTTTATGCTACCAAAACATTCACTTAAGTCTTGGTCCCCTAGAGATCCTCCGGAAACATCTAGCGCCTTTCCTAGGACTATATCAAGACGTGCGAGACGAGTAGACTCTTTGATGCTCATTTCCTGCAATATCTAAACTAAGAGTTGAGGCTTATTTTCAATTTTATTTTCAAGTTCGAAATTTTGTACGACAAAAATTATCACGAATCGCCTTGTGACCATATGGAAGACTTCTAAAGAATTCTTTCTCTAAAATGAAAGACGATGATCATCTACACATGCTGGTCGGCGATGCATTTGCAGGAGATGTTAAATTGGCAAAAGTTTGCGGTAAGGCATTAATAGCACAGCATACTCATTTAGAAGCCGATTTGGGGGATTCTCCTGGTAGTAAATGCAATACTGTGTCCTATATGAAGCCAGAGAGTCTGGACTATTATTGCAGAAATGTTGTTGCCGCTAGTGAACGGTTCATTTGCTACTCGGTTCGCAAGAGTTTACTTAGAGTGATACAAACAGAATCTACACAAAAGGATTTACTTCGCGGTCATGAGTCTACTGTGCTGGATATTGAGTTTTCAAAAGTAGATAAATCCATATTATGCAGCGTTGATTCGGGAGAAGGAGTTTCAGCTGTGAATGCTAGAGTTATTATTTGGCAGCTTAAGGAAAGCGCAGATGCTGCTGACCTAACGCATGCAATTGTCCGTGAGTATTTGTTGCCCGCCATGGTTCTTAATGCAAGTCCGGTTTCTGGTCAGTGCTTTGCTATAGCTTTCAACAATCGATGGGGTATTGTTGATGGAAATCGTGATGATGCTGGGTTGTCATCGTATGATAGCCTGCATGTGCGGTGTTGCTTGAAAGCTTCGGATATGATAAAAGGTATCAGCTATTCTTGCAATGGATCCCATTTGGCCGCAATTGTAAAATCTGTGGACGCAGATTCTCGCGTGCTCGTATGGTATGATGTTAATGAAGTATTCAATGTGCGTTCACCGCTAGGTGACGCGTGTATTCCAAGCACAGAATCGATCAGCGCCCTCCGTTATATATCTGCTAATACTATAGCAATCCTTGCTGAAACCACTAGCAATGTCACTCTGTCAGTTTGGTGTGCCCAAAATGGTGCCCAGCCTAAGCCTCATCAGACAATATCAGTTCCACTGGAAATAATGGAGAGATCGAAGAATTCGGGGGTTTTGGTGTCAAAAAATTATGATCCGTCCTTGCGATACTCACTCACTATGGCTGGTGAAAGCTCGCTAAAAGAAAAGTTTCTGTTATTATCTAGTAGGTTGAGTAACTCTATCTTGTGCTTTGCAGTGACAGGCGGTGACTTGCAAAAGTTCCTTTGCCATACTGTCATGCTGGATCTCAATGTTCCACTGTTATCCGTCGACTGTTCTCTGATTTCAGCGAGTGACCATCACAGTGTAGCAGTTCAGTCTCATCTCGAAATCAGCTGCTACCAGGAAATGGGGCCTTTGCAGCAGGCCGTGGTGCAGCAACATCACGTTCCTACAGCTGAACTGTGTGGGAGCAATGCCTTTGACGCTGGAGTCAATTTACCGTGGAATTCTGATATTTCTAAGTCCGCAACGCAGCCTGCAACAAATTCTGTTACAGCCGCCAATATGCTGCTTAGTACACTCAGAAAGAATGTCGACGTGCGTCCTGAAAACAAAGCGGAATCTCCGGCGACGACGTCAAGTAGCGCGAAGTCTAGCTCGAGTAGTCTCTTGATGGGTTTGCTTAAAAAACCAAGCAATGATGAATTTAGCCTGGATGATATTAATGAATCCAACTCAAAATCGGGAAGCGTGAAAGCTCAATCCATTCTTAACATGATAAAGCCCACTTCGAGTACGGATATCGTCACTGCGCCAGCGTCTGTACCGACCCCTGTGCCTATTCCTGCACCAGCTCGTGCACCTATTTCCGCATCAGCTTCTGTGTCTGTTCCTTTGCCAGCTCCTGTGTCTGTTCCTTTGCCAGTTCCTGTGCCTGCTTCAGCACCAACTCTCGTCTCTGCTCCCGCTCCTGCGCCGTCTGCTCAATCAGCTGTGAATGGTTCAGGACTTAATGCTGAATTGAAAGAAATCATCCGCAAGGAGATTCAAGAAGGAATAAGTAAATCGCTGAAAACGTTTATCAAGAAAGAAGTTCTTCCTGTCGTTCAATCCGAAGTAGAATCCAACGTTATGAAAATATGTCAATCACAATTTAATTTGGCGTTCGACAAGAGCATTATCCCATCTTTCCAAAGCGGTGTTTCCGAAATGTTTAAACAAATTCAAACGTCTTTTGATGCGGGAATGGCACGTTTGGCTAATGCAAACACAGTTGGGGCTCAAGAAATCGCCCGCGACATTAAGCAGCAAATTTCCTCGCTCCATGAGAAAATCCAGCTTGTTGATCGCAAGTTGGATTCATTGCTTGAAGTTCAGTCTTCTCATTCGGCAATACTAGCTCGTTTGCAGAAATCGGGTGATGAAGTTGCTCGTTCTGTCAACCCGATAGAATTATTGGAACAAGGGCATGTTGCAGAGGCTGTAAATGCCGCTCTCGAGTTAAAAGACATCGACTCAGTGTTGAATTTGTTAGCAGAGATGACTCCTGCATTGCTAACAGATAATTGTTCAAAAATTTCGATTTTGTGTATGACACAGCAGCTTGCGGTAGATTTGTCCATACATGACCCTACAGAAGGACTTTCCGCGAGACTTGATTGGATCAAAAATTTGGTAGTGCACATCCTATTTAACAGTAAAGCTGAGGACGGCGTTGTTGACGCTCAGACTGACGCCTATAGTACTGTCGTTATGAACTCTGTCAAAGATAGCATTGCTGCGACGCAGGCACGCATTCACTCTACAGGCGAAGCCGACAAGCCCGAGAACAAGGCTGCACTGACTGATCTTATAATGCTTTCTCATTTTGTCAAAAATATCCGCTAAATGATGTTGTTTATTTTACTTACATATAAATGGCTTATGAGCCACATTTTCTTCATTTATCGTTTCTTTTGTAAAGATTCCTCGCTAAAACTGAATCCCGTAAAAGCGCTCGCCATTTCTGCCGCCATTTTGGAATCGGATGGGGCGTGGGACTTGGCGCTCGAGTCACGGGCAACATCTACGTTCTTAAACTGCTGTGGAACATAGTCTGTTCCCAAGACACCATCTCCATGTGGTTTGAAGGGTGGATTTAACTCCCGCTTGTAAAGTTTAGCGAAATCAATAGATTCGAAAAAAGGCTGTTGCATGATTTTATCAGCTCCGGTGTGACCAAGTCGCTGGTTCTTGTCCACGGTCAACAAGCCTAAAATAACTTGCTGAGCATCTTTCTTGAAAATTGCCTCGTCAAACTGTGGAGGTCTTGTCATAATCCGATGGTACATCATCTTTCTGTTTTTGTCAAAGAAGGGGGTACGACCGTTCATCATTTCGTACAACAAGATCCCGAATGACCACCAATCCACCTCGAAGCCATAGGTCTCCGCTCTCAGCAATTCTGGCGCAATATACTCAGCTGTACCGCAAAAAGTTACAGCGCCTCCAGTTTTATCAATATCTTGCTTTGAAAGTCCGAAGTCAGTGAGGCAAATGTGCCCGAGGTGATCCATAAGGATGTTCTCCAATTTCAAGTCTCTGTAAATGATGTCGTTCTGATGCAAGTGTTCAAGAGCTAAAATCAATTCAGCGGCATAAAACTTGGCCCTCTCTTCACTAAATTGCTTATCTGTTCTCAAATGTGCGAACAAATTTCCGCCGCTGTAGTAGTCCGTGATCAAATACAACTTGTCGATGCTCTGAAACGAGAATCTCAAACACACGATGTAAGGATGTCGAATGGCACACAAAATGGCCTGTTCCGCTTTAGTGTGCTCAATTTGCTGCTTTTCAATAACATCACTTTTCTTTAGCACTTTCATGGCATATATCTTGTTTGCATTGAATCCCGACTTCTTGCGCACGAGCATCACCTTTCCGAAAGCACCTTTACCAACGAGCTGCAAGAACTGGAAATCGTCCACAGATAAAGAATTGTCATCGTCTGCTTTTTTAGGAGGTGCAACTACTGCTTCTTTGTTGCCAAACATCCAGCCGAAGATTCCTTTGGGCTTTTGCGGTATCGCAGGCTCAACGGACGTCGCCACAACCACATCGGATGGATCAGGATTGGTCAAGGTAACAGCGGATTTGATGTCGTTGATACCATGACGTCTAGCAAACTGTTGAAAATACGTGCTGACAAGTTCAGAATGCTGTTCTGCAGCTAGCGCTAGGAATCCGAAGACGTCTTCCAGAGCGAGGAAAGCGCTCACGGCAACGTTTGTCACTTCAGTTGCACCTTTAGGCAAACCAAGCGAGAGAGAGGTACATCCCAAACGCTCTTTGCGGTACCTAAGATCGTATCCTCGAGGCGATGTCGAGGATGCTTCAAAGTTAATGCCAATTTTTGAAAGTACCTGCTTCACATCATCCGGATCATCTTTCTCGACCAAGTGACTGGCTTCCACAGTAACCACTGCGTTGACAATGTTGAACTCCTTCTTCAATGCAGATTTCATGTAAAGATCGCGACAAAGTGATGCACCATTACCGTATCCAAACAAAGCAATACGCTTAACGTGTCCATTTTGGCAAATGGCAGAAACCACATTTTCCCAAACACACAATGCATGAATTTCGGGTGATTCTGAACCACGAATAGGAATTTTGACTTTTCCAGTAGGATGCACTACAGTATTGGTATTTGGACGCATTATGAGCACGCCATATTTGCATTCCAAAGCCCGTTTGACATAAGGAAACATTGTTCCCTTGTTTAAACCACCATCTTTTTCGAAGCACATTGATCTGCTGAAAATGCCCATTTGAGATCCTGACTGATTAATGCACATGATTAGGAGTTGCGTACATTCGTTGCAGTTGGAGGATTGCAGAATTGTGGTCGTTGGCTCGCTACTCCCTTCCTCCACTGGAGGAATAGTAACATGTTGAAATCCAAAATTATGTACTAGGCGCGCCTCGACATATCTGGCTAACTCAGCCATCACGGCTTCATCTTCGGCACGAGTAAGCTCCCGTGATGGCGTTTTTGGTTTTAGTGTGTCATTTTCCGTAAGTTCGTAATGCTGATTGAAAAAGGTTGCCATATTTACTCTTCTTGCTCTCTGAAAATATTAATTCCAACACAGATAGCTTTAAAATATGCAAATATTACGCAGCTCTTTCCTAAATCGGCCCTTCTACTTGCCGTTGTAATCGTCAGTAATTTACTATCGGAATGCGCGAACCCAACGAGTGCATATGGCAGAACTAGTTAACTCTCAGGAGAAGCTTTTCTCAAGCG
>JACCDO011456187.1_pt1 | contig 10672 bp, 10 predicted proteins | sample 7446101 | NCBI WGS metagenome assembly JACCDO01 (sample SAMN15323440, study PRJNA562643) | freshwater metagenome | isolation source: river surface water | place: USA:Blue River Watershed | collected 2017-08-16
CATTATTGTACTTATCTTTGCATTTTTTAAAAGTAATCTGCTTATCGAGTTCGACTAAGTCAACTACTCCTAAACGCCGTATATGAAATTATCTGATTTCAAATTTGAAGTTCCCAAAAAATTGATCGCACTCTATCCTACTGAAAATCGGGATGAGTCCAGATTGATGGTCGTTCATCGAAAAACTGGAGAAATTGAGCACCGTACCTTTAAGGATATTCTCGAGTACTTTGGTGAGGGGGATGTAATTGTCACCAATGATACCAAGGTTTTCCCTGCTCGTCTATACGGGAATAAGGAGAAAACGGGTGCCAAAATCGAAGTTTTTTTGTTGCGAGAACTCAATGCGGAATTCAAACTTTGGGATGTACTCGTAGATCCAGCTCGAAAAATCAGAGTAGGCAATAAACTTTACTTTGGAGATAGCGACCTGGTGGCTGAGGTCATTGACAACACCACTTCTAGAGGTAGAACCATCCGTTTCCTATTTGATGGCACGGAAGAAGAATTTCACAAAACCATCGATACCCTTGGTGAAACCCCACTATTGAAGGAGTACATTGAACGTGCGATTGAACCTGAGGATAGAGAACGGTACCAAACCGTATTTGCCAAAAATGTGGGTGCTGTTGCTGCTCCTACTGCAGGGCTTCACTTTACGCCACAATTACTAAAGCGTTTGGAATTGAAAGGAGTGGAAATCGCTCCAATTACCCTTCACGTCGGCTTAGGAACCTTCCGTCAAGTAGACGTGGAAGATTTGACCAAACACAAGATGGATTCTGAAAATTACTTTATTCCAGAAAAGACAGTAGAATTGGTCAATCAAGCCCTTGATCAGAAAAAGCGTGTGGTAGCCGTGGGTACAACCTCCCTCAAAACTGTGGAATCCTCAGTTACAGCAGGAGGACGCCTCAAGGAGAGCAGCGGTTGGACGGATAAATTCATTATCCCTCCCTATGACTTCAAAATCGCCAATGCCTTAATCACCAATTTCCACCTCCCTGAGTCTACGCTTCTGATGACAGCCTCCGCTTTTGGAGGATATCCCTTGATCATGAAGGCCTACAAGGAAGCCATTAAAGAAAAATACCGATTCTTCTCTTATGGTGATTCTATGTTGATTTTGTAATTCGAATCTGTCCCGCACCTGCGGGACTTTTTTTGCCTTTTCGATTTTTATCCAGCATGTTTTCATGTACAGATAGCAGAATCATTTTGAGCGTAGAAATATGCTCAATTAGGAGGCGCGTTTCGAATGGAACTTTATTTTTGTAAGAATTCAACGCACATGAACAAAGCAGCAATACTCGTCGCCGGTGGAAAAGGAATGCGGATGGGGACCTCCCTTCCCAAGCAATACCTTCCCTTGGCAGGAAAGCCTGTATTGATGCATACCCTGGAGCGCTTTTTTCAGGCTGATCCCAGCTTACTTTTGATTTTGGTATTGCCTAAGGAGGACTTCGAGTTCTGGAATAAATTATGCGCTTCCCATGCCTTTGACCTTCCTCATCAGCTGATTGCGGGAGGAAGTAGTCGCTTTCAATCCGTAAAAAATGGATTGTTGGCACTTCCCTTTCAAGAAGGTCTTGTCGCAGTTCACGATGGGGTACGACCTTTTGTGACTGAGGAAGTAATTCGAAACAGTTTTGAACAAGCAGCGGAAAAAGGAAGTGCGATCCCAGTGGTGGCCTTAAAGGATTCCTTGCGCAAGGTGGGTGCTGCTGGTGAAAGTAGTTTCCAAGATCGAACCCATTACCGATTGGTGCAAACGCCCCAAACCTTTCAATTGAAGCCGCTCCTACAAGCATTTGCGGTGGAGGAGTTGGCTATTTTTACCGATGATGCTACCGTCTACGAACACCAAGGATGGGAAATCAGCCTGATGGAAGGAAATCCAGAAAATATTAAATTGACTACGCCCGAGGACCTCCTCTTTGCCGAATTTTTGATGTCTACCCGTTGAGTAGAGAAGGGAAATCTTTTTGACCGACTAGTTTGGGACCTTTACCGATTTTTTGCAGGACTTCATCGAATACTACAAGGAAGGCTAGGATAGGACTACTAGTTTTGTTTCACTAAATTCAAATCATATGAACAACTACACCAAACCACGAAATGACGGGAGTATTGCTTTTGGAGTGATCATCCTGGGAATAGGCCTAGTCCTTCTGTTCAGAAAGCTCGGACTCTTTGTTCCGGACTGGGTACTGACCTGGCCAATGATTCTGATTGCGGTAGGTACCTACACACTCATCAGTCAGCAGTTCAAGAGTTTTTTTGGATCTGTGGTGCTTTTCATAGGGGTTTACTTTTTACTGAAGAGAGAGTTTGACCTAGACCTAGGTCTGGACCAATTCATTTGGCCGGTAGGCTTGATCGCACTCGGTATTTATTTGATTACCCATAAAAAGCGGGAATACAAAGTAATTGATGAGGCTAGAAAAAATTGGGAGACCTCCAGAAAAAACAAAAAAGAAGCATCCAATGCTGAAAAAGTAGAGTCTGCGGAAGTGGTGGAGGATGCTACTTCCTCACAGGAAGAGCCCACTAAAGCTCCAGATTCAGGATTTGTCCGCGCAACGGGCACGGCCTTTATGGATCGAATCAAAGAGAGCGTGATCTTTGGCGGAGTCGATCGAAAGTTGATGACCAAAAATTTCCAAGGTGGTAAGGTAACTGTGTTATTTGGAGGGCTAGACTTAGACTTGACGCAAGTGGATTTTACGGGCATTGCGACCTTGGATTTGGAAGTTGGGTTTGGTGGGGTCAAGTTGCTCATTCCTCCGCACTGGGATGTGCGTACCGAAGTTTCCAATATTGCTGCGGGTCTGGAAGACAAGCGCAGGTTCCGAGAGGGAGGAGTGGATACCAATAAGGTTTTGATTCTGAAAGGAACCTTATTATTCAGCGGATTGGAAATCAAATCCTTTTAATTCATTCTAAAATCTACCCCAGCCCTTGTATTTAACTGCTTTTTCAAGTTCAAGTTTTGGGAAATGGATCCTCCCAGGAATCGGATTTATCTGGTTTCTGGGGGCCTATTTTTTACTGCTCCACCTAGGAATGAAAGAAGAACAAGCCTTGGTGGACGGCTTCTTTTTTGCGCTCTTTTTTTTGGGAGGGATGCTGCTCTTGGATCGGATGTTTCGGCATTACACACCCAACCGCAAAAGTGGATCTCTTCTCTTTCTTTTTCCACTCTTGCTCAGTGGGGGCCTCGTCTGGGGTCATGGACAACTCCTAACTTGGTGGTTTGACAAAGAGACGCACTACCAGGAATTAGTGGGCACAAGTTTTTTTTACCGCTGGGCCGTTTTTGGATTGGTATTTCAATTGTTGGCGGTCTTGGCGGTGTTGATTTCCAAATTGGCAGGACAGGAGGAGCTCAATCGTCGTGAGGGGCAGATGCTTCAACTTTCCAAGGAAGCTGAACTTGCCCAATTGCGGCAGCAACTGCAGCCCCACTTCTTGTTCAACAGCCTCAATTCCATCCATGCCTTGGTGCTTGCAAGTCCTCTGCGGGCCCGAGAAATGGTCCTATTGCTTTCCGATTTTTTGAGAGGCACCCTTCGTACAGAGGGCCAAACTTGGATCAGTTTGGCTGATGAAATCAAGTACCTGGGCATGTACTTTGACATTGAGCGGGTGCGTTTTGGACATCGCTTGCTGGTCGACCTACAGGTAGAAGAAGGTGTTGAATCACTGAAAATCCCACCCTTGCTCGTACAGCCGCTGGTAGAAAATGCGATCAAATACGGGTTATACGGAACCCTGGGTGAGGTGAAAATTAGCCTTCGCTTTCAAAAAGAAGGCAACTACCTGCAGGTAACCGTGGAAAATCCTTTCGATGGCCAAGCTTCAGTTCCAGCCGGAACTGGCTTTGGGCTGAGTTCTGTGGAGCGCCGACTTTACCTTATTTTTGGGCGTACCGATCTCTTAGAAAAAAGCGCAGCCAAAGGCTTATTTCATGTTCACTTAAAAATCCCCATTGCTGGATGATCAAGACCCTAATTGTAGATGACGAACCCTTAGCTGCCGGTCTGGTAAAGGAATTTTTAAGCGCCTATTCCCAATTTGAGGTAGTCGGAATCTGTCACGATGGTTTTGAGGCCTTCAAAGCAATTCAGCACCATCAACCTGACCTTATTTTTCTAGACATTCAGATGCCCAAAATCACGGGATTTGAATTGCTCGAGTTATTAGAAAATCCTCCAGCAGTGATTTTTACTACTGCTTTTGAGCAGTATGCGGTGCAAGCCTTCGATGCCAGGGGATTGGACTATTTGGTCAAACCATTTTCTGAGACACGATTTGCGCAAGCCATCGCGCGTTTTTTGAGTCAGCACCAGAATGCTGTCTACTCCAGTACGCCTTCTGAGGAGGGTTTACCTCTTCTTCCATCAAGGTGCATCCGCTTAGTGGTCCGAGTAAAAAATGAACTGAAAGTGATTCAAATGCAGGAGGTGCATTATGTGGAAGCGAATGACGATTACATTTCCATCCATACAGGAGAAGGGAAATTTTTGAAAAAGATGACCTTAAAGCAATTGGAAGAAAGCCTAGATGCTGAAAAATTTGTCCGAGTGCATCGCTCTTTCTTGGTCAACCTACAGGAGTTAGCAGGGATAGAGCCCTTCGAAAAAGAGTCCTTCTTGCTCCAACTGAGGAGCGGGCAGAAGATTCCCGTGAGCAAGACAGGCTATGCTCGACTTCGACAGGTATTAGGACTCTGATGGCCTATGCAACTTTGCTAACTCACAAAAAAAGTCCCACGGCTGCGGGACTTTCCATTAATATTCGTCTTCGTTGAAGAAAAAATCGTCTTTGGTAGGATAATCAGGCCAAATTTCTTCAATGGTCTCGTAAGGCTCGCCATCGTCTTCCAATTCTTGGAGGTTTTCCACTACTTCAAGTGGTGCGCCTGAGCGGATGGCATAATCGATGAGTTCATCCTTGGTTGCTGGCCAAGGGGCATCTTCAAGGTAGGAGGCTAGTTCAAGTGTCCAGTACATAGGGTTTGTTTTAGTAGGTGTTCCGGATGTTAATAATGCAAGAATAGTAATTTTTTTAATATAAAGGTTGTACTCAAGTTCTCGGAGAAAGTTGCCTCAATACATAGTTTTTTACATCAATCTTTCTCTTTAAGCTTGAAAGCTTCTTTTTCATCATCATTTCGAAATCAGCAGTTTCTACCCGGAAGTTGTCCGAATTGTTTTGCATGGTTTCTAATTCACTTTGGTCGCGATGCAACAAATCCTTCAAAATGGATGCTTTGATTTGTTGCTGCTCTTCAAAAGGCTTCGCATCAAAGTCTGCGTATTTGCTACGTCCAAGTTTCTCCAGAAAGGCTTTTTCAAAGATGATGTCCATGAAAAACTGGTAAGAACGTGCAGGTAAGGTCGCTTCCTTAGGCTTTCGTATGGGGAGCTTTTTCCAATCCTCTTGGATCGCTTTGGCTCGTACAGTAATCTCTTGGCTGGTGGGCTGGTGGGCCAATTTTTTTAACTCCTCAACCATCCCTTCGATTTTACGAAGTACTTCGCGAGGATGCATTTCTGGACCTGGATTGAGCGTTCGCTTGTAGCGGGAAAAGATGCGATTATTCAAACGCGAAAATTCATCCCAGATGGGTTGACGTCGTTCGGCAGGAACTTTCCCTGCAGCTTTCCACTCTTTTTGGATGCGTTTGCTGATATCAAAAGCCATTTTGGCATCGGGAAGGTCGTGAGCTTCGCGTGCCTGCGCCAGCAAGGATTCGTATACCTTTATGTTCACTTCCGCCTGCAGCGTCATCTGATCGTAAAATTCCTGACGCTTTCCAAAGAAGTAGTTGACGGCTTGGTTAAACTGCCCTTCCACTTCTTCATGAACTTCTTTCTCCACAGGACCAGTTTTGATCCAGCGAAGCTTCAGTTCTTTGAATTTTTCTGTGGTCTCCTTCCAGTCTGTGCTGTCTTGTAGGGCTATGGCTTCCTTAATCAATCCTTGTTTGATTTCTAGGTTTTTGCTTCGGTTGCCTTGAATAATTTCACTCAAAATAGCCTCTTGCTCTTCAAGTTCGGCAATCAGCGAAGGAAAATCCCCCAACGCGTCACTTTCGAAGAGGGATTCTTTGAGGTGAATCAATTTCATTAAAAAAGAGCCCTTGTTTTGATTTTCTTGGATGGCAGCTTTCAAATGGGTTACCTTTTCCTGGAGTTGGGCAAAACGAGCTTCAAAGTAGCGGAGCGTGGAAGATTCGTCTCCCTTTACCTCACCTATGACCCGGTCCTCTCTCCCTAAAAAACCCTTTAGAAAGACCTTTCCGTCTTTGATATATCCAAAGGTATGTTTCATGGTACTAGACTAAGTTATAGGTGTTGAGGCTCAATTTTATGCAAAATAATCAATTAGCCCTCACTTATCCTAAGAAAGGTATATTTTTGCCTCATTGATCAGTTACATACCAATTTCCTAACTATTCGGGCATGAGTGCAGAAAAAATAATCTTTTCCATGGCAGGGGTATCCAAAATCTACCCGCCACAGAAAAAAGTCTTAAAAGACATTTACCTATCTTTTTTTTACGGTGCTAAAATTGGCGTTTTGGGTCTCAATGGGTCCGGAAAGTCCTCTGTACTTCGCATCATTGCAGGATTGGATAAGGAATTTTTAGGGGAGGTGGTCTGGTCTCCAGGGTACACGGTAGGGATGTTGGAACAAGAACCTAAACTGGATCCAAGCAAGACTGTCAAGGAAGTGGTGGAGGAAGCGGTGGCTGGCACAGTTGCCTTGCTCAAAGAATTTGAAGAAATCAACGAAAAATTCATGGATCCCGCTCTCATGGACGATCCGGATGCCATGGACAAGTTGATTACCCGACAAGGGGAAGTACAAGAAAAATTAGACGCAGTCAATGCCTGGGAACTGGATGTAATGCTAGACAAGGCCATGGATGCTTTGCGTCTTCCGCCTGCCGACGCCAATGTAGCCAACCTATCTGGTGGGGAGAAAAGACGTGTAGCACTTTGCAGATTACTCTTGCAGGAGCCCGATGTGTTGCTCCTTGACGAACCGACCAACCACTTGGATGCAGAATCTGTGCATTGGCTGGAGCAGCATTTGCAGAATTACAAGGGTACAGTCATAGCTGTTACCCACGACCGTTACTTCCTAGACAATGTGGCCGGTTGGATCCTCGAACTAGACCGTGGCGAGGGCATTCCATGGAAGGGTAACTACTCTTCCTGGCTAGATCAAAAGCAAAACCGACTCAAGCAGGAGGAGAAAACTGAATCCAAGCGTCAGAAGACCTTGGAACGAGAATTGGAATGGATTCGTATGTCTCCTAAAGCCAGACAATCCAAGGGTAAGGCTCGTTTGAATGCCTACGATAAATTGATTGGAGAAGAATCCAAGGACAAGGAAGCCAAGTTGGAACTCTTTATCCCACCGGGACCTCGCTTGGGCGCAAAAGTGATTGAGGTCAACAACGTGTCCAAAGCCTATGGGGACAAGTTGCTTTTTGAAAACCTCAGTTTCTCCCTTCCACAAGGGGGTATTGTGGGCATCATTGGTCCCAACGGTGCGGGTAAGTCTACCCTCTTCAAATTGATTACTGGGCAAGAAAAGCCAGATTCAGGAAACTTTGAGGTGGGAGAAACGGTGAAATTGGCCTATGTGGACCAGGAGCACGATACCTTGGATCCCAACAAGACCGTGTACCAGTTGATCTCCGATGGCAATGAGCTGATGAAGTTGGGCAATAAGGAAGTAAACTCACGAGCCTACGTTTCCAAGTTCAACTTCGCGGGGTCGGATCAGGAGAAAAAAGTGGGCGTACTTTCCGGCGGAGAGCGCAACCGCGTGCACTTGGCGATTACCTTGAAAGAGGGCGGCAACTTACTTTTACTCGATGAACCGACCAATGATTTGGACGTGAACACGCTTCGTGCCTTGGAGGAAGCCTTGGAAAACTTTGGAGGCTGTGCCGTAGTCATTTCCCACGACCGGTGGTTCCTAGATCGAATCTGTACGCATATCCTGGCCTTTGAAGGCGACTCACAGGTATACTGGTTTGAGGGTAACTTCTCCGACTACGAGGAAAACAAGAAGAAGCGTCTAGGCGACGTAATACCGAAGCGTATCCGATATAAGAATTTGAAATAAACAACCTTATTTCCACTTCCAAACTTATTTTCTTCTATGCGACAATTACTCCTTAGACCCGGAGCTGAAGAATTGAATTACGAGATTCGGGGCATTGTAAAGAAAGCCCGGCAAATCGAAGCGCTCGGCTATTCGATGACTTGGGAAAATATTGGTGATCCGATCCAAAAAAGTAATCGGGTTCCAGATTGGATGAAAGGAATTATTGCTGATTTGCTTCAGGAAGATAAAACCTACGGCTATGCCGACTCCAAAGGGGTGTTGGATACCCGAAAATTCTTGGCCACGGTCAACAATGAAAAGGGTGGGGCGCAACTCACCGCAGAAGACATTCTTTTTTTCAACGGCTTGGGAGATGCAATTGCCAAATTGTATCAGTTTTTAATCCCTACAGCTCGAATTATAGGCCCTTCGCCCGCCTACTCTACCCATAGTTCGGCAGAAGCTGCCCACGCCAATTCGGCTCCAATTACCTACCGACTGGATCCGGACAACCAATGGCTTCCTGATATGGAAGATTTGTACCTCAAGGTGAAATACAACCCTTCCATTGTGGGCATTCTGATCATCAATCCAGATAATCCTACGGGAATGGTGTATCCCAAAGAGGTTTTAGAGAACTTTGTAAAGCTTGCCAAGGAGTTTAATCTGTTGTTGATTGCCGATGAGATCTACCAAAACATCACCTACAACGGCATCAAGGCAGTTGCACTTTCCGAGGTCATCGGCAATCATCCAGCGATCTCGCTCAAAGGGATTTCCAAGGAATTTCCTTGGCCAGGGGCCCGTTGTGGTTGGATGGAATTTTACAATCGAGAAGCCTCACAGGAATTTTCCAAGCTTTGCCAAACCCTCGAAAATGCAAAAATGATTGAGGTTTGCTCCACTATTTTGCCACAATTAGCCATCCCGAGAATCCTGAGCCATCCGGAATTTCCTGCCTACCGCGAGCAAGCCAATGCGCAAATCGGTGAGAGAAGTGATTGGATGCGGGAAATTTTGGGAAAAATCGAAGGAATCAAGTTCAACCCCACTCAAGGAGCATTTTACAATACGGTAGTTTTTGACGAGCAGTTGCTCACTTCCCGTCAAAGCCTTCCGATCGATGATGAGCGCTTGCAAAAGTTAGTAGACTCCTGGTTGGATGAACCAGATATGCCCTTAGACAAGCGATTTGTGTATTATTTGCTGGCCTCAGAGCGGATTTGCGTGGTGCCGATTTCTTCCTTTTGCTCGGACTTGAGGGGCTTCCGAGTTACCCTGTTGGAAGAAAATGAGGCCGTGTTTAAAGATACCTTTTCCCGTTTGGGAACTGCAATTACACGATACCTTCATTCCTGAATTACTTAAAGTCGTGCAGTCGAACTCGAATTTTCGAATTGGGACTGATTGAATCTTCTGGTACCGCTCGAGAATTAGGCAGCTTACTCAAATCTGGCTGCCCGGCATTGATCCAAGCAGTGTACCAAAAGTCAGCTATCATCTTGATGGAGCGTTTCATCTGCCTTTCCACTTGCCCATCTAGGGCAAGGGCGTAGGCTTCTGTAAACTCCCGGGAATACACGCGCACCGTCTGTCCGCCTCGTTCCTCGTAACTGTACTTTTGGCTCGCAGGAACTTTCTCAGTTACTAGTTTTTCAAATTTCAGGACTGAATCTACTTGTGCATGCGCTTGGTACACCGCCTCCCAAAGGGCTTGTTGGGGGTCCGTGACATAGCTGGCTTTGCCCACCCAGAAGGAGTAATTCTTGGCCTGCAGCTCTGGAATCCTGCTTTCCCAGAATCCATGGATGCCTGTCTGTCCGCTGAGTTGTCCATTGTAGTTTTGGGTGGTATGCAAGGGCACATTCAAGTCCCCAAGGTAATGGCCAAGATCTGCTGACAGGCGTAGGATGGCGGCTTGATCCTTTGCTGCAAAAGCTTTGGTCAAACTCAGAAAAGTGAGGTAGGTAGACCAAGGCCCAATGCCATGAGCTCGCAGGGAGTCTTCCGGATACTGTTCCAGCGCGGCTGCCCAATATTTTGGAAGCAAGAAGCGAGCGCTATCCCCGTAATGATCCAGGTCGATGTAGTGTTTTTCAGCTTCCCCCTTGACGGCATAGCGCCTTCGGTCGGGGTTCACCGATTTTTCAGCGAGGTAGGCTAGCTCCTTCTTGTACAGGGGCAGCATCTCGGGAGGGAGGGAAAATACTGCCTGTCGATTAATCAAGGCATGTCCAAAAAAGCCCCAAAAGGGTATTGGAAGGAGGTAAAAAAGAAAGGATGCGAAAGAAAAGTTTAAAAAATACATGGTTGAATCTACTGTGTTTTTTCCAATAAAAAGTGCCTAAATTCCATTTTTACGAACTTTTTTTCATTCAATTATTAATTTTTTTCCTAATGCCCCAGCACTTGTCAAGGAATGTTTAAAATTCCTTTGGCAGAATTAATTATTTCCAATAACTTTGCATTCCCGTTCAAAATAGGACTCGGACAAGAATTAGAAAATTAACTAGATATGGCAAATCATAAATCAGCTCTAA
>JACCDO011160970.1_pt1 | contig 10671 bp, 2 predicted proteins | sample 7446101 | NCBI WGS metagenome assembly JACCDO01 (sample SAMN15323440, study PRJNA562643) | freshwater metagenome | isolation source: river surface water | place: USA:Blue River Watershed | collected 2017-08-16
CATCATTTTGGATTTGCATGATGTCATTAGTATTAGGTTATTTAGTTGGTGAGTCATGGTTAGGTGCCGCCATGGCATTATTGCAGGCATTAGCACCCCAAAGCAGACAAGGTATTTCAATGTCGTTATTTTTATTTTTTAATTGGAATTTAGCAGCCGTTGGTACGGATATTTTAGGATCAATAGACCCTGGTACAGATCAAATTTCGTTATGTATGGCTGCCATAGTTGCGATGACAATAATTGGCAGTATTATTATATTTTATATTTTAGATGGCAACCTAGTTGACTTACGCAAGAAACGAAAGTCTAAACAAAAATTCAATGATGCTTCATCTTCAATTAGTTCAGTTGACGTGACAGAATCAAGCAGAGTAAGCAAGGATATTATGTTATTTTAGATACCGCAAATCAATAAAATATATTTTTTAACATCATTTATTGTAAATATTGTCGATTATAAATTATTAATTAAATCCGTAAACGGACCATTTCTATTTGATAAATCTTTGATGATACTGTTAGTTGCGTTTACATTCAAGCGTCTATTTTCCATGTTAACCAATTTGGAAGCAGGACGTATTTCTGACATATTTTCCTTATGAATTTGCGTGTTAGATTTATAGAACTTTGGTAATGGTTTAGCTTTAAATGCATTTTGTTTAACTTCAGCATCGCCATTCTTTTTAGTTGGTAGTAACGCCGACGTACTCTTGGCGATATGCAGTGCATCTCTCGTCTGAATAGATGTGATTGCTTTCATATTTTTAAATTGTTTTTGATGAATTTTTTTATAATTTGGTGTGCCACAATTTGATTTAGTTGTAAAAACCATAGATGTTGATGTTGTATCGACTTTTGTGTCTTTCTGTAATCGTTTTTTTAAAGCTTCTTGACGTAACTGTTGGGTCTTATTTAGTTTAACGTATGCATTTAATGGACGGGATGCACTTTTCACTGGTGTATTGCTAAATGATTTACGTTTTATATTTACTGCATATTCACTGGGCTTACTTGACGAGTTCCAATTTGGTTTAGGAGATTTTGATGGTAATGATGTAAGTTTATTGGGGGTTGCACAATTTCTACTAACATCTTTCACTTTTTCCTGGACTGAAGATTCCAGTGCAACATCCATAGCCGTAGTCTCATTTATAGTGGCTGTAGGTGTAGAGTCATAATTTAATATACTTTCTCGCACAGCTAATTCCATTTGTTCTTGTTGATATTCGGTTAATTCTTCCTCCATATCTTCATCAACGTTAACCGATTCTTCAATTTTCTCTTCATTACCAATATTATTGTTTGTAGGTTTTCGTATTTCACTTAATTTTACATGTATTAGATTTCCATCTTCATTCACACATACTTTTATAGTTTTTTTGTTAATTTTTTTAATTATAGCCAATTTCCATACGGTTTCATCACACAATACTTCCACCGTTTCACCAACTATAACATGAATATCATTTAATTCAGCAGTGTAATCCTTAGATGAGACTTTAGTGCTATCAACTTCTGCTTGGACTTCATTTACCGCTTCCATTCCAGTTTCATTCCCTGAAGGTAAGTATTCATGCAACAATGACAGCAATACCTCGTTTGATTGATTTGCTTTAATGCCATGTTCCTTGGCTAGCGCTTGCAACTCTTTTCTGCTCAGCATTCTTTCAATATTTTTTCGCGATTGGCGATAATCGATGTTCATTCCGGTGTGATTACCTAACGGCTATTTTTGGTACCGGTTAGTAAACATGACACTGTATAACGAGGTGAGTGAATGTTAGTTAGATCGTGACATACATTTATTCAACATTACATTTTAGTACAAAATATTTTACATAATCTGCTTAATTTCGCGCATGAATTTTCTTAGATGTAAATTTTTTATTACCTTAGTACATTCTGGCAGTACCTTTTCGATGGTCAATAGTGTCTCGTTTCTGCAATCAGCAGCTAATTCAGCCACTTTATTCGCACCTAATTTGCGAAAATAGAAGCTGTATTGCGACAAATTCACCGACTTTAACCATTTATCTACCTCAGTCTCTTCACGTAGTATAAGATACCACTTATATGTTTTATTCCACGCTTTTTGGTACTCACGTTGTACGTGATTACACAACAAGTTACTTCCGAGTAAATATATTGCTTCAGCAAGCATTTTTTTGAAGTATATGTTATTTGAACTATTTCTCCCTTGTAAATTATTGATAGCATTAAGCACGTCATGAGAAAATTTCTTTTTAAAATGGTTATTCATAGTAACATTAGATAGATTGAATGGAAGATTCTTGTAGCTTTTCAGCACTGAATCATCACAAATCATATACTTGACAAAACATTCCCCAGTTTGCCGACTGAATACTGTAACTTTATCTAAGTTTGACACATAATTTTTTTGCACGCTATTCATTAAAATGGCATATTTAAATGCTAAATACCGTTTATCTTTGTAATAAAAGGTTGTGATGCCATTTAATGATTTAATTTTTTTCTCTTTCAAGTTACGGAAAGGGTATCCGAAAAGCCATAATACATCTCTCAAGTGAAGCCACTGATTCATGGTAAATTTAGTCGGAGGTGTGACGTCTACTGACATGTCTGCTGACGATAGGTTTTGGAGCGGAGATTCAGTAGATGCTACGTCATAGATGATGCTATTGGATACTACATTATTCAAGTTTTCGTGCGACTCATATGTTTTACTCTTTAACTTTGATGGAGATTTCACTCTACAACCAAGGTCTTTCTTGCCATTAGCAAATGTTCCCTCCCAATAATAATTTAATTTTTTCCAAAAATACTTTCCTTGGCCATGGTATAAATTATTTTTAAACAATCCTTCGTAATGATCGCCATTTACAAGATAAAATACGCCATAACCATTCATATTGTCATTACTAAAGTTTCCTTGGTATACATCTCCGCTTCCATATATGAGCCTACCAATACCGTTTTTTAAACCATTTTCAAACTCTCCTATATATTCATACCCATTTACTTTTCGTATCAGCTTTCCTTTACCATGAAATTTATTATCCATAAATTCTCCTTCGTAAAAATCATTGTCATGATTGAACGTTAACTTGCCGTATGAAATTTTGTCATTATGGTATATTCCAGCAAAAATGTCACCATTCGTAAAATGGAATTTACCTTGACCATTCCTTTGATTTTCTTTATACGAACCAATATAAAATGAACCATCGGGATAAACGTATCGACCAGTGCCAGATTTCTGATCTTCGAGCCATTCTCCATCATAAGATTCATTCAATTCTGTATATATTATTTTTCCGGGTCCATTTTTTTTATCATTAACCCACGAACCTTCATAAACATATGATGGACACACGTGTTTGCCAGTACCGTATCTTAAACCATTTACAAAGTCTCCCTCATAAATTCCATTCTCATTTCGTAACGACAATACACCCTTACCATTAGGCTTATCCAAAGCAAAATTACCTTCGTACACATTTCCATTGGCATACGTCAGTCGCCCTTGTCCATGCATTAGACGATCATCATTCCTCTCGCCAACATACACGTAATATGTGCCCATCGTTCGAGTTAGTGACCTCCACACAGTTAACCGAAAAGGAAATAATTCTAATACTGGGAAATGATTTGACCTAAAATCCACCGGATAGAAAAGTACCGGTATGTATGGGTAATCCCATTGGGTATTACTCATCGAGTAGGTACCAATGAAAAGTTTCATTGAAAACTGGTAATACATTATTTTACAAAATGTGACTACAATTCGGAGAATAAAGGTAATTCACACAAGCGTTATATCTAAATATCGTCATCTGAAGAAGAAACATCGAATAAATCAACGTTTTCATTCTTCTCAATTTTTGCTGACATTTGCTGATCACTATATTCTTCTTGAAGAAGCAAATTTGGGGCACGAGAAGTGCTTACCAATAAACTGCTGCGCCGTGCTGAATTTTTTGTTACATTGTTATCGGCTTTCTGACCGGTTAAATGCTTGGCAGTAAGCAATCCGGCTGTATTCACTTCTTTTGCGACGCTAGAAGTGCTCGATTTGCCGCCTCTCACTGGAGTAAATTTGGCTGAAATCATGTGAGAATCAGTTGTGTCCTCATTTTCGTCGTCGTCAATAGACTCGTAATGGTCTTGATACGAATTAAAGTTTGATACATTGTGCGCATTTCCAAGTATACGAGACTGTCTCCTCTCCGGCGTATTGTTTTTGACTGACTTTATGCTGTTACTTTGGATTTTTGGTAGTTCCGATACTTTGTTTACGCTAAAACCACCATCATCATCATCAATATCATCATCAGCGCCATCATCATTACCATAATCATCATCAGATGAGTCAATTTCAACATCAAAAACACGTGATTGTACCATTGTGGTGGTGGAAAGTTTGGATTTCTCACTAGCAACATTAACTCTACCTTTTCTCCTCATAATGCGTTGTTCTTTAGACTTAGCATAACTATTGTCATTTTCCTCAGAGGACGACGCCACATTTGATTTTTTCGATTTTTGCCTCGCTGCTTTTTTTATAGAGAGTATCTTTTCTTTATTGATTGTGTACTCAGAAGTTACAGCTTGTAATTGATTTCGAATATTGTCAATTTGTAGAAGCAATGCAGGATTATTGGTAGCAGTATCGGGATTATTAACACCACTACTTCCATTCTGCTGAACGGTTAATTTCTCCAGCATTAGTCTTAAATTTACGATCTGTGCCTGCTGTTGCTCAATTAATTGTTCAGTTGCGCGTATAGCCTCAAAGTGGTCTGTGGCATTATTATTTTCTGCTGCGTTATCAGCAGCGATGGTTTTAGTGGATTTCTTATCAGAACCTTTGCTACTAGAAAAAACATTTATGCTTTTAATACTTGCACGCAATGCATCCATGGCTTTTGATACTTTGTTCGATGTCTTCATTTGGTTATTATTAGTGAGGGAAGAATCAGCTTCATTTTTGGCAGGATTCGACGGACCAACATTGGCGATATTTGATTTCCCTAATTCTAGCATTTTTTTGAATTTAGATTTTGCATGAGATACTGCTGATGCCCTATTGAACATACTACTTAAATTTCCCAAAGCACTAGATTTTATTGGCACTTCATTATTTTCCATAGCAGAGTCATCCTTAACTTCTTCAATGTTTACACTGCTCAATTTGGACAATTTAAGTATGTTGGATGCCTTTTTAAAAGTCGTTTGCCATCTAGTTGTTTTTTCTTTCGATAAATCCTGAGTACTAACTACATCATTACCCTGACTCACACTTTCCGTATTACGAATATCATTACTATCTTGCAACGATTCGTCGCTAGAATAATTGTCAACTGATGCATCAGTAGCCAATTTTTTAGGCATGAAAGCATGAACTGCACCTTTAGTCTTATTAATTGATGATTTCCAAGTAGCTCTTATTTTTCTCTTACGAATTTTTCTTTTTTCTAACCTATTATTATTTTTCTCTTTACTTTCAAACTCTTCATTTCGGATTTTAGCTTCTAATTGAGACTCAGCAACCATAGCCTTTGTAAGAATAGTTTGCGCTTCATTCCTTGCGGTAAGACGCTGTTGCAATTTACTCTTGCTTTCTAATTTCGCATCTAATAAGTTCTTCTCTAAAACTATCTCGTTTACAGCAGACGAGCGTTTAAGCGCATTCGCTCGCTTCATGACTTCGTTCTTTTGAATACCACTAGCTGTACGCTTGGACAGTGCATTTTGAAGTCCTATCTCGAGAGTGCTGTTGGTAAATTTATTGTAAAAGTCTAATCTTGCCTGCTGCATTTGATCTATAATTTTCTTTTCAGCCCTTAATAAAGCGTCATCAACATTCATACACGAGGAATAAAAGTCAGTAGCATTCTCTGAAAATTTTGACTCAACTTCTCCCTCATATCCATCATTGTCGAAAATATTTGATTCTCCTTCTTGCTCGAGGTAGTATAAATAAGCAATGAGAAGCAGCAACTTTTCGTTATAAGCATTATCAGAGTGACCATCTAATACTGTTCTTTCAGCTTCCGCTATTGACAATACTTCTATTTGCTCTTCTATGTGCTTATCATCGATTTCAGGGGCGACTCTTAAGGAGGGTAACCTTAGTGATAAAGCCTTCTTTACACGTTTCAAATCCTTCGTGGATAAGATTAATGTAGGATACACTAACAACACCAGACTACCAAACAATACTGCAATATTCATAAAAAGCGCAAAAGTATACAATGTCGAGAAAATGACATACAGCTCATAGCAAAGGAAGAGTATAATCGCAACGTAGAATTCTGTGACTATAACTTTAAGTAAAAGTGGTGACAACGAGGTTCCATAATAAACAATTAAGCGAGTCAAATTAGGCCCGAAAATGCTGATATTTTCTTCAAGAAGACCACGTAAATTTTCAATATACGACGATCTCAATCGAGGCGAACAAGTCCGAAACCATAACACTAACCGGCTTTCAAATAAATGAGGAAATTGTTTCGCCAAATGATTTGATTGGAATAAAAACTCTTGCGCATTGATGTTACCAACTAAACTCAACTCATCACACGACACGCTACGTAAAAAGTTATCTGTAATAGCATATAATACATGTTTTGCCAACTTTATACTTGGATACGCGAAGTTGGGAATTATCACATGAATTACCAATGTCGACGCCATTTCAATAAAAAAACAGTCAACAAATATATAGATGATGCTGCATACTATCCAACCAAATGTCCAATACATATTCTGATTCATCGACAAGTACACACATCCAAATATGCTTACAGCAATTATCAAAGTAATTAGACAAAATGCAATAATTCTTTCACGCTTTGAGGTCGAATTACAAACTAAGTTGTAATCATGGTTAACATACGACTGCAATAGCTCACTTCCAACCCGGTGGCCATTATAATAAAGTAAATCTGCAGCAAACAGTCTCAATATGTTATGACCAATAAAATGATCATTTTGTAATTTATTTAACTTATCCACTGATTTAAGCGAGTCATTATGAACTCTCTTCAAATTGTATTCGATTTCCGTTATATCACTGCTTACTTTGTTTTTTTTGCAGTCCCAAAAGAAAGAACATTTATTCTTAAATTTAGGCGCAAAATTTATCTCTTCACCACTTGAATTATCACATGGCACAGATGATGTAACTTTTGGCGCGATACCCCAAGCAAAATCGAATTCTTTAAGAATGTCATTATCTTTAATTCCAGCCCTATAAGTTGCTAAGTCTTTGACTAACCTATCAAGATACTCTCGCGTATCATGGTGATTTGCGCGATTTTCTTCCGTTGTACTACTAACGACTTCTTTACGAATATTAGAATCCATTTTACTACCATTCATGACAGAATCTCCCGATTCAGAATCTGGTATTAATTTTTCAGGACTATGTTTAAAATTTTGCTCAAAAGTGGGCGGAGAAAATACACCGTCTTTCGTTATATCGTCATAATTTGCATTATACTTGCGACTGACAATACTCTCCACTTGCATTATTGCATTTAAAATGGAAGCATTGGAATATTGTATTATATCAACTTGATTAATCGCTTCATTAATGCCAGTAGATACAATGTCATTGTCACGCATAATATATTCCCTGACATTATTGGGGACATCAGACGAAGACTTATTATCTTCACAAACTTGTGTGCATTTAGAGATTTGACAAACCAGAGATTCCTTCTGATTCAATAATTCTTCGTATTGTAGCATAAGTGGATCTGTTAATGCTTTGAATCGCCAAACAGACTTTTCGTTTTTGAATAATTTTAACGTGGCATTTATATCATACCTATCAGAAAATTCAAATATGTGCTTGCTTGCATTCATTCTGTTGAAGGTGATAATTTCGCGCTTCAATTCTTCTAACTTATACTGGTCTAATTGTTCCGCTATGTTACATCGCAATTTATGTTGAATTTCGTTATTTCTATAAATAGATTCAATCCAAAATTTTAAATATTCAGCCCTTTTTGACTCGGAAACATCACTGGAGTCTGCAATACAACTTGGCAAATTGATTATATTAATTAAATAGGAGATTAATTGTTGCAGCGGACTCACAATAAGCGCTGTTAACAAAACGATGACACAAATGACTTTGAAATTGATGTCTAATCGATTGAAGTTATTACTACAAGCAGATACGGCATCATCCCAGCTACAGTAATTTATGACGTCAAACATATTTAATTTGTAGTCTAAACACTCGCTTTTCGTCGATAAAGTTGGACAAATGGTAGGCAATTCAAAAATTGGGTATTGCGCAGAGTACAATAAAGATATAAATAGCATAGCAATACATATGTGAGCAAATAAATGAATTCCCACCAACAGTCTACTCATTGGGGTATATTCATCCCCAAAATAATCACCGATAGAAATATTATTTTTTTGGTATATTAGATTATTAAATAGCTTAAACCAGGGGTAAGCTATTCTTCCAGGTCGATGTAATAGTTTAAGATATAAATGTTTATTCAGAAGTTCGCAATATAATCTTAACTTTATATTACTATCAGAGAATACACCATCCAAATGACCAAAAATACTATTTATATACTCCTTGAACGAATGAAGTAGGTCATTTCTAGATATTTTGACACTTAATGATACGAAATCGGTAACATCATCGACATCTTTTTTGTCATTTGATTTAATATTTTTCGTAATTTTACCATCACTGTCATAATACTCTCCTAACCCAAAAAATATAATAAAAATAAAAAAGGCAAGAGCACTATATACATATCCTATATTTAATGTAGTAACTTGTGGAACTGATGTAGGCATCGATGTCGGAGAACTAGTTGGCTGACCACTTGGCATACTTGTTGGAAATGGCGAATGCGAAATTATAAGATATGAATCAACATAATTTAAGGAAACATTCCCTAAATTAGAGATATTAAGTGCAGATACTATATTGACGCTACTTGACACTGACGTTATAACATTGTTAATATTAGATACAACACTATTACTCGGATATTGTTGCAGTGATGAATGTATCTGCACCTTGTAACTAACCTTGACACCAAATGTTGAAAGTTTGCGGCGTAAGTTATACTTATTATTATCCAATTCTAACATATACTGTGCGTATTTACCTTGATAAAAAATATAATCCCAAAACCTTAATATGTAATCACGATAAATATATGATAGTAATGACTGAGACTTTTGATTAGTCATATAATTTGTTAACCTCCTTACTTGGATTTCAGTTATATTTATAACTTTAACATCATAATAATATACCTCTGCATCAATATATGTGGTAATATTTCCAATATTATCATAAATATAATTAACAAAATCTGGATTTTTTTCTGAAAATTCTTGACTTGATATACCACTTAATATAATTTCATATAAAAATATTAATGAAGTTGAAACTGCAGTAGTAGGCATATTACTTGGTTGAGAACTTGGTTGAGAACTTGGTTGATTTGATGGTTGTGATGATGGTTGAGCTGTAGGCTGATTACTTGGTTGTGATGATGGTTGCGATGATGGTTGCGTTGGATTTGACGATGGCTGCCCTGTAGGCTCAATCGTTGGTTGACCACTTGGTTGACCACTTGGTTGACCTGTTGGTTGACCTGTTGGTTGACCTGTTGGTTGACCTGTTGGTTGTCTACTTGGTTGACCTGTTGGTTGACCTGTTGGTTGTCTACTTGGTTGACCTGTTGGTTGTCTACTTGGTTGACCTGTTGGTTGATTAGTAGGTTGTCGACTTGGCATACTAGTTGGCTGTCCTGTAGGCTGCATTGATGGCTCACTAGAAGGTTGGCCAGAAGGCTGCATTGATGGCTGTGATGATGGCTGAGAAGTAGGCTGAGCACTAGGTTGTCTACTTGGTTGACCTGTTGGTTGATTAGTAGGTTGTCTACTTGGTTGAGCAGATGGTTGTCTCGTAGGTTGACCTGTTGGTTGATTAGTAGGTTGTCTACTTGGTTGACTACTTGGTTGACCAGTAGGTTGTCCACTTGGCTCACTTGTTGGTTGACTACTTGGTTGTCCAGAAGGTTGCCTTGATGGTTGTCTAGTTGGTTGAGCAGATGGTTGTCTCGTAGGTTGTCCGGTAGGTTGTCTCGTAGGTTGTCTCGTAGGTTGACTACTTGGTTGACCTGTTGGTTGTCCACTTGGCTCACTTGTTGGTTGGCTACTTGGTTGCCCAGTAGGCTGACGACTTGGTTGTCCAGAAGGTTGTCCAGTAGGTTGACGACTAGGTTGACCTGTTGGCTGTGTGGAAGGTTGTCCACTTGGTTGACTACTTGGTTGCCTTGATGGTTGACTTGACGGTTGACTTGATGGTTTCCTTGATGGTTGACCTGTTGGTTGACTACTTGGTTGCCTTGATGGTTGACTACTTGGCTGCATTGATGGTTGACTTGTTGGTTGACCTGATGGTCGTGATGTTGGCTGACTAGTAGGTTGCCCAGAAGGTTGCCCAGTAGGCTGTGCTGATGGTTGACTACTTGGTTGTCTTGTTGGTTGCCCAGTAGGCTGCATCGATGGTTGACTACTTGGTTGACTACTTGGTTGACTAGTAGGCTGCATTGATGGTTGACTTGTTGGTTGACCCGTAGGCTGTGCTGATGGTTGACTACTAGGTTGTCCCGACGGTTTAGATGTTGG
>JACCDO011705332.1_pt1 | contig 10670 bp, 12 predicted proteins | sample 7446101 | NCBI WGS metagenome assembly JACCDO01 (sample SAMN15323440, study PRJNA562643) | freshwater metagenome | isolation source: river surface water | place: USA:Blue River Watershed | collected 2017-08-16
ATAGGATTAGCTGTAGAATACTGATTCTTTAAATCATCTACATTAAAGTTAGTTTCTAAATTATTAAAAAAATCAAGAATCATGTCTATAATTTCTCTTATGTTCTTCAAAATGAGAACGATTAAACTCTGCTATTCCTTTGCAGTTGCTAACAAGCTCTGCATAGTCTTTTTCTGAAAGATTACAGATTCTGTTAACTTCGTCTACAATCATATTTAAACGTTTGTAATTGTCAGTTTCTGTATCGTAACTTTCATCGATATAAGGTGCAAATGTTTTATATCCTAGACCGCGAATGTCTTCTAAGAAGTACGGAGTAGCAAACGTAATAAACGGTCTAGAACATGCAATTACCTTGTAGGCCTTTTCTGTAATACTGCTAGGACCTACAGTTCTGTCAAACTCTAAGCTGCCTGTAAACGAGCGTTGGTCAAAATGTGTTTCTATCATTAGATGAAAATCTGCAGAAAGAATAGCATCGTATGTTATATTAGACCATTTGTTTTTAACGTTGTCAGCATTTTCCAAATCAAGATCATGAGGGCAACGTTTTAACCATTTTAAAAAGAGCTTAGAAAATTCTTTTACATTTAAGTTTTCGAGATCAGTTACCATCTGTTCTACGGTAAAGATTTTGTTTTCGTCGGTGTAGGGCCAAATGTTATGAAAAGAATACAAGAAATGCTGTAATAGATCCTTATCAACAAGACCCTTATATAACAACAATCTCCAATCTTTGTAATTTCTGCTCAACGAACTAAATTTGTATTTTGTAGTGATACCTTCAGTTACTGCGGTATCTACTTTAGATAGCAAATAATTGTGTACTACTATGTTTGTATCGAATACGTTTCGACTTTCCAAATATGTCTTTAAAAAATTCTTGTGATTTTCATCAGCAGCAACAACTTTAACCTGCTTAGGGTTAATACGCTGTTTAGTAATTACTTGGTAGACTTCTTCTGCAAATCTAGCGTCAATGGCTTCGCATGAATTTTCATGTACCAGTGTCACAGTTGGGTTAGATCTTATATGGTCAAAGTGTATAGGATCAACAGCATCTACAAAGCTGACCTGATGAAATAGATTATCATAGGGATGATGGTAGTAAACTACATCATTTTTTGTTAAATCAACTTTGGAAGGTAACTTGCCAACTGATGTAAATTCATAATCGTTGGACCAAACTTTACCTGTTTTACTGTACATTTCCATCTAAATTGCCTTTAATCCAATTGTATGTAACTTCTATGCCGTGCTCTAAGTTATCAGGCGGTGCCCAATCTATAACTTCTTTTATTAACTTGTTGTGACTGTTGCGACCCATAACGCCTCTTGGTCCAGGAACGTTCTTTATTGAAACAGTCTTGCCTGCAATTTTATTAATTAACCATACAAGGTTATTAATGCTGATCATTCTTTCGCTGCCTAGATTTAACGGCAATCCGTAATCACTGGCCATTATTTTGTGAATGCCTTCTATACATTCGTCAATAAACAAGAAGCTTCTAGTTTGTGTACCAGGACCCCAAACTTCAATTATTCCTTTGTTGTCTGCTTGTGCTACTTTGCGACATAATGCAGCTGGAGACTTTTCCTTGCCGTTGTTCCATGCACCCAATGGACCAAATACATTATGCAATCTAGCGATACGAACTCTTAATCCGTGATTTCTAGCATATGCCAAATACACACGCTCACTGAATAACTTTTCCCATCCGTAGTCGCTGTCAGGATTTGCAGGATATGCGCTTTCTTCACTCAATAACGGATTGTCTGGATCTTCTTGATTGTGGCTAGGATACATGCAGGCACTAGAAGTATAGAATACATTCTTAACTCCTTTGACTACCATTTCGTTAGCGATGTGTAAATTAATTGTTGCAGAATTGTGCATAATATCTGCATCATTCTCGCCTGTAAAAATATATCCAGCACCGCCCATATCTGCGGCTAGTTGATAAATTTCGTCTATGTCAGCAGTAACAAGTTTTGCAACCAACTGGGGGTCTCTCAAGTCATATTGATAAAATTCATCTGCAGATGTTTCGATATATTCTGGATATTTTAAATCTGCACCTATGACATAATGACCTTGATCTTTTAAACTTTTAACAAGGTGTGTGCCAATAAATCCACCGGCGCCACAAACTAACACTTTTTTAGACATTCTCAACTCCGTATTTTTCTACAAAGTTATTTAACTCTACCCTCGGGCGGCTATGCAGTAAATCATAATTGTAGTCAACAATCTCCTTAACTTTATTTGTAGTTTTGGACATTTGTTTAGTATTCCAAGAAGAAACTTCTTTGATAATATTCACAATTGCATCAAAGCGATCGTGATGATTTGTAATACTGTCGTAACTTTCATCAATGATATTATCAAATGTCTTAAATCCAAAAGATTTAATAACCTTCAAAGTGTTTGGTGCAGACACCATAACAAAAGGATGATGATTTACTATGGGTTTAAATGTTTTTTCTGTAAGATGTATAACATTAGAATAGAAATATGTTTCTGCTACAATAGACATTAACGAGCTTTGATAAAAATTAACTAATACATCTGATGAGATAGGCAGCGGGTAAGGATCCCAATTCTTAATATCTAAAACCATAGGAAGTTTTTTCTCTACACGCTCTACGTCTTCTCGTGTTAAGCCGTAACGTCCTAACACAGGCATATAACCGCCGAGTGTTTTTTCAGAAAAGGATTCATTAGTTCCAACATGATGACTAGGAAAACTCATGTGAAATTTGTCTAGCAGATTTTCTCTATCCATCAATGTAACCATTAAACATCTATGCTCGTGCATACGTCTGTTTAAAGAGAAAAATGCCTTGGGCCTTTTGCCTACAATGTACGGTTCAGTGAACACAGACTTGTCATACATATACCAAGGAATATATTCTGTAGCAATTCTTTCTTCTCCTATATTGTGTCTTTCACAAAAGGACTGATACAGCTCTGCACCGTTAGGACAACAGTTCAAATAAATTACAGACGTTAACGGAATATTATGAAATTTAAAATATTCATGCATCTGTAAAAAGATGCTGTCTTCCATGAAACTTTCTAACGGCCAAGACAAAACAATTTTTGCTGTTTTGTTTTTTATTCTTAACATAACATCATCTGGTGTTCCTGCCAAGACTCCTTGATCTACAGAAAACGCTGTACCGTAATTCACTCGTGTACAATGCTTGTCTCCAAGTTTAATGAGATACAGAAAAAACTCATTGGGCAAATTTAATTCCGAAAATACCTTTACATTATCCTGACCAGATTGTGCAAGAGGATCATCTGTGTATACATCTGACACAGGTGTTGTAGCTTTCACAATTTTTAATAATTTCATTACACTAAACCTTTATTTGTTAAATGCTTATAGATTTCTTCTGCAATAACAGAATATCCAGCAATTGTAGGGTGACAACAATTAGTGATATATTTACTCGGTGCTTTCATCTTAGTGTAGTGCGAATACCAACTGCCGCCTGCTAACTCTTTTTTACCTTCAAGTTCTAATAACAATTCAATAAAGCTGTAATATCCTTGCGGATAAAAGAATTTGTCCCAAGGTACTGAATCAATAAGAGCTGCGTGTTCAGATCCTATCATACGTGTAAACCATTCTGGTGTATATCGTTGTTCAAATGCACTGATCAATACCAACGATAAGTTGTTTGCCTTTGCATAGGTTTCTGCTTCTTTGATATTCAACAGCGTTTCAATTGCAGAAAATTTATCACTCCAAACTTGCTTGGCATAGACACGCCATAGTTCGCTGTCGTGATTGGGTGTTGGCCAGATTGTATCAAAGTGTCTATTACTAGGGAATGTCTTGTTTAGTAGATCTAGACGTTCTATGCCGCTGAGCATGTAAATTAATACACCACTGGAAACATCTTGCAAATTAACACTAGGATTAAGATGCAGCTCTTTTACAGCAGCACGATTTCCTGTACCGATAACTCCTAAATTCACAGAAACGTAATCTGTGAGATGTTTGTTCACTAGCTGAGATGGCCAACTATTGCTGTAAAGTTCTCTTTCAAGATCGCTGTTAATTTCAGTATGGTCTATTCTGCCGTTATAGCGGTTCCATGTTTCGTCAGACCAAGCTCCTTGACCTTGAGTAAAACTATCTCCTAGGCAAATAATTGCTTTATCCCCCGGAACAATTTTGCGACTAGTTATGCAATCAACTATCACATGAGCTCCTTAAAACAGTCATCGTAGAAGCGTTCTAGCTCAGGGAAGGTTTTTACAAAATCTGTTCCTCTTCTACGGTCATATTCTGTAAACCAATTAAAGAAGTCTCTTTTGCCTTCTTTTAGCTTTTCTGGGGTATAGATACTAGTTTCCATGTATTTTACCACTCTTTTGAATTTTTCGTACTCTAAGTCGTTGAATTTACTACGGTTTTTATCGTCTAAATTGGATTTTATGTATTCTAGGTGTGAGTACATGTAAGGCAAAAACTCGTCTTTAGGCAGCAAATTCATATCATACTGTAATGGCTCTTTTAGGAACGGTGTATCAAATCGTACACGCTGCCATTTATTCTGATTGTATCCGTTGTACTTAACACGCCATTCTAGTATCTTTTCCAAAAGGCTTTGAAAATTTGTTACTGTTAAGATATTAAACGTAATCATAAAAGTAATGGGTAACTGTGTTTTAGTTAGATAAGTGTCTAAGTTTCTTTCCCACACACTAATATCTAATCCTGTTCGAATATATTCAGCTTGTGGTCCCCAAGTATCCATGCTTGTAAAGATTTTGAAATCTTTGATCTTTCCGTTGTTGACTAAATTGTTGACCTTTTCCACTAGGCGATCAATCAGTACAGGTTTAACACCAAAATTTGTATTAATGTTTAACTCTAGATTAGGCAATGGATTATTTTCTAAGTCTTCTAGCAAGCGCCATGTACTTTGCTGTAACAGAGGTTCGCCTCCTGTGATACGCAGAATTGTTAGTGTCTTACGAACTTCGGGCCACCACTTCCACCATGCTTCTACATACGGGTTATTTTCTTCTTCATAGATTTGGAACCAGTCAATATCATTTCGATGATTCTTAACCATATCATACGGCCCAAAGTCTTTGATTTCTTTGTAATATGCAGAGCTGTGTTTAGGATGACAATAGCCGCATTTGAAGTTGCACTCGTTACCAAAGCTAACTTCAATGTACTGCGGATTGATATTTTGAAACCACTCGCCGTCTTTGATTTGTTGAAATCTTTCAGGAGTGTAAATTGTGCTGTTACGTTCTTTGCGATCACTAATATAGTCTTCGCCCATAGCTTCAATATTCCAGCAGTAGTTACAGCCGCTGGGCTTGCCACCGTTGAGCATTTCTAAGCGTTCGTGTTTCTTTTGTTCTGTGTTATGTAATGCGCTAGGATCGATTGCAATTTCATCTAACGGAATCTTATGTGGCGCTGGATGATAGCAACTGTGCGTTTCACCTGTTCCTAAATAAATTGTCGTATGATGCCATTTAGCCAAACAAAACGTTGGCGAAATTTCATTCATTATAGGAATAAACTTTTTAATTCGTGCTATATCGTCCACGGTATTGTTCCTCGAGCCACTTAAAATCATTTATCTTTTTAAGTGCTTCTATATTATTTTTATTTGCCAAGCCGTAATCTCTACCTGCTCTGGCTCCATCTATTGCATACTGGTCTGTAGACTTTTCACACCATACATCTAAACGCTCTTGTGTTTCTGCATCTAATTGTCGATCAATAATACGTGACGCTAATTTACAGCATTCTCTAAAAGATGACTTCCAAGTATTATATGGATCTGTATTAAATTTGTTTACATTAGAAACAACGGGCACAGATTTAAACTTACCGCTGATACTAGTCGTCATGTCCGGCTTGTCTGTACGCATTTCAGCAGTTAATTTAGTTGGCAGTAACTTAACACCACCGTTACCATATTCTAATCCATTTACAGGATTACGGCTTTTCCAAACGTGTACAGTATCTTGATCGTGTTTCTTAACAGGAAAATTAAAATTAAAATCTTCAACTAGTTCTGCGTCTGCATCAACTACCCAAAACATTTTTGTATTGACTGATTGTGCTGCTAACTTATGTGCGGTATGTATTCCCTCTACATCCTTAACTCTGTAAATTTCATTACTGAGTTTTCTGTCTAGTAACTTTTGAAAATTCTCTTCTGCAAAAGATTCGTAATAAGATATAAAAACTATGTCAAATAGTTTAGGTGTGCTAGCAACAATAGGAATTTCTTTTTTAACATTAAAGAATCTATAATCAAATTCTCGCTGACTAACTAAATTCTTTTTAGAAAACAAACAAACACCATCAAAGTTTTCTCCGTTTTGAAATACGTGTGTTACCGGATGGTTATATTTAGGTACTTGATAATCAAATTTAAATGTGTCAACTATATCAATGTCATCAAATACAGCCCAGAACATAGGTGTTGTAGATTCTTCCGCAGCACGTTTATAGTCTTCAAAAAACTTAATATTAAACTTGTCGTAAGGTATAGGATTACTAGCAACAATATCGATATCTTTTTTATTAGAGAAAAATCTGTTATCAAATTCTCTTTTAGATATGTTGGCTTTTTTAGGAATTAAACAAACTCCGTCGTTATATTCTCCGTTTTTAAAAACGTGAATATATTCGTTGTCCCACTGTGTTGCTTTGTAAGAATTTAGATTGAAATCATTTAATTTAAAATCGTCCCAGATTGCCCAGAACATAGAAGTAAACGATTTCTTTTTAAGATCATCTGCTGTGATATCTTTAGGTGAGCGTTGTGCGTTAGGATATCTTGACTTGACGTCATTCCATATATCGCTCTCGTCACCTATGAAGAAGATATCATACATCTGTATTTGTTTGATAATACGTTAAACCTAAATTAATAGTTTCATCGTATAAGTCTAAAGTGTACTTGCTTTGTCTAGCATCTAGCCAAGGCCAATCTAACCCAAGCTGATGTTTAATTTTTACACCAAGGTCCTGTGCATCTTCATCCACAAACGTATGATTTACGTTTTTCTCGTATATGTCTCGTAAGATCTCAAAGTCTCGCACATCGACATAATTCCAGTCCGTACAGTTAGTCATGTATGTTCCCATACGAGCACCAAGAATAGCATACTTGCCATTTTCTTCGTGTGCGCCTACTGTTGACCACATACGCAACCGATGAATGTTATGCCACCAAATGCGTTCTTTAATTTCTTGAGGCGGTACTTTAACACCGTCAAGTAAGGTCATCTTTACACCTTCGCGGAATCCTGCCCTCCACGCTTGGAATGGACTACCAGTTATGATACTTTCGCTATAAACTCTAGGAAAATTTCGATAGCCATCTTCCCAGCAAAAGTCTACCTGTCCTCTTTCGCTGTCAGAATTCTCATGTGTTTTCATGTTAAGGACAAAATCCTTCTTCCAGATTTTCAATCCACCGTTACCGTAGCGTAGTCCATTAATGGCATTCCGACCGCACCATCCGTAGACCTGGATTTTAGGATCGTCCATCTTTAAATCAAGATTAAAGAAATTTGGATCTACAATATTATCAGCATCAACCGTAATGAACCATTCAGTTTCACTTTGTTCTGCTGCGGCTTAGTGTGCGTGGTCGCTGCCTTTAACACCGTGGACACGTTTAGCCCAAGGCACTTTGTTACACAGGTCTGCATAGTGCAGGTCTGCATTGGGCTCGTCATAACTTAAAAAGACTACATCAAATTCGATAACTTTCATTTGTATTCTATTACATAATTCCTAAATAGGCGACGTGTATACACACTAAATTTATCGTAGTCAACATGTTCGATTACTTTAAAATCACCAATTAACTCATTTATTTTAACAGAAAACATTTCAAAGAGCAAGTTTGGATCATTATATTCTGTGATCAAAAAGCTCATTTCTGTATCACCGTCCCAAACAACATTTCGTTTTTTAATGTCTATTCCTAGCTGTCTGGTCCCGCCAAATTCTTCAGACAGCTCAATTGTTAATGTCTTTTCTTTAGAATTATAGGTTAGGTAAATGTCCGGTTTTTCAATGCTCGAGTATTCTGTGGAAATTATTCTATGCAATACATCGTCAATCTTGTTGAGATTTTTAATTTCAGCAATTTCTAGTGTATTTGAATTAATATCAACTAAGCATTTGTGTATTTGAATTTCGGCAGTTAATATAGATTCTGCAATTTCAGCGTCAAGAACAATTTTGTGTTTTTCGTTTTCAAAAGCATGGCTTGGCCCTACGCTTTTAACAGCGCCTGTTATTGGATCAAATACTGCAACGTATTCAACTACTGGAGGTGTATATGTTTTAATCCACTCGTCAAAATCAATCATTTCTTCCATGCTATTTCCTCTAAGATATTAATCATCTCATCATCTATCTTATCTTTTTCAACATAATGCACAATGTCTGCTTGTTGGTAATTGCCAATTTTTAGTTGGCCCTTTCTGTTTAAGTAGAATCCTAAATGATCGCTCCAGGTGTCAGCTGGCCATGGCCAGTTTTGTACCATTGGTTTCATGTGAACAACTCTTGGAAACTCTAATGGATATGCTATGTTGTCTGCAATGTCTAAAATCTTTGCAGACAATGCAAACGCTTCGTCTGTACCAACAACTTTAGGTTTATGGGTTGACAAGAATACATTTGAAAATTCTGTTGGATTTTTAATAATTTGTCTACCTAACTCAAAAAATTCCTTTGCTAAATTACTGTCCTTTTTAAAGAACGTATACATGGAATATAAATTAGGCAATTCATTTCTAACAAACGTTTTTCTATAATAAGTATCTGTTACTAACTCTCCTCGATATGTGTAGCTCTTGTTTGCTACATATAGTTCGGCATTTTCAATAAAGTAGTCAACCCAATGACTATAATCTCTAGTGAACAGCATGTCTGCATCGAGACAAACAGTATGCTCAAACGGAGTTAGTTCATCCATCCAACTGCGACCGTCCCAAAAAGTTTCTTGACCCCATTCTATTACATGATCAAACACCCAAGGACTTTTTAATTTCTCTACCTTAGACTTGTCATTGATTACAATAGCAACCTTGTCATAGCCTTCACGTTGAGTATTTTTAATAGACAATGCTAGACCGTAAGCTAGCTTTAAATAGTCTACTGTTTCATGTTCTGCTACTACTAACAAATATCCAAAGTTCATATTAAGTCCAACAATTCTTTTCTATTTCTGTAGATGCTTTGTTTATTCATCACGTGAAGATCTACTCCGTCAACTGACGCAGCACAAAAATTTGAATCAAGTTTAGGTGAAACTAGCAGCGTTAACTTGTTGCCGGTTACTTCATGCAATACATCCGTATCTAACATTGTAAGCACAGGCGGCAAAACTCCAGTATTAGATTCTTCATTTCCGTCCATGATATGTTTTGCTACACTAAATGCAACATCATTTCTAAATTGTCTAGCATCAAATCTAAAAATATCTGCATAGTGTTGATAATTGTCTTTTACAAAATTAACTGTATCAAAGAACAGTTTCGAATTATCATTTTTTGTAAACATCACAGTTGTTGCCCAGTACAACTTAACTCCGACATCGGAAATATACTTGTCATGGTAACCTAATCTGTTGTTATCGTAGATGTCATTAATAGATTCTCCAATCAAAACATCTGCATCAACATCCCAATATTCGTTTAATAGGTTTGAAAATATCAAATAGTCGCTGTCAATCAACAATGTTCGATCATAAGGAGTTAATTCCCAAACTGAACTTCTGTTAGAATTTAAAAATGGTACTACTGATGTATGTTCTCCATCACTTAACTTTCTAATATTGTCAGTTTCCGGACGATCGACTATAATTAAATTTTCAAATACTTCAGTTGCCTTTTCTAGAATATTCGATTCTCTCATCCATTCGATAGTAGACGGATCGGTGATTAAAGATGCCGGAACATTGAGTTGTTTTTTAGCAAGACCACCTGCAATTATAGCCATCAAGGCATAATCCACTGACCTATTATTATGAGCGTAGATTACAATTCCTTTTTTCATTGGCCTAATAACTTTTCAACAGAACGACTCTTCTTTAAAGTCTGGTATTGTTCAAAATATTCGTTAGTAACTTCAAAGTATCTACTAAAAATCTCATCTTTAAATGCAACTAGGTCTTCAATTAATACAGGATTTTCATTTGAGTCAAGTAGTACTACACCAGAAACACGATTGTTATTGCAGAGTACTTCTACAAATGTTAATAAATTTCTGTCAATGTGAAACAGCCCGCCATTGAACCCGTAGGTTAATTTGGCTTCTACTTTTTCTTTGAGGATTTTTCGTTGAATCGAGAATGTTTGCTTGTAGTTGGCAAACTCTAGAGCTTTTTTAAGCTGCTCTTGCATATTTTCTCCTAGTTAACTGTGTAGATTATTTAGTGGTCAGTTAACTAGTGAGTAAAATTTTAAGGTGTATTCACTGCTCCGATAGCAATTGTAGGGTTAGTTACAGTAAAATTTCCAGTACCTACTGGAGTCATAACTCCAGTTGGGTATAAAAGAGATACAGATACAGTTAACGTGCCGTCAACGATATCGTTAGTGTTTGGACTGTCACCTGGATATGTTCCCTGAGGTCCAGTATTTCCAGGAT
>JACCDO011601627.1_pt1 | contig 10669 bp, 10 predicted proteins | sample 7446101 | NCBI WGS metagenome assembly JACCDO01 (sample SAMN15323440, study PRJNA562643) | freshwater metagenome | isolation source: river surface water | place: USA:Blue River Watershed | collected 2017-08-16
GAGTCTGTTTCAGAACCACTGAAGTATTACCGTAATAATATATTAGGGCTGGTCAATGTGTTGGAATGCATGATAAAAAACCACGTTAACAATTTTGTTTTTTCTTCGTCTTGTACTGTTTATGGAGAACCTCAAGGACAAAAGGAGGTTACGGAATCAACCCCTAAACTCCTTCCGGAATCCCCATATGGTTACACGAAGTGGATGGGAGAGCAAATTATTGCAGACACCTTCCGCTCTGCGCCTCAGCTGCGCATCATGAATTTACGTTATTTCAATCCGGTTGGCGCACATGAAAGCGCCTTAATTGGGGAATTTCCTATTGGAAGACCAAATAATTTACTTCCATTTATCACTCAAACAGCGATTGGAAAACAAGAACAATTAATTGTTTTCGGAAACGATTATCCAACAAAAGATGGAACTTGTGTGCGTGATTTTATACATGTGGTAGACTTAGCAGAGGCTCATGTTCGCGCTTTACAATACCTTTGGAAACAAACGGCTGGCACATTAGATTATTTGAATGTTGGAACAGGAAAAGGATCAACAGTGTTGGAATTAATTCAGGCGTTTGAAACCAAAACAGGATTAAAATTAAATTGGAAATTCGGCCCGAGAAGAGAAGGAGACGTGGTTGAAATTTACGCTAACGTAGATAGTTCTTTCAAAAAAATTGCCTGGAAAGCGGAACGAACCATAGAAGATGCCGTTATGGACGCATGGAATTGGGAAAAATACTTAAATTCATAGTCTTGAAAACAACCGTCATCTTCTTGATATTTATTTCAACTATTTCTTTTGGCCAGCAAGAAAAGTTAATTTCTCGTTACAAACCAGGATTGCTTTGGCATTATAACGGTTTGAGACCATTAGAGGATTCAAGGCTTCACAAATACGATAGGTTTATAATTGATGTAACCTACAACGATTGGCTTAGTAATACTCACGGCAACATTTCTTCTTCATGGAAAAGTATTGGGTTTAATGCTAACGTGATGTTTGAAAAGCGTTTTAAAAAAGCAACATCTTTTTCCATTGGCTATGGGTTAAGATATGGATTAAGCAATGTGTATTCACAGCATAAAACGAACATACTGCACAATCAAATAGAACTATGCGAAAAGGAAACTACTGACCTGTACAAGCACAATATATTTCGCGAAAACAGCTTAGTTCTTCCTTTTGAATTTCGATTCGGAAAACCGAAGGCAAGAGCTTGGAAAATAAATGTTGGCGGTTATATTGGATACGGGTTTCCGGTGCAACAAATCACAAAATTTCGGAATGGAGACCGCACGAAAATGGCTTTAGCTCCAAATTTTGGTTTCCGTTATGGTATTCATTGTCGTTTTGGCGGAAGAACAATGGCTATTTTCACCGCATATCAGTTGAGTGAAATGTTTAAGCAAGGCGAATCTGTTCACCCCATTCAATTTGGTTTTAGCTATTCTCTGTTTTAATGCTAATTGACACACATGCACATCTTTACGAAGATGAATTTCTAACGGACCGCACAGAAATGTTAACCCGTTTTAAAGAGGTTCAAGGTGCTTACGTGCTTCTTCCAAATATTGATGTGGCGAGCATACCTAAAATGTACGCGTTGCATGATGAATACCCAAATTGTTTCCCTATGATGGGCCTTCATCCTTCCTATGTAAAGGAAGATTGGCAAGCACAACTTGAAGTAATTCGCACGGAATTGTTTAAAGAATCGGATAAATTTATTGCGGTGGGAGAGATTGGCATAGACTTATACTGGGATAAAACATTTGTTGAGGCCCAAAAGACAGTTTTTCGAGAGCAAATCCGATGGGCAAAAGCGTTAAAAAAACCAATTGCCATTCACGTAAGAGAAGCTTTTGACGAAGTTTTTTCCATTTTAGATGAAGAAAATACAGTTGATTTGACAGGTGTTTTTCATTGTTTTACGGGTCATGAACAGCAAGCTAAAAAAGTACTTTCCTATGGTGGATTTAAATTAGGAATTGGAGGCGTCGTGACTTATAAAAACGCTAAAATTGTCAATGTCTTGGAAAAAATACCACTTCATCACATAGTGCTTGAAACAGATGCCCCGTATTTAGCCCCTTCACCTCATCGCGGCAAAAGAAACGAAAGTAGTTTTATCGCACATGTGTGTGAAAAGTTATCGGAAGTTTATGCTTTGTCTTATGAGGAAATTGCATCCATAACGGCAAATAATGCAAGTGAGTTATTTCAAATCGAGGAATATTTAAAGAGAAATGCGTAAAATATTATTGATTTATACAGGTGGAACGATAGGAATGGTAAAGGACCATAGAACAGGGGAATTGAGAAGTTTCAATTTTAACCACTTATATGAGCAGGTTCCAGAACTAGAGCGTTTCCCCTTGGAAATTTCTTCGGTAAGTTTTGACCACCCAATTGATTCTTCTGAGATGACATTGTGTCATTGGACAGATTTGGTAGAAATAATAGAGAAAAACTATCAGCACTTTGATGGTTTTGTCATCTTACATGGTTCAGACACCATGGCATTTACCGCCTCTGCGTTAAGTTTCATGTTATCGGGACTTCGCAAGCCTGTAATTTTAACAGGATCGCAACTGCCAATTGGAACCATTAGAACAGATGGAAAAGAGAATTTAATTACAGCGGTTGAAATTGCAGCAGCAACAGATGAGCTTGGTGAACCCATTGTGCAAGAAGTGGCTGTGTATTTTGAATATTCCTTATACAGAGGGAATCGTTGCTCGAAGGTTTCAGCGAATCAATTTGAGGCATTTCAGTCTCCAAATTATCCTGAGTTAGCAGTGGCGGGTGTTACAATTGAATACGCCTTCGATAAACTTTTTCGAACGCAGGAAAACGAAGTGATATTTACTAAAAAAATGACCGCTTCTGTTGGTTTAATTAGACTTTACCCCGGAATCCCAGTGAAGTCTTATGCAAATTTGTTTGACGCCTCTATCAATAAAGCCTTGGTTATTGAAACATTTGGCGCTGGAAACGCACCGAGTAATCCCGAGTTTCAGGCTTTTATCACACAATATATTGAATCAGGCGGAATAGTGTTGAACGTCACTCAATGTAGTTCAGGCTCAGTGAAACAAGGGGCTTATCAAACAAGTTCATTTTTCGAAAAAGTTGGTGTTATAAGCGGAAAAGACATGACGACCGAAGCAGCACTTGCGAAGCTTCAATATTTACTTGCTACGGAGGTAAACCCGGATAAAATTAAGCGTTTATTACACACAAATCTGGTGGGCGAAATCAGCGACTAACATAAAATAGAAAACACCAGGTAATAAACGCAACAATTAGGATCATAAACACCCCTAATAATAGTGCTAATCCTATTTTTTTATAATGCTGACGAGGACTTCCAATGAGTGATGACATTTTTTCGCTAACTTCAGAAGACGTATTCGGAGTAACGAACGTAACAAGCAACCAGGTCGCGGTAGTGAGTATTGTAACAATTAATATTCTAGATTCCTCCATTGGAAAAGCTTTTAAAGGAGAAGTCTCGTGAAAAAATGGATAAATAAGGGTAAAAAAGGCAGAACTTAACATAGCACTTAATTGGGACCAGGCATTTATTCTGTACCAAGTCCAGCGTAAAATGTAAACAGGCGCAACTCCTGCAGCGATTGAAAATGTAAACAGAATTAATGTGTAAAGATTGTCAACTAGAAGCGCAAAGAGCGTTGACAGAATGATTAAAAAAATCATCGTGCTAACTGTAATCCATTTCTGTTCAGTGCTTGGTGCTTTAGGTTTAATGTATGTTTGGTAAACATCAATGGTTAAGAATGAGGAACCCCATAGTAACAGAGACTCAGCAGTTGAAATAAACACACCAAACATTCCTGCTACGATAAGGGGCACTAAGTATTCGGGGGTGGCCTTAAAGACTTGTTCCGTATACGTTAATTCAGTAATCGTAGAATTGTTTGTACTGCCAAGAACCAATAAAACAGTTAAGAGTAATAGATTTCCTAAGATAAAAGAAATAAATAATGGGAGAAGACCGGTGAGAGTGGCACTTAGAGAATTTTCAACTGCCGTGAAACGCGACATTTCAGGACCGCCACCATCAAACAAATTACAACTCCACCACTGCACGCCGATTATTATGAAAAAAGAAAACCAGTTTGAGGTATTGCCTTGTTCGGGAAATAATTGAAGTTTTTCAGGATGAGTGGTAAAATACGACGAAACACCCTCAAAGCCATCTGAACTTTGCCATAATGAAACGAGAATAACGAGGAAACTGATAAAATAGACAGCAGCATGAAAAGCATCTAATTTCAATTTAACATCAAAGATGTTTTTTAAAGTGTAAAGACTTAATATCAGTCCGGTTAACATTATCGCAAGCTCTGTGGAGATGTTAAAACAAGTCGAGAGCAAACGGGAAAACCCAACTAGGTGAAAACAAACCGATAAGGCAACAACAAGCCCACCAACATATAGAGCGCGAAAGAGATGTAAAGCTTTTCCGCTTTTTCCTGGAAATCGAAATAAAAGAAATTGATTATCCGTCATAAAGTTCAATCTTCTCCAATAGGGAGCAAACACTACGGGGATTACAAAGGCACTTATCCAGCCTACCCAAAGAATCCACAAACCCGAAAACCCTTTATTCGCAACTATTCCGGTAATCAATTGCCCTTGGTCTACCGAAAGAGACAACATAAACAAGGATAATCCGGAAAGTATCCAAGATGTGTTTTTCCGCGAAGTGAAGAATTTATTTCCGCCCTGCTTAATTAGCAACCAAAGCCCAACTATAAAAATTAGTACATAAAGGGAGAAGACAATCACACATCAAAATTAATAGAAGTTTTCAGGAGTTGAGAATAAAAAAGCCCCACACGTTTTACCGAAATGAGGCTTTATGCAGCGTTATAAATAGGATTAATTAAACTCTTGATTCAAAAATAAGGTAATGAAATTATATTGTGCAGTTCAAGTTGGTTCAAGTATTAAACTTCGTGAGAGATTAACCCATAGAATCTATACCAATCTGTGGCGTTTTTACTGAAATAGGGTGCTAATTCCTTAAATGACAATTCTTGGAAATGTTGGGGTAAATACATAAAAAGCTCTTTGAAATCTTTAAATATGCGTTGCCTCATGTAGGATTGGTATTCAAACGGTAAATAGGAAAAGGTGTCAATAATCGTATGAAAGAGCATTCGTTTTTCATCATTACTCATTTTTTTTAATGAAAAAAGTTTAAGCAATGATTTTACATGGTTATCAAATTTTTCTTGTTCACGTGTTAATTGAAAGTAATACAACTTGTAACATTGATAACGAGCTTTAGGAAAGATATGCAGTTGCTCCCAATCAGTATCAGTGGGGATTAATTCCTCATAAAGTTCGCGTCCATGGTACTTTGCGTGGTCATGATTGCCGTTCATGTAGAACCAACGAAGCAATAAACTATGAGCAAACATTCGATCTTGAAGACCTTTTGTTGATGAAGGAGGATCACTTGCCTCAATGTATTTTTCCAAGCCATAGTCATAATCGTTAAGATTAAAATCAGGATCGGCCAAAAACTCAAAAAACCCTATTCTAATTTCTTTGTTTCGTGCAAAGACATCAAAGAATGCTTTATTGTCTTTAATTTTTGCTAAGGCATTGTAAACTTCGAGTCCTAGTAAAAATTTTTCGTCTTCCTTCAGTGTTCCTTCGACTTGCTTTAGGTAATCAGCTAAGGCTTCAAAATTTCCATTTCGAATAACAAAATGCAAAAGACTTGGCTTATTGGTGAAAGCCATATTCCCTAGGTTTTGGATGAATTCTCTCCTTGTGTCATCAAATAATTCAAATTCTGCCCAATTTGCTCGGCCACAAACTTGTGCTAAAATGTCCAAGGTGTGAAGATAAGGAGTGTGCGTATTGTTTTCCCACACCAATAAACGGTAAAGTGTACTGACAGATACAGGGCCCAACCCCTTTTTTTTAATGAATTCAGAAAGTGATTTACAATCTGTTTTGCTTCTAATGCGGAAACCAATTTTCAAACTAATTTCAAACGAAAGTAGGCGAATTATATCCTCATTTATTTGAATCGATGGTTTAGGCAATCGTTTAGTTTAAAAGTGTTTTAATATCTTCAATAAGCCGTTGTATTTCCTGCTCATTTGTGCCGTCATAATAACCGCGAATTTGACCTAATTTATCCAAGAGCACAAAATTATTGGTATGAATGAAATCCGAACCGTCATCTGCTTGATTTAGAACAGACTCAGGATTTAAGACATATAAGGAATTTCTTGCGAAATGATACAATTCTTTTTTGTCACCGGTTAAAAAATGCCATTTAGGTGTTGTCGCACCGTGAGAATCGGCATAGCGTTTTAATTGTGCTACAGTATCCGTCTCCGGATCACACGTAAAACTTAATATCCGAATGTTGTCATTGTTGGCAAAGGCCTGATTCACCATTTGCATGTGTTTATTCATGACTGGACAAATCGTTTTACAGGTCGTAAAAAAATATTCAGCCACCACAATTTTATTACTTATTTCCGCTTTACTAATGGTATCACCGTCTTGATTCAAAAACTTAAAATCGGAAATGCGTTGTCCGTTATGCGCAACTGGCAACTCGGTTTTTCGTTCTTTTGGTTTTAATAAATAATAACCCACCGGTATACAAATGCCAACCAAAGCGATAAGAAACAGAATTCTGTACATGATGTAAAATTACCCATTTTTGAGCTCATCTATACGCGCTGAAAGCAATGATTTTCTCTCGTGAAGTGACCCTTTTAAAATCGTATAACCAAAACTGCACTTTTCCAGTAAAACTTGGTATTTCTCAAATAGTCGCTCCCGATCATTGGGGTTTTCCCTAAGCGGATCGTATTCCCATGGAATATCAGGAGAACATAAAAAATAGTGTTGAATGGTTTGGTTGACAAGCAGTTTTTGAATTAACGGACTCACAGTTCCATATTTTTCCATGGACCAAACGGCAAAAACAAGCATTTCTGTGTCACAAACGTGTGCGGAATTGTTTCGATCAAATTGAACTTGTGCCATAATGTCGAGTGTCTCTTGGGTGTAGGTCTCGTGAATTTGAAGGTATTCTCGCGCATATTCTGGACTAAGTTTCAAGCCCAAAGATTCAGAAACCCAATTAGCTAATGTAGTTTTTCCTGAAGATTCAGGACCCGTGAAGGCTATTTTCAAATTGGATTCACGCATTTTTTTTGGTTTTCCACATATAAAGACCCCAGACAGACATGGCAAAATTTACGAGAAATAATCCCGCTGTGATATAGAGTTCTTGTAAGCTAAACAAATAAACAGAAGCCAAGTTAATAAGCAACCAATAATACCAGTTTTCAAGAATATGTAAGATGGTTAATACTGTTGCAAACAAAGCAAAAACGCCAATAAATGCGTCTTGAATTGGCAAGGCTTGGTCAGTGAAATGTTCAAGTGTATATCCAATTGACAACGCCAATATGGAACAACTAATAATTGCGACTAAATGAAACCCTAGATTTCTTTTTTTTACCGGGTGAATTTCTTCTCTTCCCCAATTCCAATAACCCACAAAAGCAAGTAGAACATAAATGAATTGAAGCACTGTTTGCACATATAACGACAACTCAAGACACAAATAGACGTAAATTGCTGCATTTATCCCACCAAACCACCAACCCCAACGACGTGATTTTCCGATGCCAATTAAATAGACAATTCCGGCAATAAACGCTATTATTTCAAGAAATGACACGCAAAACAAATGTAAGCAAAATGCCCATTCCAAGAACACGCGTTATTTCTGCGTTGAATAAGATGAGCGCTATTTTACTTTACTGCTAAGTGGATTGCGTAAACCATTCCATTCTACAAGTTGAAGCTTTACGCTACCCACAGGGATATTGGCTTTTACAAGAACAGGAATGCGGTTATCATCTGCGGTTATCCAAAAATTAACGTCTTCTTCTTTTTTGAAATAGCGTCCTTTTTGCATGACAGGTCCAAATTTGAAGCATTTGAAAGTTCCCTTTCTAACACTAATATTTTCAGTGCCTAGATAGCGAATCTTTAGATTGAAAACCTCATCGTCCATAAAAACTTTAAACTCGAATGTTTTCCCCTTTTTAATATTACTAAGGTCGAGGGTTCGCGCGTAATAGAAGGCTGAAATCATATCTTGAGTGCCACTTGGAATTTTAAATGTCTTGCCTTTATCGGTGACCACTTTATTGTCTGCTTGCTTGAAGGAGTAGTCTTGTGATATTTTGTAACCGCCTTCGTCCACACGCCTTTTGAAAAACCAAGGGAAAACTCCGCTTTTATCGAAGAAGGTTTCGTATTTATCGAATACGCGGTAAAACGTGTTGAAGCCACCTAAGGTTTTTCCAATTCCTACGGCATGAATGAGTTCCCTCCCATCGCCTTTTTTGGTGGTACTTTTTAATTCTAAGGTTGCTTCTCCGGCATCCATGAACCCATATGTAACGCGGTAACGGAGTTTTTCGCCCACCTGAAACGCCTTGTGTTTTACATGAGGCAAATCGCTTGTTGGAGTTGAGGTGAAGTGTGGTTTTTGCGGCACCGTTGTTTTAAAGGCATAAACCAAAGTAGTTCCGAGAATTAAAGCAATAAAGGTCTTCATGATTTTATTTTTTGATGTGGTAGCAAAGTGTGTACCAAAGGAAAACAGGAAGAAACAACGTTAATTCTAAACACGCAATATATTCTCAATACCTAAAATCATGAAAACTAAATCCGAATTTTGGAATCCATAGTAGATTGAAATTATATTTTTCCTTGTAAGGGTTGTTTTGACTGTCATAAGCAGTTCCTATTGCTTTAGCATCGAGGTTATGAGCCAATTGCAATCCCGTTTTAAAATCCATCCAGCTTGTTAACTCTATGCTACAACCGATTTCAGTATCTATTTTAAAATATATGCCTCCATCTGCTAGTGCATCTGAATTTGATCCAATTCCTACGGTTGCATAGGGCAAAACCTTTCCTGTTCCCATTCGGCATCCGGCTGCCATACGCGTCCAAAAGTAATAATTGGCTAACCCTAAATCTAAGCTCATGAGAAAATTAATACTACCATATCCATAAGCAGCATTTAATCCCAAATCTATTCCATATCCATTATAGGTTTCCTTATATTTACTCCAAGAACCCGCCCAATAATCATTGTACCAAATTTGTTCTGACATCAGCACGAGACTTACATCATAAGTTATTTCTTTTAATTCTAAAGGGATTGGAATTAATCCATTTAATTTGGTAGGATTTTTTGAATTAATTCCCTGTTGAAAATTACTAATACCAAAATTTCTGTTTTTGTTTTTGATGAAATTCTCTTGAACAATAGCGTTCAATTTTTTATCTTGGACTTGAGAAATAAAGGGGAAACTACATAAAAAACAAAAAGCTACAATAAAAATACACTTCATTCTCGTTTTTTTCGAAAGGTAAGAAAATTATTAAAAGAAAGTGAAAAGGTAAAAATAAATGACAACAGGCTTTCTAAAAAACACATCATGTATTTTAAGCTCAATGAGTAAAGCGAAATCAATTTTTTCGAGTAAAACTGTCTTTTTATGGAATCGGATTCCAAATAGTTCCATTTTTTGATGTGTGATAATTCGTGAAGCACAGAAAAAATATTGGACACGGCAACCAATTTTAAGTGTGATGCTGCTACAAGTGAAAGACAAATAAGAGAAACCAAACGTTTAGCGAAATTCTGCCCGTTTCTTTTGAAAAACACACACAATAATTTGTTTTAAACGGCCCGCGAGGATTCTTGCAACTGATTTATGAATAGCTTTTGTTTTCTGAGTTGAAGCCTTACTTTTTAGTGTTATAACTAACAGATTATACCTTTTTATTTTGAAAATTTATAAGAGTTTTTGAGTTTTAACTAGTACGGGATATCCTGTTAAATTATTAATATCCATCCCTCACCCCACCACGAGTACGTAGTTGTTCTTTTTTCCTTTTCCTAATAAGGCGTAACGGTTGTTAATCAAGTGGTCATTGGTGAGCATAAAGTTTTCGTCTACTTTTTCTTTATTTACAGAAATGGCATTGGCTTTAAGTTCTCGTCGCGCTTCACTGTTGCTGCTTAGGAATCCTGTTTTTCCTGCGAGTGCATCTACAATACTAATGCCTTCCCCGAATTCTGAAAGGCTCATGGTAACCGTTGGGACACCATCGAAAACGCTAAAAAAATCGCGTTCATTTAATTGCTTTAAATCTTCCGAGGTGGATTTTCCAAACAAAATATTACTCGCGGCAATGGCAGCATGAAGAGCCGCCTCTCCGTGTACGCGCGTTGTAATGTCTTCAGCTAATGCGCGTTGCAATACGCGAAGATGCGGAGCCTCAGCATGTGTAGCTTCCAAAGTTTCAATTTCTTCTTTGGTTTTTAATGTAAAAATGCGAATGAAATTACCCGCATCGGCATCACTCGCGTTCAACCAAAACTGATAGAATTGGTAAGGTGAGGTTTTTTCCGGATCTAGCCAAACAGATCCCCCTTCGGTTTTTCCGAATTTCGTTCCATCTGCTTTTTTAATCAATGGCGTTGTTACCGCATACGCTTCACCTCCAGCCTTGCGACGTATAAGCTCCGTTCCCGTTACGATATTTCCCCATTGGTCAGAACCGC
>JACCDO011668783.1_pt1 | contig 10668 bp, 5 predicted proteins | sample 7446101 | NCBI WGS metagenome assembly JACCDO01 (sample SAMN15323440, study PRJNA562643) | freshwater metagenome | isolation source: river surface water | place: USA:Blue River Watershed | collected 2017-08-16
GGAGTGTTTTGCTGGCGCTGAGAAATTCGATGAGGGTGGGGACATCGAAGATCATGTCGTCGGTGTTCCAGTCCTGGAGCGTCTCGCCGTTGAGGATGGTGCGGATGCGGAGGGCGTTGGGATTGGGAATCTCGTCGCGGGTGACGAGGACGGGGCCGAGCGGGCAGAAGGTATCGAAGCTCTTGCCCTGGCACCACTGGTTGCCGCCGCCGTTGCGTTGCCAGTCGCGGGCGGAGACGTCGTTGGCGCAGGTGTAGCCGAGGACGTAGTCGAGGGCGTCGGCCTTGCTGACGTTCTTGCAGCGTTTGCCGATGACGACGGCGAGTTCGCACTCGTAGTCGACCTGGGTGCTGGGGAGTTTGCGCGGGAGCTCGATGGGCTCGCCGGGGTGCTGCAGGGAGGCGGGGTTCTTGACGAAGAGAACGGGGTGCGGCGGCGGGGCGCTGTTACTTTCGGCGGCGTGTTTCTTGTAATTGAGGCCGATGCACGGGAGGTAGACGGGGTCGACGGGGGCGAGGGTCTTGCCGGGCTGGACGACGCGGTCGGTGACCGTGAAGGCACCGAAGATATCGCCGGCGATCGCGCGGGCGGAGCCATCGGACTGGAGCGCCGCGTAAGCGGGGCCGTTGGGGGTGAGGTGACGGAGGATGCGCATGGGCGGAGGCGCGTCACTTCATGCGGCGCGGCGGGTGGTGGAAAGGGGAAAAGGTGGAAGGCGAAAGGCGGAAGGCGGAAGGTGAAAGGCGGGGAGATGGAGAGGGGGGAACGGGTGGGTTGATTTTTTGGGAGGGGTGCGCAGTCGTGGGGGATGGCGTTGAAGCGCAAAAATATTTTCCGGATTCCGCCGCCGGCGCCCACGACGATCTATGTGCGGCCGGGCTACAATCGCGTGCTGGCGGAGCAGTTCGAGGCGTTGAAGGTGAAGCGCGTGGGGCTGGTGCAGGACAAGGTCGAGGCGCACAGCCAGGGTGACCTGCGGGAGAATTTCGGGTTCAAGGCGGCGAAGGAGGCGATCCGCGCGGTGGACCGGAAGATGACGGCGCTGGATCGGTTTGTGGCGCGGAACACGTTTATCGAGGTCGACCCGGCGACGTGGCTGACCAAGCCGACGGATTTCCTGCAGCTGGGGCACGTGACGACGCTGGAGAAGGAGGACGTGGGCACGAAACGGAAGCACCGGTTTACCTTTCTGGTGACGACGCACGGCGAGACGGCGACGGATCCGGAGACGGGCATCGAGTGCCTGCCGCACAATTCACCGCTCGCGGCGGCGGTGCTGGGGCTCGCGGCCGGGACGCAGGCGGACGTGCAGCTGCCGGCGGGCCCGGCGCGGATCACGGTGCTCTCAATCCGCAATCCGACGGCGGCGGAACTCGGGCGGTTGCTGGCGGAGATCAGGCCGCCGGAGATCGACGAGGAGGAGTGAGGTGCAGCGCGGGCGCGGGTGCTGGGTGTCCCGCGCCGAGGCTTACGAGGAGGCGGATTGCTCGGCGTAGGCTTCCATGCCGATGCAGGAGCAGACGAGGTTGCGGTCGCCGTAGACGTTGTCGACGCGGCCGACGGCGGGCCAGAACTTGCTCGCGCGGGTGAAGCGGTCGGGGAAGGCGGCGGTCTCGCGGCTGTAGGGGCGGTTCCACTCGTCGGCGCACACGACCTTGGCGGTGTGGGGCGCGTGCTTGAGCGGGTTGTTGAGCTTGTCGGACTCGCCGTTCACGACGGCCTGCATCTCGCCGTGGATGGAGATCATGGCGTCGCAGAAGCGGTCGAGCTCGGCCTTGGATTCGCTCTCGGTGGGCTCGATCATGAGCGTGCCGGGGACGGGGAACGACATCGTCGGCGCGTGGTAGCCGTAGTCCATGAGGCGCTTGGCGGCGTCCTCGACCTCGAGGCCGTGTTTCTTCCAGCCGCGGAGATCGACGATGCACTCGTGGGCGACGAGGCCGGCGTTGCCGCGGTAGAGGACGGGGAAGAAGGGCTCCAGGCGTTTGGCGATGTAGTTGGCGTTGAGGATGGCGCGCTGGGTGGCCTCGGTGAGGCCGGCGGAGCCCATCATGCGGATATACATCCAGGAGATGACGAGGATGCTGGCGGAGCCGTAGGGCGCCGCGGAGACGGCGCCAATTGGCGTGAGGCGTGAGGCGTGAGGCGTGAGGACCGGAGAGACGGGGTGCGACGGGAGGAAGGGGGCGAGGTGGGCGGCGACGCCGATGGGGCCCATGCCGGGGCCGCCGCCGCCGTGGGGGATGCAGAAGGTCTTGTGGAGATTGAGGTGGCAGACGTCGGCACCGATGAAGCCGGGCGAAGTGAGGCCGACCTGGGCGTTCATGTTGGCGCCGTCCATGTAGACCTGACCGCCGTGGTCGTGGATGAGGGCGCAGATCTCGCGTATGGCGGTCTCGAATACGCCGTGCGTCGACGGGTAGGTGACCATGAGGGCGGCGAGGTCGCGGCTGTGCTGGGCGACCTTGGCGCGGAGGTCGGCGAGGTCGATGTTGCCCTGGGGGTCGCAGGCGACGGGCACGACCTTGAAGCCGCACATGGCGGCGGAGGCGGGATTGGTGCCGTGCGCGCTGGTGGGGATGAGGCAGATGTTGCGGTGACCTTCGCCGCGCGACTCGTGGTAGGCGCGGATGACGAGGAGGCCGGCGTATTCGCCCTGGGAGCCGGCGTTGGGCTGGAGGGAGACGGCGGCGAAGCCGGTGCACTCGGCGAGCCAGGTCTCGAGATCGCGGAAAAGTTTCTGGTAACCGCGGGTCTGCGTGGCGGGCGCGAACGGATGCAGTTTGCCGAACTCGGGCCAGGAGACGGGGAACATCTCGCTCGTGGCGTTGAGCTTCATGGTGCACGAGCCGAGCGAGATCATCGAGTGCACGAGGGAGAGGTCCTTGGCCTCGAGCCGCTTGATGTAGCGGAGCATCTCGTGCTCGGTGTGATAGCGGTTGAAGGTGGCGTGGGCGAGAAAAGCCGAGGTGCGGGCGAAAGGCGGACTGAAGTCCGCAAGTTCAGAGCTGAAAGTTGAAAGTTGAAGGTCAGCCGCGGCGGACTCGCTGAAGAACGAGACGATGGTCTCGACGTCGGCGAGGGTGGTGGTCTCGTCGAGCGAGACGCCGACGGTGGTGGCGTCGATCGCGCGGAGGTTGAACTTCCTGGCCTCGGCGGCGGCGTGGACGCGGGCGGCGGAGACGTGGCCGACGGTGAGCGTGTCGAAGACGGGTTCGGCGTTGACCGTGGCGCCGGCGCGGCGGAGGGCGGCGGCGAGGACTCCGGTGAGGCCTTTGACGCGGCGCGCGATGCGTTTCAGGCCTTCGGGGCCGTGGTAGACGGCATACATCGAGGCCATGACCGCGAGGAGGACCTGGGCGGTGCAGATGTTGGACGTGGCCTTGTCGCGGCGGATGTGCTGCTCGCGGGTGCCGAGGGCGAGGCGCATGGCGGGATCGCCCTGGGCGTCCTTGGAGACGCCGACGAGGCGGCCGGGCATCTGGCGTTTGAAGGCATCCTTGGTGGCGAGGAAGCCGGCGTGCGGGCCGCCGAAGCCCATGGGCACGCCGAAGCGCTGGGCGGAGCCGACGGCGACATCGGCGCCGAATTCGCCGGGGGCGCGGAGGAGGGTGAGCGCGAGGAGATCGGCGGCGACGATGGTGAACGCGCCGGCGGCATGGGCGGCGGCGAAGAATTTCTCGAAGTCGTGGATCGAGCCGGTGGTGTCGGGATACTGCACGAGCACGCCGAAGCAGCCGGCGTCGGGCTGGAAGGTGCGGTGGTCGCCGACGACGACGGCGATGCCGAGGGGCTTCGCGCGGGTCTGGACGATGTCGATCGTCTGCGGGTGGCATTGCGCGGAGACGAAGAACGAGCGGTGCGCGGCGCCGTCGCCCTCCTTGAGGCGGTGGCACATCATCATGGCCTCGGCGGCGGCGGTGCCTTCGTCGAGCATCGAGCCGTTGGCGATCTCGAGGCCGGTGAGGTCGGTGACGAGCGTCTGGAAGTTGAGGATGGCCTCGAGGCGACCCTGGGAAATCTCGGCCTGATAGGGCGTGTAGGCGGTATACCAGCCGGGGTTTTCGAGGATGGTGCGCTGGATGACGGGCGGGACGTGGGTGTCGTGGTAGCCGAGGCCGATCACGCTGCGGAAGACCTTGTTCTCGGCGGCGAGGGCGCGGAGTTCGGCGAGCGCGGCGGACTCGCCGAGGGGGGCGGGGAGATTGAGCGCGCGCGGCAGGCGGATCTGGGGCGGGACGGCGGTGGCGACGAGCGCGTCGAGGCTCGGATAGCCGAGCGTGGATAGAAGCGCGGCGGTCTCGGCCTGGTGGTCGCCGTAGTGGCGGCGGGCGAAAGTGTCGGACGGAACCAGAAGGTCGCGAAGCGAGGACATGGAGATGCGCGGACGGTAATTGGGAGGGGCATTCGCGCAACGGCGATCTCGGCGGCGCGGGGCGGAAAAGAAGTTGTTTCCCGCGCGCGGGCCGGTGTGTTTCGGGCGATGACACGGAAGGAGCGGGCGGCGATCGTGGACCGACGGCTGGCGGAGCATTATCCGGAGCCGCCGATTCCGTTGCACCATCGGGATGCCTTCACGCTGCTCGTTGCGGTGATGCTCTCGGCGCACACGACGGACAAGTCGGTGAACAACGTGACGCCGACGCTCTTCGCGGCCGCGGACACCGCGGAGAAAATGAGCCGGCTGCCGGTGGCGGAGATCCAGCGGATCATCCGGCCGGTGGGGTTGTCGCCGACGAAGGCGAAGAATCTCGCGGCGATGGCGCAGCTGCTCATGGCGCGGCACGGCGGGGAAGTGCCGCAAAGTTTCGAGGCGCTGGAAGCGCTGCCGGGCGTGGGGCACAAGACGGCGGGCGTGGTGCTGACGCAGGCGTTCGGCGTGCCGGCGTTTCCGGTGGACACACACATCCACCGGCTGGCGCAGCGCTGGGGATTGAGCGACGGGCGGAGCGTGGAGCAGACGGAGCGGGATCTGAAGGCGGTGTTTCCGGTGGAGCGGTGGAGCAAGCTGCACCTCCAGTTCATCTACTATGGCCGGGAGCATTGCTCGGCGCGCGGCTGCGACGGGCGCACGTGCGGGATTTGCCGGGAGGTTTTCCCGGAGCGGAAGCGGGCGAAAGCGACGCGGCAGGCGTGAGGCGGCGCGCGGCCGGAAAACTTGGAAAACGGGATTGATTCGCCGCGGGTGGGTGTGCACTTTCCCGCGCTCTCGTCGGACGCTTAGCTCAGTTGGTTAGAGCACCTGCTTCACACGCAGGGGGTCTGCGGTTCGAGTCCGCAAGCGTCCACCATTCGCGACTCCCCGAGCGGAGTGCGAATCCCGCCAGACAGGAGAAAGGCCGGGTGTTTTCCCGGTGGATTTTCGAGCGAAGGTTTCGGCGTCGGCGCGGCCGGACTACCGACGGCAAAATTCTTGGCGTGTGGCATGGGGCTCGCTGGAATGGGGACCTTGTGAGGTCGCCCCGCCTGCGCAGTTTTCTTGCGTGCGTGTCGTTCGCCGGTCTGGCGCGGGCGGCGGCGCCGGAGGCTCGGGTGGCGGAGATGTTTCGTCCACTGCAGGCCGAATGGATCGCGCTTTCGCCGGACGGGCAGCGGGTGGCCTACTCCGTCCGGCGGGAGGGTGCGCTGGAACTCGTGATCGTGCCGCTCGATGCGGCGCTCGCGCCGCGGCGGGTGCGGCTCGAGCGGGACGGTGACGCTGGCGAGGGGCGGCAGCCGATCGCAGAGCTGCGCTTCCTGCGGTGGGCGACGGCGACGCGGCTGGTGTATGCGCCGCCGGAGCGCGTGGTGCCGTTGCCGGCCGTGGTCGGTCCGGACGGGCGTCCGCAGGCGAACCGCGACGGCCCGACGATCCAGGCGCCGGTGTTGGCGCTCGACGCGGATGGGCGGCAGCGTGGCGTGCTGGTCGACGCCCGGCAGTTCATGGAAACGCCGGCGGAGGCGCGGACGTCGTTGGCGGATTTTTTGCGCACGGCCCAGGAGATCGTGCGCACGGCGCGGGGGACCGTGGGCTGGCGGATGCCGCATCTGGATATCCTCGGGTTTCTGCCGCAGGACCGGGAGCAGCTCGTGATCGGCACCCGGGGGGCGCACAGCCCGCCGGCGCTGCATCTTGTGGATGTGCGGACGGGGGGCGTGCGGGAATTTGGCGGTGAGTGGACGGTGCCGCCGCCGGCGCCGGCGGTGTTTGATCCGTTTCGCCTGCAGGTGGTGGGCGAGCGGCGGCGGGACGGACGGACGCAAACGCGTTGGACGGACCGCGAGTTGGCGGCGGTGCAGGGGCAGCTCGAGGCCAAGTTCCCGCGGCGCACGGTAGAGGTGATCGAGTGGAGCGAGACGCGGGGGCACGTGCTCTGCCGGGTGACGGGCGGACGCGATCCGGGGAGATTTTTCGTCCTGCAACGCGCCGAGGATATCGTAGTCGAGGTCGCGCGGCGGGCGCCGTGGCTCGAGCCGGCGGCGTGGCACGAGACGATCTGGGTCGAGGCGAGTGGCGTCGGGAGTGCGCCGTCGGGCGGATATTTCACGCGGCCGGCGCGGAATCGTCAGGGTGCGCCGCCGCCGCTGGTGGTGATGTTGACGGCGGACGCGGAGCCGGAGTCCTTCGATCCGGAGGTGCAGCTGTTGGCGGAACGGGGCTGGGCGGTCCTGCGGGTGGCCGTGCGAGCGGGAGCCGGGGACGAGGAGGACGAGGCGGCCGGCCGGCTGACGCCCGAGGTGCTGCGGCGGTGGATCGCGGGAATGGCGGCAGGGGAAAACGGCGGGAGCATCGATGTGGGGCGCGTGGCGCTCGTGGGCCGAGGGGCGGCGGGCGGGCAGGCGCTGCGGCTGCGGGAGCGTGGGGCGGACGTGTTTTGTTGTGCGGCGGTGATCGATCCGCGGCGGGACGGACGGGAGTCCCGGGCGGGAACGTTGCCGCTGCTGGTGCTGGCGGCGGAGGAATTCGCCGGCGGCGAGGCGGTGCACGTGGCGCGGCTCGAGCCGGGATTTGCCGCCGGCGTGCCGGCGGCGCGGGCGGCGGCGGTGCGGCGGCTGGCGGATTTTCTGGCGGGGCATTTCGCGGCGGCGCCGCCGGCGGGCGTCCGCGCCAAGGAGGGAGAATGAAGCGCAACGCTCCGGCGGCGCTGATCGCGCTGATGTTTGCGGTGGGGCGGACGCTGGCGGGCGAGCCGCCGGGGCCGGCGGCGCCGGGCGGCAAGGTGCAGCTGCCGCCGATGCTGATCGAGGAGTCGGTGTCGAACGTGCCGTGGTTCTACGTGAATGCGGGCGGGGTGGAGTTTTTGTCACGGTGCTCGGCGTCCACGACGCGGGCGCTGGCCCTGGCGTGGCTGGAGAAACTCCAGCTCGTGCGCGCGCTGGTGCCGGAGGAGATGCTGGCGCGGATGGATTGCCCGACGATCTTCGTGCTGCACGCGCAGGATATGGAGCAGACGGTGAGCGCGGAGATCCAGCGGGAGCTGCGGGGCGGCGAAGGACGGGCGCGTGGCGAGGGCGTGAACATCGCGCCGAGCATGCGGCTCGGGGACCGCGATATGCATGCCTCGATCGCCTACATCGACGAGACGCTCTTCGATGCGGCGACGCTGAGCGTTTCGCCGGGGCACGTGGGTTATCTGTTGCGCGGCCGGGTGCCGGAGCTGCCGGGGTGGGCCGTCGAAGGAATCGAGCGGGTGTATCGGAACGCGGACTTCGTGCTCGACCCGATCACCCTCCGGCCGCTCACGTGGACGGACGACGCGGAGACGGAGGGGATCGCGGGCGACGTGCGGCGGCCGCGCGCGGTGCTGCCGGCGGCGGAGCTGTTTGGCGGGCAGGTCCTGCGCGTCCGGGAGAGTGCGCATCCGCGGCGCGCGGCGGTGCGGGCGGCGACGCAGGCGTGGTTTGTCCGTTGGGCGATCACGCAGGGCGAAAGCACGCGACGGGCGCTGTGGGAGTGGGTGGCGGCGGGTGCGGAAGGGCTGGTGACGGAGGAGATGTTTACGGCGCGCTTCGGTTTCGATTATGCAGAGCTGCGGGACCGTTTGAGCGATGCTCTGCCCAAGGCGCTGACGGAGACGCGGTGGCTGCCGCCGGGAGCATTGCCGCCGTTGCCACCGGTCGACGTGGAGCGGGCGACGCCCGGGCAGGTGGCGCGCGTGCGCGGCGAGTGGGAGCGGCTGGCGATGGGATATGTGGCGCGGCGGATGCCGGAGGTGCGGGAGCCGTATGTGGCGCAGGCGCGGCGGACACTGCGGCGGGCCTTCGATGCGGGTGACCGCGATCCGCGACTGCTGGCGACGCTGGCGCTGTGTGAAATCGACGCGGGCAACGCCGCCGGCGCGCTGCCGCAGCTCGAAGCCGCGGTGGCGGCGGGGGTGGTGCGGCCGCGGGCGTATCTCGAGCTCGCGCGGCTCCGCTATGCGGCGCTCACGCGGGACGCGGCGCCGGAGCGGAGTTTTCCTTTTGCGGACGTGGCGCCGGTGCTCGACGTGCTGCGGCGCGGTCTGGCGCAGGCGCCGGCGTTGCCGGAGGCATTTGCGCTGCTTGGCGACGTGTGGGCGCGGTGCGCGACGGCGCCGACGAGCGAGGAGTTTGCGGAGCTGGAGCGGGGAGCGCGGCTCTACTGGCGGCGGCCGAGCGTGGTGTTGCCGATCGCGCGGGCGCTGGTGCGGCACGGCCGCGTCGGGGTCGCGCAGGCGGCGCTCCGGCGGTGCGCGGGCGATGTGGCGGACGACGAGGACCGCAGCGAGTTGCAGCGGTTGGAGCGCGAACTCGCGCGCGTGGCCGCGACGGGCGAGGGCGCGGTCCCGGACGAACCGGCCCGGTAGAAAAGCACCCCTGCGCCCGAGACTTTCCGCCGAGCGGTGGCCGGTCCGCGGGCGGGATTTACTCATGTGCGCGGCGTGGACAGCCGCCACCGGCGGGGCAGCCTGAACCTGCGTCGGCCATGCCCCCTCAAACTCCCGAAGCCACGTGCCGCGGATCTTCGCACAAAGAGCGTCTGGCGACGGCGTTGGCGGCGATCGCGGCCGTGCTCGGGGCGGTGTTGGCGTTGCTGGAAAATCCGACTGCGGCGCGCGTGCCGGCGATGAGTATGGTGATGGTGCTCGGCGGCACGCTGGCGGCGGCCGCGTGGCTGGATCGCGGACGGGTGAGGTGGCTGGCGGGTTTGGCCGGGGCGTTGGTCGCGGCGGGGAGCGGCGTGAGTGGAGTGATGGCGTGGGTGGCTGCGGCCGACGCGACGGGTCCGGTGGTGCCGGCAGCGACGTGGTTTGCGGGCACGCTGGCGGCGTTGGGCCTCGGGCAGGCGGTCGCGATTGCGCGGCAGGGGCGCACCTGGGCGATCGTGGGCACCGTGGCGCTTGCGGTCGGCTGCGTGGGCATCGCGTTGAGCGAGGCGGCGGGACTGCCGCCGATACCGGGGCACCAGGTCGCGTGGTCGACGGCGTGGACGATCGCCGCCCTGAGCGTGGCGATCGCGGTGGCCGCGGGGCTGCCGGTGCGGCTGGTGAGCTTTATCACGGGCTTCGAAGCCGGAGCGGAAATCGGCCGTGAACCCGGCCGTTTGCGGCGTGTGCTGGGCGCGATGGCGGCCGCGTTGCTGGCGCTGACGGCGACGGGCTACGGCTACCTGCGCTTCCACCTGCTGCAGGAGGAGGCGCGTCTGAACCGGGAGTTATCGGCGGTGGCGGAGGCGATCGTGAACCAAGTGGCAGCCTGGCGTCGGGAGCGGATCGGCGACGCGGAGGTGCTCACCCGGAGTCCGGCGCTGATCCAGGCGCTGCGGCGGGCCGGCGCGGGCGCTCCGGGGGGCGGGGCGGCGGAATGGGAGGAATTTTTTGCGACCTACCTGCGGGCTTACGGCTACTCTGCCGTGACGATGTTTGGGTCCCGCCTGGAAGAGATCGGCCACTGGCCGGCGGACGCGGAGTCGGGCGCGGCACCGGTGGAGGTGGCGGGGAGCGCGCGGGCGTTTTTCGTCGAAGGGCGCTGGCAACCGGATGGGCCCTATTTCCTCGATGTGTGGGCGCCGTTGCGGGACGAGGCGGGCGTTTTTCTGGGCGCGGTGCGGCTGCGGGCGGACCTGCGGCGGAGACTCGCGCTCCCTGGCGCGCAATGGCCGCTGCCGACGATGCCGGGCGTGGTGGTGCTGCTGCGCAGCGGGGGCGGGCAGGTCGAACCGATCAGCGAAACGCGGGCGGGGAGCGCGGCGCCTGCCGGCGGTGCGGCTGGGCCGGTGGAGCTCTGGTTCGAGACGCAGGCGGGACGGAGCGGCGAAATGACCCTCACCCGCGGCCGCGACCGGCACGGTGCGGAGGTGCTGGGCGTGGCGCGGCGCGTAGACGGCACGTCGTGGGTGGTCGCGGTGAAGGTGGAGCAGCGGGTGGCCTTCGCGGGAGCGCGGATGGAGTTTCTCACGGTTACGTGCGGCGTGAGTCTGCTGGCGCTCCTGCTGGCGCTCGGCGTGCGGCACACGTGGCGCGAACGCGCGGTGGAAGGCCGGTCGCGCGCGATGGCGGCGGAGCGGTCGAAGCAGGCGGCGTTGGAGCGCCACGCCGCCGTGCTGCGCGAGTTGAACGACGTGGTGCTCGTGCTCGACGAGACGCTGCGTATCCGGGAGGCGAACGACCGGGTGCAGACGGTGTATGGCTGGACGGAGGCGGAACTGCTGGACCGCCCGCTGGACGA
>JACCDO011692970.1_pt1 | contig 10668 bp, 5 predicted proteins | sample 7446101 | NCBI WGS metagenome assembly JACCDO01 (sample SAMN15323440, study PRJNA562643) | freshwater metagenome | isolation source: river surface water | place: USA:Blue River Watershed | collected 2017-08-16
AATGTATATAATATATCAATTAATGATAAAAAAGTGGTTAATCCATATGTTATGAAAAATTTAGAATATCCCCTGCAACTTTATGATGAATACTTATTTTTATATGATTCTTCTGAAAATACACAAATAATTAAAATTGGAAATCTTGATATTGGATTAGTATCATTTAAATTAGATACTAAAAAACATGTTTATGAATTTATTGTTGATGATATCAATTATATTCTCGGTGAGATAACAAATTTAGTATCTATCTTGAATCATTTTGGAATCAGATATATATTTGAAATTAATAAACTATATTTATTAAGAGATAAATCTAATCCAAATAATTATTTAATTTATATGCCAGAAAACAAGTTTAAACTTTATTATAATCATAAAGAAAAGGAATTAAGTTATTTTATTGATCACGAAAAATATATTTGTATAAACAATTCTGAATATTTCTTTAATTTAATTAATAATTCTGGTAATATTATTATTGCACAAAATTCAAAAGGTATGATTCAGATGAAAATATTTAATCATTATGGTATTAAAAATTATTTAAAACAAGATGAAATTGAACCAATTAGTATTTCCGATACTAAACAATTTTATTCTACAACATTATCAGATTTTATTAGACCTGTATTCATAATGAACAATATTATAAAACATTCAATACCAGAGTATAAATTTAATTTGATGTATTACGCATCAAATATCAAATATACTAAAATAATAGATTTTGATTTCACAAATACTAAATTATTAGTACATAATTATGAAGATTTATATGATGGGTTTTATATAGGATGTATAAATAATAACTTTTTATTAACAACATTATTTTACTTGAATCTTTCAAAACAAATTTCAATATCAAAGTTACATGATTTTAGTATGTATTTTAAAGGTGCTTATGTCTATAATAAATTATTTATAAATAAACTAAGCGATGCTTATAAATATATTATAATTAATTCAAATATACCTTATCATTTAAGATTGCCAAAACATTTTTTCGATATTATTAACACATTTAATTACAACATAAATTCTTATATTTATAAACTAAAATATCAAGGTAATAAAAAACATCCATTAAATTCTAATGATTATTATCCATTTTATAAAGTTAATGCTGAAAAAAAATCATTTAGAAATATACAGGTATTACTTAAAATTTTAAAAAATAAATTTGATGAAAACATTATTGAAAAACTTTATGTAGATATTAATTATTTTATAAGAAATATCGATTACGAAAAATTGTATTCATACATGTATAATATTAAACCAAGTGAAACATTAATAGTAAAATATAATGATATAGAATATGAAATTGATTATTATCAAATAATAAAATTTTTTTATAAATCAAGATCAGAAATTCCAAATAGTAAAAAAGAAATTTATAACATAAATGGTAGTCTACAAATTGCAAATAACTCTAGATCAATTCAATGGAATATTTTAGAAATTAACAATAAATTATTAAGAGGACATTGTGATACTAAATTTGATATTGCTTTATGTAATTTAGAAAATTTCCTTATTTTACCTGAAATAAATATTAATTTAGAGGAATATGGTATTGTGGTCAATAGAATTTTTGATGATGTTGATCAATTAATAAGTAGAAAAGAAAAACCGAATTCTACAATTAAAGATATTGTTACTAATGTAGACAAATATATAAATAATACTTTTGTATATAATTTCAATACAAGTATAGATTCGAATGAAATTTTAGATAAAATTAAAAAATATATTCAAAGAAAACTAAATTTAGTTCAACAAAGAATAACAAATTATTATTCTGGTATTGAAAATTTTATAGAATCAAATGATCTACTTAATTTTACTGGTAATAATAAAATTGCTGAATATATTTTTTTCAAAACACTAGAACTTAAATATCAAACAGACATTGAAAAAATTACTAATCCTAAATACGATATTAAAACAAACTTTAACTTATTTATTAAAGATCTTTTACAAATACCTGGATATATTAATTTTGACTCTGATTCTAAACCATACTTTAAAGTTAACACAATAATATTATTCTTTGATTATCATTTTAGTAAAACTGAATCTGGTAAAAACATTTTAAGAGGTGGAACTTTAATAAGAAAAGAACAATATGATTTAATTCAAGATATTATTTCTAGTGAATGTGTTATCAATGATGAAAATAAATTTTATCAATTAATTATGGGTGCTGGTAAAAGTTCATATATTGCACCTCTTCTTAGTTTGTTGTTAATAATTGCTGGAAAATATCCTATTCATATTATGCCTGAATATTTAACCTCACAATCAATTGGTAATTTTAAAATATTAAATGATTTTGGTGTTTTGACATTATTTAAACAAATTGATAGAACAAATAATAGTTCCTATATGTTGAATGAAATTATTGGAACAAATATATATAATATCAACTACATTATGAGTGATAGCTCAATTAAAGCTTTATTACTTAATGTTGTGGCTCAAAATGATGTACCTTTAATGAGTGTTCTTAAAGAAAAATTATCAAGTTGTTTCTTTATATTTGATGAAGTAGATGATATTTCTAATCCATTTACCTGTGAATTAAATTACCCAAGTTCTACATCAAGAAGAAGTATTCAATTATTAGATTATAGACTTAGTTTAACTATTGGAACACTTAAATATTTTTATATCAAAGAGTTTGTTGATAAAAATAATATACAATTAGATTCTTATGAATTTATTGAAACTGGTGTTGGAAAAATAAATAAATATTTTGTAGATGCAGATATGAATCAAGAAATATTATCTTCTTTGATAACAAATAGATTTAGTTATTTAGTTAATGTTATTAATAAAGATTTTATGGAAGACAAAAATTTTATATCAAGTACAGTTAATCCAGATATATTTATTGACAGAGATAAATTTGTCGTTTATTGTAAAAATTATATTCAAAATAAATACCTTAATATTTTAGAATCAAATCTTAGTTCACATACTAAATCTGATTTAATTAACTTATATAAATTGTTAGTTGGAATTAAATCATACGTCAAATCATTATCATCGTCTCAAATTACTTCTTATAAAGACGAACTTACAATAATTTCTAGGGGACATAGTGATCAAACTCAAATACTTGATTATTTTGATTGGGTGATTTTATCCAATAAATCTGATGAACCTATTCCTTATTTTGACACATCAATATCCGAAGTTGCTATTAGTTTAGTCTTTGATAGTATAGAATTTCCAGAATTAAACAAATTATATACTACAGACATATCTAAAATTAATATACTATATGAATATTTATTCCAAGTATTACCTTTTGTAGTAACTAATAGATGCAGACTAAATTTTGGCTTATTGGATTTAGAAGGATATGATAGAAAAAAAGCAAATCTCATTGCAATACCATTTAAATCTACAGAAAATCCTTCTCTAAAATCTGAATTTACTAATGTAAATATAACAATTAGCTTTACAATTGCATCATATTTTTCAAATCAACAAATTTTAAGAAAAGGTGATTTTGATTATTTACTATCAGAACTTAAAAATAAATATTTATTATATGAATCAAAAGAATCATGGGAAACATCTGATGATTATAATGATTTTATTAAAATAATTTATGCTATTAGAGGTAAATTAATCACACAGATCCAATCTGATTTTTACTATGATATAAATAAATATTATAATTGGGATACAATTACATATTCTGAAGAATTAAATTTATTAGACAAAAAAATTAAAATTAATGAATTTGTGCAAAAAGAAACTCAATTAGAAATATTTGATGACTATATTAGAATAATTTGTAAAAAGAATTTGTATGAATATACAAACCAATTAAACAGCACATTCTCTGATATTGTATCAAGTGATTTTTCTCGAGGAGGAAGAAGTGGGTTCTCTGGAACACCATATTTTCTTTCACCTTATGATAAATCTGAAAAGAAAATTATAAGAAGAAAACCAGTATCTGATTTATCAGCTGAAGGATCTATTTTTTATTCAATTTTAGAACCAAAATCAAATATTTATACTATTTCTAATATTAAAAATGTTATTTGCTTACTAAAAGATAAGGCAAAATCAACAACTGGTAAATATTCAGCAATTGTAGATGTGGGTGCTTATTTTTTAGGATATTATAATATAACAATTGCACAAATTTTATTAAAGTATACAAATTCAATTTATGATCATATCATATATTTAAATGATAAAGATATTCAATCATTCATCACAAAAGATGAACCAGAAAAAGAACAATATGTTCAAGATAAAGAAATAAGTTATTGGAATAATAAAAATATATTAGTTTTCTTCGATCAAAAACATATTACTGGTATTGATATTAAAATTATGCCATTAAATGCAATTGGGTTAACTTTACTTAAATATAATAATTCTATTAGAGATTATTCACAAGGTGCTTTTAGATTAAGAAAAATTAATATTACTCAATATACTGATATTGCTATTGATAAAATTATTAAAAATAAATGTCATAATATTAATATTAAAATTTTTAAACAAAATATTCTTATTTATTTAATTAATAAAGAAGCTGAAAATAAAGTTTCTAAAGAACAAGCACAAGCTTTTCAAAACTTACGAACAATATTTAGAAATACTATGTATGATGAATCTTCGACTCTTAAAATATACTTTAATTATAATTATCTATCTGAATCTATTTATATGGTTAAAGCAGTTTTAGATTTATCAAAAGATATTAATAAATTTTTCGTTAGTATAGATGAATTCAATATAAGAGAGGCTAACTATTTCCTTAAAATAATTTATAAATATTTTGTTGACTATAAATTTAATGATAAATTAGATGATCTTATTAATATAATCAATTCTTATCTTGATAAACCTAATAAATCTGCTGGAACAAATGAAGCTTTAGAAGTTGAATTAGAAGAAGAAGAGGAAGAGGAAGAAGAGGAAGAAGAAGAGGAAGAGGAGGAAGAAGAAATAGAAATGAAACGTAATATTAGACAAGCATTAATTGATTTCTACTCTCAATTTACTTTAATTGATTCATTTTACCCTTATAATGATGTAGTTGATTTACCTGATGAAAAAATTGCTATAATCACATTGGATTCTGATAGTAATTTTATTATTAAAGATAATAATGGGGAAATTATTACTGATATCAAAAAATACACATTCTTTAGTTATGAATATGCTCCAAATATAATTATTTCAAAAATATATCTTAAATTATTTTACACAACAATTGGATTAGAAGAAGGTTTATTTAAAACATACAATCTTATTTATAATAATAATAAAAATAAGATAATTGTTTTGACTCAATATGAATATACACAAATATTATCAGTAGGCATTCAATATAATTTATCTCACAAAATTGATTATTTTTATGACTTGTATAGATACAATAATCCTGGATTTGTTAATCTATTTTATTATTTGATGGATAGAAAAATATTTAATCCAAATTATCTAATTAATATGGTTGATGGATATTTGAATATAACTAATTTGGATGTTTTTAGAAGATTTATTTATTCATTCGATATTTTTGATGTTAAAACAGAAAACGATTTTGTTCTCAAAATAACTGATAAAATAGTTATGAAACTAATTTTAACTAAATCTTCTGTTCATAATATCAACTTTACTAATTTATTTACTGAAGAAAATAAAAAGAAAATGTTAAATAAAGATTTTGTATATTCTACTGAATATTTTGCAAACATTAATGTCTCTGATCCAGATGGTGAATTAATGATTTTAACTTATTATGTTTCTAAAGATAAAATAAATATAGCTAATTATATTACCAATAATACAAATGCTATTGATTTGAAAACAATCAAACCCTCAAATTTAAATCTACTCATTAAAAGATTTAGACACTATAGAGAAGATTTGATACAAATAATCAAATCTAATTTAGAAATTGATAGTTTTGGTAATTTCTATAATATTGTTTCACCTAAATATCTGGTCAAGTTATTTTATCCCGAAACAAATATCTTATTTCAAAAACTTTTAATCAATTTGTCAAGACATTTATTTAATTACACTATTTCAAATATAAATTTTACAGATCTTAATGCATTTATTAAATATCATTACCAAAATATACTTCAATTTCAAAAAATTATCAATAGTGATAATGATGAAAAATTATTAAATTTATTAATGACATTTAAATTTAATGATTCAGATATTTACTCTGGGTTTTGGAAAATTATTAAATCTTTAACTGAAAATATACTTGTAGAAAATTTATCTGAACCAAAACAATCAGGTGGTAAAAATAAATCAAAATATAAAATTTATAAGAAATAAAAAATAATTTAAAGATTTGTTAACATATTTAATTATGAACTACAAAGTGTAGTTCTAGTGCTGGGATTCCCGAGCGGTCAAAGGGGTTGGACTTAAGTTCCAATGCGTCAGCTTCGTGGGTTCGAACCCCACTCCCAGCAAAACTTATAAGATTTTATTAAATCCTATAAATTTGATTTTTTATAATAAAAATTTGATTTTACAAAATAATATTAATATAGTATAGAATTTTTTGATATGTGGAAAAAAATACTTTTTACAAATGTGATATTGTTATATATATTAATTGTTTATGGTATAAAAAATTATTTGTATGGGAATTTAATTACTACAAATAATATTAAAAATTTAACACCAGAATCAATTGATGATATGATTTATACATTATCAATCCAAACAAAAACTTATGAAGATTTAAAATACAATTTAACTCAAATTCAAATAAAAGATGTATGGGGTAATTATATACTTACTTATGACATTTTTAATGAATTAAAATTTGTTGAAAATGTAATTGAAAATATGATAGAATTAGAATCAGAGGATTTAATTGTAAATTTTGATCTCACATTAGAAAAAATGAATATAATTCAAATAATAAGTGAAAAAAAATTAAAAATAGAGTTAACTTCAAGAATTGATTTTGATTATATCCAATATAAAATGTTTATATTAGATAACACAAATGATAGAAATAATTCAATTTCTAAAATGAAACAATTAATATATAATGTTCGTTCAAATCTTGAACAAATTTTAAAAAAAATTGAATGGTATCAAGAAGAATTATCTAAATATAATCCTGATATTTATACTAATTATATAAATTCAATAAATAATCTTTATAAAATCAAATATATTTTATTACAAAAAAATTATTAATCTAAAATTTTTATAAAAAAATTGATAAAATAATACAATATTTGAATTTGTATATATAAAAACTCAGTATTCGAAAAAACTTATGAGGTTATTTTTATTATTTTTAATTATTGGAATTTATACAGCTACAGCGACAAAATATGGTGATATAATTAACATTGAAACATTAGAAACATATGAAGATGCTATAGAAGCAACCGAAGATAATGAAGAGGAATATCAAAAATTTATTTCTTTGCAAAACAATTTAAATAAGTTTATTAATTTTAATGATTATAAATGTTTTACTAATTTAAAAAAATCTTGTGTTATCAATGAAGATATTTTTGAACAAATTAATTTTTTAAATGATACTATAAGAAATGATACAAGATTAAATAGTTCTGATAAAAAAAAATTCTCTACTTTTGTTGGAAATACAAAATCAATAAACTATCTTCATTATCATTATTCTAAAGAACTTAAAAGAGATGAAAATGATCAATTCTTTGATGAATATCAAGTATTTCCTGTTGAATTATATTCATATGTTGGATATTTTAAATATAAACAAGAAAATGAAACAATTATACGTATATCTAATTATCTTGATCAAACTAGACATCATGCTAAAAATATATTAGATAGAATTACACAAATTAAAAATCAATTAGAAGAATATCACCCAGAAACAAAAAAAAATTATGTACGAAACTATAGAAATATTAGACGAAGAAAAAATATTTTATGGTGGAATGATGTGTATTATTTTTGGTTTGGATAAAATTTATTTATTAGAAAATCTACCAATTATACTTATCTGGAATTTAATATTTAACATTAAAGAATTTTTTCAAAATATTCAATAGTTTTTTCAAGCCCATATTTTAATTCAATTCTTGGTTCCCAATTTAAATATTTTTTTGCTTTTGTTATATCTGGTCTTCTTCTTGTTGGATCATCACTAGGTAAATCCTTATAAATTATTTCAGATCTTGTTTTAACACACATGTTTTTAACTATATTTGCTAAAGTTCCTACTGTTATTTCATTTGGATTACCAATATTTATTGGTCCAATACTTGATTCTTGGTTCATCAAAGCAATTAAACCCTCAACTGTATCATCAATATAACAAAAACTTCGAGTTTGACTACCATCACCATAAATTGTTATATTCGAATTTGTTAAACACTGAACTATAAAATTACTAACTACTCTTCCATCATCTTGATCCATTTTAGGTCCATAAGTATTAAATATTCTAGCTATTCTAATGTCTGTTAAATTTTTTCTATGAAAATCCATCATTAGTGTTTCTGAAATACGTTTTCCTTCATCATAACAAGAACGAATTCCAATTGGATTTACATTTCCCCAGTATTCCTCATTTTGTGGATTGATTTTAGGATTTCCATATATCTCAGAGGTTGATGTTAGCAATATTCTTGAACCATATTTATGTGCATTTTCTAAACAATTCAATGTTCCAAGAAAATTTGTTTTTAATGTGAATATTGGATCAACTTGATAGGCTTTTGGAGATGCTGGACAAGCTAAATGATATATTTGATCTACCTTAATGTCAAATGACTCAACTACATCATGTAATTTAAAAGTAAAATTTGGATTTTCTAACAAATCTTTTATATTATCTTCTTTTCCGGTAAAATTGTTATCTATACATATAACATTATTGCCTTGAGAAAGTAATTTTCTACATAAATGATTTCCAATAAAACCACTACCTCCTGTTACTAAAATATGCATATTGTGGACTATAAAAATTGTAATCAAAAAAAAATTTGTTATTTAACACACAAATTTTTATTCTTTAATATAAAAATTCTAATTCTTTCATTAATTTATTTGCATTTATATAATAATTTTTTTCTTCACACCCACAGTGATATATACCTTTTAACTCATTATATTTTAAGTAAAAAGGACAATAATTTATTTTAAAATAATCATGTTTATCATTTATCAAATATAATCCACATTTTTTACATTTATTTTTTGTAATTTTATGTTTTAATTTAACTTTTTTTAATTGTATTTCTTTTTCTTTGGGTCTTAAATTATAAACTAATTCATCAGAATAATCTATTTCCTCAAAAATCTTTATAAAATTATTTTTGTTGATATTATTTGTGTATAATTTTGGTTCTTCATCTGAGGATACGAAATCGTCTGTTGAAAAATTATTATCTAAATTATAAATAGGTTTTTGAATACTTTTTGTAGAAAATATTTTTACTGGCTCTTTTATTGTATTTACAAATTTATAAAAAATATCATTCATTCTTTATTACTTATCAGATAATAAACAAAATTTATATTAAATTTTTATTTTTATTATTTTAATTTATTTGCTAAATTAAATAATATGTCTCCATGACATAAATCTGGTTTACACCAACAACCTAAATTTTTTCCTTTTAAATTTTTTATCTTATTTTTTAATTCAGGATATGATTTTATTTTTTGTTCTACCATTTCAGAATATTTTTCTATTACCTCTGTTCTATCACCATCTTGACCTATTTTATATGGATTCGCAAATTCTGATGAAGTTGAAGGATATCTTTTTCCATCAATAAATACTACACCACCGCGACCAATATAAACATTTTCAGGATCATCCATCCATTCTTTCAAATTATTGTATTTAGGTCTAATATTTGCAACTTTAACATTAACTACTGACATTTTATTAAATATATATAATTTATATAAATTATATCAATTATATCAATTATATCAATTTTTATAAAATTTTTATTTAATAACTTATTCTGATTTATCTGATTTATCTGATTTATCTGATTTATCTGATTTATCTGATTTATCCTTTCCAAATCTAATTATTTCATCAACTAACCCTTTTTCTAAACATTTTTCAGCATTCCATGTTACATCCTTTTTAAGTTGTTCTTCAAGCTCTTCAGATGTGATTTTTGTTCTTTTTATATAGTAGGACTTTATATGTTCCATTAGTTGTTTTGAATTTTCAACTGATTCAACCATATGAGAAAATTTACCCCATGTTCCAGATCTTAATTCATGAATTAACATAAAAGAATTTTCTGTAATAAATCTCTTCTTTCCTGCTAAGCTTAATAATGTTCCTGCAGATGCAACAAATCCTTTACAAATTGTATGAACAGGAACCTTCATTCCTTGAATTGTATCTATTGCTGAAAATACTTGATAAACTAGTCCTCCATTACTTGTTATATATAATTTTATAGAAGGTAGATTGACATTAAATTTAAAATTTTCATATTCATCATCATTTTCAATATCTGATAATTTACGTTTTGCTTTCTTATTTTTTTTTAATATTTTTTCCTCTAATAACAAAAGTTTTTCAATTAAAGTAGAAATAGATTTTTGATTAATTCCTGCATTAAAATGAATTTCATAATTAGATTCATTTACATTTATAAAATCTTCTTTTTC
>JACCDO010439141.1_pt1 | contig 10665 bp, 17 predicted proteins | sample 7446101 | NCBI WGS metagenome assembly JACCDO01 (sample SAMN15323440, study PRJNA562643) | freshwater metagenome | isolation source: river surface water | place: USA:Blue River Watershed | collected 2017-08-16
ATCATAGGTTTCCCAAAACAGTTTGTCCTCTTCTGCTTCGGTTTCGCTCATGGCAGCTCGAGCAACTGCCCGATTCTTTTTATAAGGCTCATAAAAGTCCTTGCGCCAGCTACGACCTTCAAGACAGAAAACCACATGGTCAGCCCCAAAACGTTTAACAACCTTGTTCACGCTCATTAGTGTGACATGCAACGCAAAACCCAATTTGGTCCATGAGTCACTGGCTCTGTGTGCCGAATGCCGAGCACGGAAAAACATGTTGGCTGTATCGATCAGTAAGTATTTCATTTAGAAAATTGTAGTTTGTTGATACTGCATTGTAGCAAAATATCAATATATTGTCAAGTCATTCTTGGTAAGCTGGATTTGGAACTTCCAGTTCAAACACATGATACTGGGATTTTGTAGTACCTGTGTCTTTGAGCAGTTCGAATGTGCGAGCCTGTTCAGCTTCGTGTCTGGTGCCATAAAAGCCGGGCCCATAGTTTATGGGGTTGGTGTTAGACACATACACATAGCTCATGGTCATGCCTGACTGTTTGATCACAGTGTAGACTTTGTATGTTGGGGGAGGTTTAAGAGGCTCCATCTTTTAACGCCTTGTAGGTTTCTGCAGCCGCCACACGCTTGCGCAAACCCGAACTGGAGAACGAATGATCTCTGCGGTTGAATACAATTTCAATGCCGCGATCATAGCATTCATCTCGACCGGAAAAGTCTTTGTCTACGTATTCAATTCCCAGTATACGAACATCTAGTGGTAAAATTAGTAGAAGGTCAACGAGATCCTGTTCGGTTTGATACACAACAACTTCATCAACGTAACGGCATGCCGCAAGCTGTATCTGTCGCTCCACAATAGATTGTATCGGGCGATTCTTAGTCTCAGGCCTATCGATAGTTGGGTCCGTTTGGAGCCCACAGATGAGGTAGTCACAGTGATTCTTGGCCTCTGAGAGCATAGCAATGTGCCCCGCATGTGGGCCGAGGTCAAAGGTTGAAAAGGTAATGCCAATTCGTTTTCCTTCTGCTTTGAGTTGTTTGATATGGTTGAAAATCATGAAATTTCTTTTCGTCCGTCGCCTGCATCACGCTCTCTAATGTATTGTCCACTGAAGCTTTTTGCTAAAGCTTGTTCTTGTTCCCATGTTTCCATCACAACATGTCTACAGACGTTTTGGAACCAGCGGTCCACTATGTCAGCATCAGTATCATTGGCTTTTATTTGATAACCTGCTCGCACAAGATTGGCCACAAATTTGTCATTCCAATCAAGTTCAAACGCACCTTGATGCAAGTTGCTTGGGTCAATTTCCAGGCGCACAATGGTCACATAAGGCTCACCGCGCTCGGTAGCAAGCTCTTTTTCGGTCTTTGCTGGCGGCTTAACTTCGGGCATGGGCGGAGTTTCCTTGGGTTCCGGAAGCTCGTGCTTTTTTACTTTCTTGGGCTTTTTCTTAAACCAATCAAACATATTATTTCCCCCAACCATTGCCCCAAAGGTCAACGTGTAATCTTGGGCTATAACAATAGCCTTTAGTCAATGCCCAATCTGCAACCTTTACACGATTCTGTGCATAAGGAGTAACCACACCGCCTTGTGGCATGACATAAACAACGCCACGGAAACCGCCCGCACGGAATTCCTTCACAGCGCGATCTACTTCAGCAAAGTGTTCTTCAGTTTCCACAACAAACTTGAGATAAGTGGTTCCAAAAGACTGATAGCTAGACACAATGTTAGGGCAGATGGCATCGCTCCATGCTTCGCCAGATGCAGACAACTTGGGACTGACTGAGAACGTGATTTCTCGATTCTTCCAACGCTGCCATTCCACAAGGTAAGCTTGAAACCGATCTGACAGTTCTTGAGTGCCATTGGTTTCAAATGTTAGATTTTTTAAGTCTTGCATTGCTTGATTATCAAGCAGCTCTGAGTAGGCACGTTGCCAACCCAACAGCGGTTCGCCACCTGTGATAACCAAGTGAACATCGTTGCCGTTTTCTTGCATCCAATGATGATTGGGAGTCAGTGCAAGCATTTGATCTACTAGGTCTTTGGTTTCAACTGTGGGACTTAGGTCTTTAAATGCAGGATGCCAACTTGCGTAGCTGTCACATCCTGTATTGACCAATGGCAGACTGAGAAAGTCTTTGTACAGATGGACGTTCTTTGCCACTTCGTCGGCCTCGGTGCTTTTAACACCCGGAGCACAACCAAATCCTGAACAGGTAAAGTTACAACCAAAGGTTCTTAGGAACACACTGGGAACACCAACAAAGCGTCCTTCGCCTTGTGCAGAGTAGAATAATTCACTGACTTTTAATTTCATATTTTCTTTGCTTTAACCAATAGATGCCAACCTAGGTATTCTTTAACAGCTTGTCGATGTGCTTCTGGCATGGCTTCAAACCATGGCTCCAGTTCATATCGTCCCTGCTTGTAAGCATCTACATTGTACATGAAACAGTGGTCCTGACGCAACCTCTCAATTTGAAAATTATCTCCTAATAGGCTATGAATGTCTTCTTTTGAGTAAGCTTGTGCGTAAGGACAACCGGCCTGTGCTTCAAATTGATCTAGGCCTTTTTGTATCATGGCATACTTCCAGGAGTTTTTGGCATATACCATGAATCGGAATTCGCCTTGACTGTTTAGAGATTTATGGACATTGTCGATTATAACGTCAATGGCCGGAAAGTGATGTATAACACCAAAGCTGTAAACCAAATCAAATGTGCCCAAGGCAGCAACGCTGATGCTATCACTGGCGTCTATGTTGTGAAACTCACCATCAAGACCCAGCACATCAAAACGCTGGCGTGCCAACTCAACACTTTGATCACTGTAATCAATGCCCACGTATTCTGCACCATGCTTGGCAAACTCCGCAGCATCACTACCAATGCCACATCCAATCTCCAACACACGCTTGCCGGCCCAGAGATGGAATCCTGCAAACTCAGGAATATGAGGTTCTACACGATATCGTCGTTCACTGACTTCTTGAAAGAACTCCGGCGTACCTTGTTCACTGCGACCATGTCGAATGTTACAGGGTTGATTGTTCCAGTAGTTTTTGATTTTTTCTTCTAAATTTGTCATGTTATTTTAGTATGTTTGATCTTTGGAATTGAACCATTTGTTTGTTAACGTCGTTGATCTTGAGTTTCTCCCATGGATCTTGTGTGCCACGGAAAATGTCAGCAAAAAACTTCATGCTGATACCACAATCCTTTTCAAGATATTGAGCAATCTTGGCTGCATCTTGTTGTCTAAGTGTGTCGTTCTTGACATGGTGGAAGTCTCTAGGATCACTAGGGTTGCCTTCTAACATGGGGCGATTTTTAAATGTCTCGTCATGATTGTTACCAGTTAGGTCAAATCGGTCATGTTCGACTTTGATGTCGGTTCTTTCCATGATATCCAACATGTAGGCCTGTTGACTGATCCAACCATCTGAAATCTGGTGTGGACTCAAGTACCCCAACAACTCCAACCACATTCTGGGAACAATAGGGAAGATCGAATACGGGTGTTTGTTGTGTGTATCAAATGCCAGGACCTTGAACTGACCTTCATATTTCATGATATCAGTGTCCCAACTTTTACTATGCATGATAGCATCATCATTCCAAAATACCAACCAACGAGCATCTGAGCCACGAGCCAGTTCGTTCACATACTCGTTTAAACGAATATATCCCATTGGTTCAAAACTCAATGCTGTATAGTTTATTTTCTTCTTGTCAAGATACGGTTGGATCACTTCAGCAAAGTGAGTGGCTCCAACCGCATCATCATCGTCGAACCCAAACATCAATTGAACACGCTTGATTTCATCGGCGTTGTCAACTAGGCTACGTATACTGCGTTCTAGAGACTCTGCTCGTCCGCGTGTGGGTAATAAAATTGCAATATCAAATTCTGGGTTCATTGTTTCCTCTTTTAGTTGCTACTCTTAATTACATTAACATCGCTCTGGGCAGCAATTTTCTTTTGCATGAAGTTTAGCACCACACCATAAGCTGGAAGAATAACAACCAAACTTACGATTAGCTTGCTGATTGAGTTGTTGGTTGCAACTGTGAACCAGTTAGCAGCCATGAACTCGTTTGCACCTTTGTAGAATGCAGTGAAGAAGAACGCATAAGTGTCAATGAATGTACTTGCAACTGCACTCAAGGTAGGAGCAATCCACCATGTCTGATACTTTTCACGGAAGTATTGAAACACATAAACGTCCAACAAGTTACTCACAAAGTAAGCAACGCCTGATCCGAGACCAATGCGGAATGCCACTGATTCTGGAGCTCCACCGGCCAACACAACCAACATTGAAACAATAATGGCTGGAATAAATGCTAGTGCAATTACTGCGCGACCAGTTTGTTTGCCTAGCAAACGCACAGTCAAGTCAGTGAGCACAACCACCAATGGGAATGTAAATGCTGCAACACTTAACGGATTTCCAAACAAGTCAATCTTGAATTGTACAATGTAGTTGCTGATGGCAATAATGATGATATGTGCCAACATCAACTTGTACGCTAATACGCGGTCTACGCCGCTTAAAATTTTATCTAACATATTTTACTCCTTGTTGTTAGTATTAATGGTAGCTGGGCCGCCAGTACAGCTTCCTTCTTCAAACCATTGCTGCATTGCGCTGCTCCGGTACTCTTCAAGAGCAGCCAGTCTGGCTTTCTCTTCAAGATCGCTACGCTGCCTTTCTTCAGCAGCTCGTTGCTCAATACTGTTATTGAGTTTTGAAACAGTCATGCAAACAAGTCCTCGTTCCATTCACGGTGTCCTTCACGGAATGCCATGTTACTTTGTGTTTCACGCACTTCCACACGATAACACCAAAGACGAGCAGCTTCGCCTGGTCCCCACATTTCGGGAATGTAAACGCCGTTCACATATTTGTACAGCATGTCACTGAGACCTTCGCAACCCAGCTTGGGTAGTACCACAACTTTGGCCATCTTCTTGGCTTCTAGCAGTTTGTATGTTTCCATTTCTGGATCATCTGCTGCCACAATAAGTGTATGGTCGAATTGGTCTTCTAGTGTTCGCTTTAGTTCTTTGAGGCCGCCATAGTCAGCAGCCCAGTTACGTACATCCAAGTCATTGGTTCCAAAATAGAACTTCATGCTAAACGAGTAACCATGAATTAAGTTGCAGTGGCTGTCAGCACGCCACTGGCGATAAGCACATGGAAACGCATCGTGGTATTCTTTTGTGCTGGTGTATTTGTATGTGATTGGTTGATTTGCCATATTGTCCTCCTATGTATTATAGCATAGGCAGCAGAGTTTGTATAGCGGGATGATGCCGGACAGACCGCATAGAGAAATATTTAGTTGGGTTTTTGATAGCCAGCAGCTTTGTAATTTTGCTGGCCAAATATAACACCGCGCACACCGCCTGTGGGGTCAGCGCAATCACCAACTCTGCGAGGAATTAGGTGAACATGTGGATACATCACTGTTTGTCCAGCAGCCGGGCCCATGTTTAATCCAATGTTGTATCCGTCACATTCGCCGGCGTCGATCATTCGGTTGCCTTCAAACTGTGCCGAATGAAAAGCTTCGTTGATCACGCTGGGAGTGTTGTATTTGGGAACAAACAACAGGTGTCCCACAGTAACTGGAAATCGATCGCGGTACACAGCAACATGAAAGTCTTGCCATACAAGATCGTCCCAGGGCGCCACCCCTGCTTTTTGTGCATCTTCTAATGTTTCAAAAATCATAGTAACTCTATTAGGTTGGGAAGGGCCAGCCAGCAGGGCCGCCAGGTACTTCGGGTCGTGTTTTTAGTTCAACATTTTCTTCTACAACAGTGCCATCGGCTTCGCATAAGCTAACTTGGAATGGTGCATCGATCACAAGATAGTCATCTTCAACTTGCCAATCGTGTTCGGCATCAAACAACCAGGCTGCTCCTGAGCGTTCCCATTCTTCGTTGCCATCACCTTCTAAATAGCAACGTTTGATTTGTTCTTGCTCTTGTTCTGAGATGTCATCGCTGAACTCAAACCAACAGGCATGTTGGTCATCTAGTTCTGCACCCCAGCCACAGTCTGTTTTGGCATGGGCAAGTTTATCATCTTTCCAGGGTAAATTGCAATCCATGTCCTCTTCAACAAAGCCCTGCCCCCAGCGATAGTGATCATCAATGTTAAACCAGCTGATACTACCGTCAGCATTTTCGCGGAACATTTCTATGTGCCAACAAATGCTTTTCTTCTCAAGTGGCTTTATACGATATACTCGAGCCATGTTATCATGCTTTCTTTTTACGACTGGTTGCTTTGGGTTTTGATTGGGCAGATTCGTATGTTGCAATGGCTTCACGCACATCCCTGGCCAAGGCTTCGTCGTCCCACTCTAGCGTGGTTTTGCCTTGCGCATCGGTCGTCACAGTGAGGTGACTGCCTTTGACTACGCTGGCCAAACTTGCTGTGGATTTTTTCTTGGTTTGTTTTTCAGTTGACAGTTGTTTTTTATCGTGCTGAGAAACCAGTCGTTCATCATTGTAAACTTTGGTGATATCTTCTGATTTTTTTGTTTTTTTAACAGTTTCTTTCGGTGCCATTACTCGTCCCTTTCAATATCAAATTCGCCCCAGGCCCAGCATTCAGTGTCGGTTTGAACCCAGCCCTCTTCTTCCCATGCACTGTAAGCATCCTCATCCCAGAGTTCTTCTAAACGTTCTTGTTCTTCTTCGTCCATGTCTTCGGGGTACTGAACATCGCCGTACCATCCATCGTCGAGGCTAACAAGTTCAACGCTTTCGATATTGTTGTCATGAGGCCCGTACATGTCCACACTGTCAAGATCGTCACTGCCTCCGGGGCATGCCACACGATCAAACTCGGGTGGGTTGTTGTCTGTTGTGGTAACTGACCATGTGCCCCAACGAAAGCCACTGATACGAACAATAACTTGTCCGTCCTTTTCCCACATTTCGTGTTCTTGAACACTTTTCTTTTCTTTGGTTGAAACTGTCCACTGTGCCATGATCAGTCCTTTTTATCACCAAACAGTTGTAGCAAGCTGAGGAACAGATTGATAAAGTCCAAGTACAAGGTCAATGCGCCTGCAATCTCTACACCATCCCCAGCATCACCTTCACTGACCATTTCACGAATTTGCTGTGTATCATACGCAGTCAAGCCCAGGAAGATAATGATGGCGATAGCGCTGATAACCATTTGCATCACAGTACTACCGATAAAGATATTGATGATGCTGGCAATCACAATAGCAATCAAGCCCACAAAACAAAACTTGCCCACACTATCCAAACTTTGCTTGGTAAAGTACCCGTAAAAGCTCATGGTACCAAACAGCACTGCGCCGCCCATAAATGCTTCCATGATAGACGCCATGGTGTACACAGCAAAGATAGTAGCAAAGCTCAAGCCCATCAAGGCAGCAAAGGCATGCAGTGTTAGTACCTTGCCTGCTCGCCCTATGTTGCTCTCAAGTAGCATGGGCACAGCAAAAACAAATACCAATGGCGCAAAGATCACCAACCATTTGACCCAAGAGCCAAAGAAGAATTGTAGCAGTGCTGGTGATGTGCCAACAAAATAGCTGATAATCATTGAAGTAATAATAGCCAAGCTCATGTGAGCATAAACACGGCCCATTGCAGAATTAACTTCTGCGGCTGTTTTGTATGTGGTTGCAAACATTATTCGTCCCTTTCTGTTTCAGTTGCTTCGCGCACAAGTGCAATCAATTGTTCAACATCGGAAACCATGATTTTGGCTGTTTTATAGTCGTTGTCACTGTCACGACCACCAACTTCAAGCATGTATCCGTTGTCGTACATATATATTGTAAACGACTCGTTAATTTTAGTCAACTTATCATTGATTGTGCTAACTGGTTTTTTCTTTGCCATTTTGTGCTCCTATTATCGTGGGGCAAACTCTTGTTGAAGTTTTACGTTGTCGAAGAATTCTTTTTTAACCGACGCATCGGTCTTAAAGGCGCCGTGTAAAACCGTCGTCTGGGTAAGACTAGAATGTGCCATAATGCCACGATTCTCGCAACACCCGTGCACCGCCTGTATGTAGACCGCAACGTCTTTTGAACCAGTTGCGAATTCAATTTCCCGAGCAATGTCCATGCAAAGCTCTTCTTGTAACGTGCCGCGACGAGCACACCATTGGGCAATACGCGAATACTTTGATAGTCCGATAAGTTTGGGTCCAGCAATAATGCCAATATATGCCACACCCGATACAGGTTGATGATGGTGGCTACACATACTTTTGAGTTCTGAGCGAACGACCAACATGCCTTCATACTTGCCCTCGGTATCATTGGGAAACGCTGTGGGATTTGGGCTGTCTTCATATCGTCCACTCATAATTTCATACACATACATTTTGGCCAGTCGTCGTGCTGTGCCCATTGAGTTTGGGTCAGTGTGTCGATCAATGATTAGGCTGTCCAACACTCCTTCAAACTTGCCTGTTAGCTCATCTACTAACATATCCTTTTCTTTGTCAGTGATGTAGTCTGCGATGTTGTCGCCTGCCCAGTAACGCTTGTCTGCGTCCTTGAGTCGTTTGCGAATTACTTGTGATAGGTTCAAACTGTTATCTGTCAATTTATTCTCCGAGTTAATGACGTGGATGTCTTTGTAGTATTGTACGGTATTTAGACCGTGCTGTCAACGGTTATACCAATTCCAAGCATGTTTGACAATATCGTCCAGATTGTAGTGTCTCCATGCACCTGCCAACAGATTGAACTTGTCCGAACTGGCTGTGAGCACAGCTGGATCTCCCTCTCGGCGTTGCCCCATAACAACGTTCAGTTGCTTTTCAGCAATGCGTTGAGCCAATTCTATAATTTGTGCATTGCTGGTTCCGGAACCTGCACCAAGGTTGTACACACCACTGGGAATTTTGTGATGCAAAGCCAAAAGGTGTGCTCGGGCAATGTCTTCAACGTGCACATAGTCACGCACACAGGTACCATCTTCTGTGGGATAATCAACACCATTTAGAGTAAACGGTTGATTGTCACGCAGGCTTTCTAATGCTCTAGCAATGATGTGTGTGGCTCCAGGTTCTTGACCATGACGACCTTGACTGTCGGCACCACATGCGTTGAAGTAGCGAAATGCCACATAGTCCAGGCCATACGCACGGTGATAGCTTTCCATGACCATTTCGATCATCAGCTTGCTTTCACCATATGGGCTGATGGGTTCTCTAGGATCAACTTCATGGCAAGGAGTCATGATGGGTGTACCATACACAGCCGCAGAACTTGAAAAGATCACTCGTGTTTTGGGCAGAGCTTGGCACACAATGTCCAGCATCTTTAGAGTCTTGACCACATTGTTTTCATAGTACTCGTCAGGATTCTTGATGCTAGGACCCACAAGACTGGTACCAGCACAGTGAATAATGGCATCGGGTCTTGTGGTAATCAAGCAGTTCAACCCAGGACCGCTAGCAAAGTCATTGTGAACAAAACGATCAAACACGCCATCCAAACCACGTGGATAGTTTCTGCGATCAATTCCGATCACTGTGTGTCCAGCATCCTTGAGCATTAGACTGATTTGGCCTCCAATGTATCCAGAGGCTCCGGTAACAATTACAGTGCTCATATTTTAATACTTGGCTCCAGCAACATGGTCACGATAGCGATTGCCCGCACGGTTCCATGCCTCACCTTGTCCGACCATAATATCAACAATCCGATCAACAGTACCGTTATTCCAATCACTGATCTTGCCCATGTTGCGATGTGGCTTTTCCAGTAGCTGTTGTAGCTTGAGGTAAGCATCGTCTATTGACCAGGGAACGTAGAGACGCTCTGGATCATTGGCAAAAGTCTCGGGGAAACTACGATAAGCAGGATATAATACGTTACAACCAAGAGTGTCAGCCTCTGAAACTGTATTTGAGACCCAGTCTTGCAAAGCACAATTAAACAAAACACGAGTATCGTTAACAAGAGCATAATACTCATCCTTCTTTAAGTTGTCATAGATCTTGAGCTTGCCTTCTGCCTCCATACGGCGGGCACGTTCAACATACGCTGAATTGTTGCTTCTGAGAGGTCCGCCACTGTATATTGCAAACTCACAAGGTTCGCGGGACTCTGCATGAGCTTTTTCAACAAGGTCCATGAAGAACCCAGGTTGCTTTTCCTGATCAAAACGTGCCGCGAAACCCACCCGTCTCGAACGATCGCTAAACGGTGTGATCTGGGAACTACCACCGATGCGTTCAAGAACTTCGTCTTTGCCAAATGCAAGGCCGGAAATGTTGTAGATTGGAGCAGTCCAACCAGCAATTCGCATGTGCGCGACCATTTCTTCATTGGTAGCCAATACTGCACCCCCCGAGAAAGCCACCATTTCATTGACCATTTGTTCATACAAGTTCATCCATCGAGCCATACCCCAAACATGCACAAAGTCATCGGGGTCAATGGCCTGTGCCAAACAACGCACAAAGATTCTGGGACAATGACCGGGCGGGATTTGGTTCATGATGTAACCAAGACTTTCAAAGCCCGGCTGGAACATGTCTTCAAAGTAGATCACGTCAGACTCTGTGACTTCGCCGTTCTTCATCATTTGAACCAAGTTCATCATTTGGCTCATGGCAAAGTAAC
>JACCDO011209819.1_pt1 | contig 10661 bp, 10 predicted proteins | sample 7446101 | NCBI WGS metagenome assembly JACCDO01 (sample SAMN15323440, study PRJNA562643) | freshwater metagenome | isolation source: river surface water | place: USA:Blue River Watershed | collected 2017-08-16
AATTCTAATTTACTTGCAGTTTTCATATGATGTAGTTTAATTGGTTTTCTTGGAGTAGAAAAAACCTCAGGTGGTTTAATCTCTTTTATTAAAACTTCATCTAATTTTAAATCTTTATAAACTTGTATTTCAGGTGATTCCATTTCTTCATCTTCAGAATGTCTAAATCTTTTAGATTCTGGTTCATATGGACAAGATTTTATATCCTTACTACGTAAATGAGGTAGTTGAAAATTAGATAACTCAATTTTAAATACAGGCGCTGTTGAATATAAATCAATTATATTTTCTTTAGTATATATTTTAGACATTATAATATAATATATTTTTAATTATATTTTAATTAATCCTCAAAAGTGCTTAAATTAATTAATTGACATGATTGACATCTACAAATATGTGGTTTCATATATATATAATTTAATTTTAATAATAATTTAATATGCAAAGGATTATCTGTTAGTTCTTTTTGTTTAATAATCGCCCATACACTACATAATAATTCTCTATAATTAATTGGTATTTTATAATTTGGTTCATCAAAATTACAATAATAGAGCATTTGTTTTTTAGCCTCATCCGTTAAATATGTATTATTTTGTATAATATCAATTACATTCTTAATAGCCAAAGGTCTTTTTAATAATATATTATGAATTTTAAATCTCTCTGCTCTATTTATCGAATGACGACGTTTTTTATAAATTTTATTTTCACTTAATCTTTTTATATGAGGAGCAGTATAAGTAATATTATTATTACTATAATCATATGATATTAAATTTGTTAATACATATATAAAATTAATATTATTTAGGTTATTATATTTAATATTTAGTTTTTCTAACATGTACTCAGATTTAATATTATTACATATAATGTTTGTAATATTATTATAACTGCAATTTAATTCAATAAGTGTGGGTTCAATTGTTAAAGTGCATAACAAATTATTAGATATATCTAATTTTTTAATATGTGGATAATGATTAATTAATTTAATCTTATTATAACTAACATCCATACTTATTATAGAAGGCAGTGTCGGCAGCCTTTCTAATTTATTATTGCGTATTTCGATATTTTCCAATGATTCATGAAAAGGCATAATATTAATAGTATTATATGATGCATCTAAATCTTTTAAATTAGGAAGTAATTTAATAAAATCAATATCATTATATTTACAGTTTCTACATGATAAATACCATATATATTCATAATCATCTACTGGTATATCATTAAATGTATCATATAATTTAAATTCTTCTGAGTCAATTGTTTTTATTTTTAATTTATTAAACATTTAGTATATTAATAAATTAAATATAATATAATCTTAGATTAAATAAATCAATTTTTATGGCTATTCAAAGAAATATTAAATAGCCATAAAAATTGATTTATTTAATCATATATATAGAATTAAATATATATTAATATAATGCCGCCTAATATTATATTAGTAGATACATCATATACAACATTTCATAGATTTTTTGCAACTATGAGATGGTTTTCATTATCACAAATGGAAATATTCAAAAAACACAAAGATGATAATATGTATGATTGGAGTCAACAACCATTATTTATAGAAAAATATACTAAAATGTATTTAGAATCAATAATAAATTTAATATCAAAAAATCCAGATGTTTCATTTGATAATATGATTATTATATTTTGTCAGGATGCCCCATCTGATACTTTATGGAGACATGAAATAATGACTGGACAATGTTATAAGGGTAATAGAGTAGACTTATCAACTAAATATAATTTTAAACCAACATTTAAATATACATATGAAACACTTATACCGAAGTTGGTTAAACAATATAAAAATATTCATACAATTAAAATAAATAAAATGGAAGCAGATGATCTTATTGCATTAGCAACAAGATATATTAGATATAAAAGACCAAATCATATTGTATATTTAATATCAGGTGATAATGATTTTCTCCAACTAGGTTATAAAAATTTATATATTGCTGATTATAAAAAAGATTATATGATTCATCTAACTAGAGAAGAAGCGAGAGAAGCATTAAGACAAAAAATAGTATCAGGAGATTGCAGTGATAATATTATGTCCATATTTCCAAAAGATGAAAAAATATCAAACAAAGTAAAAAAATTAGTTAAAGAAAATAAAGAGGAAATGTATAAATTTCTAAATGAAAATCCAAATGCCAGAAAGTTATATGAAATGAATAAAAAAATGATTAGTTTTCGCTATATCCCAAAACAATATAGAAAACCTGTTTATAAAATGATTAAAAAATTAATTTAATTATATTTATAATGGATAATAATATATTATTATTACTTGAAAATATTAATAATAGATTAAATATAATAGAAGAGAAAATAGATGAACTTAAGAAAAATCAAGATGACATTAAAGATAGTTCAAATAAAATGAATAATCATATAGATTTTATTGAAACTGTTTATGAAAATGTCAAACACCCATTAAATTATATATCACAAAAATTTAATAAAGTAAATAATTTTATTAATTAATCAAAGTGTAAATAAAGCCCAATGAACCCATTAATGATATATTTTTAAGCATAGAATAACGTTCATTGCTATCAGTAATTGGATGATATATAATTGTTGCAAGTATTAAAAATATTAATAATAATATTATACCATACTTAATATATTTAGTCATTTCATTATAAACACCATATAATAATAAACCAGGACCTAATACTAACAGTATAATTGCAAATAATAAACCAATATATGATAAATCAAAAGGAACCCAATTAAATAAAATAGATGAATCTAATTTATTTTTTAATCCAGTAGCTATATTAGTGAAATCAGTTATTTTATTAAATGCAGAGTATACATATAATAATGATATTAATATAATTAAAAAAATCTTAATATCTTTACTCATTATTATATATTATATTATATTTGTTATAATAAAAGTTGTAAGACCAAATAATATACCACCCCAAATACTATCTATCAAAACTGATTTTATATTCCAATCTTTAAATATTGCCATATTAGTTGTTTCAAAAATAGTATATGCAAATAAACCTAATAATACTGCATCAATTACTTTTTGATTTTTATCTTTATCAGTTTGTAATATAAAATAATTAATACCAAATATAATAGTAATATAACATATAATTGTAGGTACCCATCTAAATTCCATAGGTGATTGTTGAATATCTAATACTTGTTGTTTAAAATGAGTTGAAAATGTTTTTAAATAAATTGCATCTAAAATTGTTAAAATAATAACACTTGAAATTAAAATTTTATAATTTATATTCATTAATATAAATTATAATTTAATTTATAATTTATAATATATTATATTATATATGTTAAATATTGTTGTAAAAAACCTTTTAATATTAATATTAATGCTTAATGCCATTATATGGTGTTTTGTTCCTCGTGAAACTTATTGCAGTGTTGTAACAAACTTTCTTACTGAATGCCCATCACATGGATTATATTTAGTAGTTGGTATGGTCTCATTTATAGTTGCAGTTATAATTGCTCAATATGATTATTTCGCAAAATTATTAGCCTGAATATTATAATAAACAAAATTTAATCAAGTTTTGTTTATTTAATTATTTAATAGATTCATTACATAACGGTATGCCTCTTCATTTCCACTTCTTTTTGCTATAGCTATAAATTTACTAATATGACTTCTATCAATATTATCATGATTTGCCAAATTATAACTTTGTTCGTTATCTAACTTTAATCTTTTAAATTCAATAAATATTTCTATCTGTTCAAGATTAAAATTAGCAGCAATTTCATGTGCATAATATTCAGATGCACCATGTTCATTTATTAAATTAATCATAGTATCTATTTGTTCAGAAGTTAAACTCTCAGCTGCTCTAAATGCTGCATCATCAGTAAAACCTTCAGCTGATGTTAATGATATCATTCTATGTATTTTATCTAAATTAAATGCTTTTGCATCAAATGCAATTTCAGTATTATAACGTTGTCTTAATAATAATATATTTTCCCTAGGATAATCAAGAAGTTTGTACGCTTGCTCAAAAGTAAAACCTTGACCACGATAAATATTAATATTAGCAATCATATTATTTGCAATCTCAATAGGAACATCTTCATTATCTACATTATTAGCTGCACCTGTTAATATAGTATATATAATATTTGCAGGATATTGTTGTTTTAATAATTGTCTTATTAAATCTTTTCGTTCTTGGTTAAAATGTCTTTCAATAGTAAATGCTTGAGGAATAGTAAATCCCATTGTAATATATCTAAAAATATTATCAATACGGTCTCTTTCAAATAATCTAGCAATAAGTAATGCATACTTATCATCAAATGAATATTTATTCTTTAATATAAAAAATGTTTTCAGTTGAGGATGAGATAATATAAAAGCAATATCAACAACATATTCTTGTTCTATCCCAGATTCTATTAATTTTTCTATTTTAAAAATCAGTTGGTCTGATGTATCATTAAGTAAAATCATTAATGCAACTCTTTGTGATATACGTTTATCACCATCTAATACTTTATTTAAAAGTCTAAAAAACTTTGCTTCTTTTTCTGGTGTATCTAATATTTGCGCAAGTTGATATAAATAAGCATCTTTTATCCCTTGGCTTTTATATTCTCTAATTTTCATTAAAAAAGGTCTCTTTAGTTCCATTTGTTCTTCATTATTTTGTCCACCTTCCTGTATTAATATATCATATACAACCCTTGCATTTATACCATCAGATAATAAAAGTATGCTAAGTTGAAGACATATATCAGATAAATTTCTTACAAATTCTACAGCAAAACTTAAATTAATATTAAACTGGCTAATAGCTGTATTAAAAAAATCAAATGCAATATTTGATTGTGCTATCAATATTAAATTATTTTGTTCATTATAGTTGTTATATTCTTTTCTTAAGTATAATAGTCTTTTAAATTGGTCTTCTGTGAAATTATTTATTATATATTCTAATGCAAGTTGATGTAAACCTAAACTATGTAATTCTTTAAGAATTCTAAGTTTTTCATTTGTTAATTCAACATCTCTATTAATAGTCGCTATATTTAAACCAAGTCTAACAAGTTCCAATCTCTTACATATTTTAATAAAACTTGCATAATTATTATCATCACTATTCGGGTCATGTACATATTCATTCCATACTAATATATTATCAGGGTCTAATGCTTTAAAATATAATATAATATTATACATATTATTTTTGATAGCATTCATGGTTTTTTTACTAAGTTCCGCAAATTTTATTAAATCTTTGTAATTAGTAAATTGACATGCGATTAAGCCTTGTATTTCATCTGGGAGTTTTCCTAACACCCCTCCATATTGATTTTTAATCATATTTAATTTTTGAGTTAATTTATAATAATATTTAGAATTTTGCATATATAATAATATCAAAGATTTTATTTATAATTTAACGCCATATAATTAAATTGTGAATACATCATAAATAATATCATAAAATAATATATTAAACATATAACATATTCTTCCTGTTGTTTTTTTTGAATTTCTCTTCTTTCAAATGTGTCCCTTATCATCTGTCTTTTAATAGAATAATTATTCATATTATTATTTAATATAATATTAAATAATAATATATGACGCACAATATAATTTAATTTAATGCATATTTAATAACATCATCAAACATACTAACACATATAACTGTAAAATTATCATCAATCAAAGATGGATTATTTTTAATTACATTATTTAAATCAGTCATATTATTATATGGAATTAATGCCAATGTGGCTCCTGCTCTTTTAGCTGCATTTAATTTTTCATCTAATCCGCCAATTTCTGTTACCTCCTGTCTTAAATTTATTTCACCAGTCATTGCTACATTATGTTTAACTTTTCTACCTACTAATCTTGAATAAAATGTTAATGTCATTGCTGCTCCTGCCGATGGTCCTTCTTTACCAGTGCTCCCATCTGGACAATGAATATGAAAACATTCAGGAGTAATTTTCCATTTATTCATCCAATATAATTTCATATTATCTTCTAGTTTATTCCATGCAACTGATAATGCTACATCAATACTTTCTTTTATTACATCACCTAAAGAACCCGTTGTTTTAACTGTTAATAATTCTTTAGCTGGTATTAATGCTGATTCAATCGGTAATACACCTCCTTGGCCCAAACTATTTGCCCATAATCCATTAACCATACCAATACCATCTTCTTTATGAACTCTTAGATGAATATATTTTGATATATTATTAAATAATTCTTTATAAATTTGATTGGTTAAAACATATGGAAATTTTATATGTTGACCACATATCATATTATTCGTTAAATTTATATGATTTAGTTCTCTAGCTATTTTATATAAATGTTCTTTCAATCTTCTAACTCCTCCCTCATTTGTATAATCATTAATTAATGATAATAATATATCTTCTGGTATAATTATATCATCTTTATTCATATTCAAATCTTTACAAATATCTACCATTAAATGATTTTTCGCAATAAATAATTTCATTTCATTTGATAAAAACTTTGTTTCAATCATTGATATTCTGTCTCTCAATATATAATTTATCTTATGAGGATCATTAAATGAGAAAATAAATGTAACCTTAGATAAATCCAAATCAATATCATAAAAATATTTATCACGATATAATTTATTTTGAACTGGGTCTAATAAATGAATTAATGTATTTATAATCTCTTCACCTTTACGTGATTCACTTACTTTATCCAATTCATCAAAATATATAATTGGATTCATACATTTAGAATTAATTAATGCTTGTGCGATACGCCCATAAATTGAACCCTCATAAGTAAAAGAATGCCCATCTAAAAATGAACTATCGGATGCTCCTCCTAATGATATAAACACAAAAGGTCTATCCATTGCTTTTGCTATACCCTCTTTGACTAAACTACTTTTACCATTACCAGGAGGACCCCAAATTCCAAATACATTACCCATACATTCAGGATTTCTAATCATATGCGCCATCATCATTACAATATGTTTCTTTGCATGATTATGACCATAAACAGCTTTATCCATTAGTGTTTTTAAATTATCTAAAAAATCTTTTATTTTATTAGGGTTATTTAATTTTTCAAGTTCTAAACCCTTATAAATCCCAAAAGGTATTTTCATTACATCATCAATCCATTTTTTAATTTTACTACTATCCATACCAACATTTAACATTTTTGAAATGATATTCTTTTTTGATGTATTATTAAGTGGTGATTTTAATATGTTAAATACATATGGAATATTAGTAGATGATTTTGATAAAGATGATAATATATTTAATACATCTGTCTTTTCATTTTTATTCATTTTTGAAAAATAATCAATAATATAATCTTTAGATAGACTATTAGCATTAGATGTTTTATTTAATTCAGTTATAAATTTAATAACATTTTTATCAGTAATTTCTGAATCATGCATCATATTATATTCTTCTAATTCTGATGGTATATATTCTTCATCAGATGTTTCATATTCTGTATCATCTTCAATATCATTATCTGAATTAATTTCTGAATTAATTTCTAAATTCTCTTTAGTTAAATTAATTTTCATAGTATTTAGTTTTCTCTCTTTTGCCGGAATGTCATATTGTTTCTTCATATCTTCTAAACATTTAAAAATATCAAACTTTTTGGTTTTTTTAATTTCTAATAGTTCGTTAATTAATGAAATATTAATTGAAATATATGCATTGGTTAATATATCTAGATCAGAACTATTAGTTAACCTTTGATGTTTTTTATTCTTTGATAAATCTTTAGTATGATTATACATATATTTCATTTTCTCTAATAATACATTAATATTAATATTCTTATTATTAGTATATTCTTTTTTGATAATACTTGTAATTGATTCAATACAATGAAAAGTTAATTCTTTTACTAAATTATCATCATTATAATCTGCTTTACGCTTACGGCTAGTTGATTTAATATTAGTTAGCCATTTTTTTACATCTATATCCATTATTTATCATATCAAACTATTATTTTAAATATTATTAATAATATTTATAAGTTATATATAATAATGGGAGTTGAAAGATTTTTTTCAAGTTTAAAACGAGATTACAATTTTATAAATGATATAAAACCAAAAGAAATAATAGATTGCGAACATTTATTAATTGATTTTAATAGTATAGTTCATGTAATATCTCAATTTTTATTAAATAAAGAAGAAAAACATACTAAAGATAGTTTTGAAGAATTATTAATAAAAGAAGTTGAAAAATATATAATAACATTATTAAAAACTATTTTTAATTCAAAAATGATTAATACAATAACAATATGTGTTGATGGAGTTCCAACAATGTCAAAAATATATGAACAAAAAAAAAGAAGATATATGGGCGATTTATTATCTCACTTAAATAAAACATTAGGTTATAATGATGGTTTTTCTTGGTCTCGTAATAATATTAGTCCTGGAACATCTTTTATGAGTAAATTAATGAAACATTTAAATAGTAATATATTTGAAGAACATATATTTGATGCATGTGAATCATTAAAACATCTTACTATATCAGGTATTGATATACCAGGAGAAGGTGAAATTAAAATATTACATTATATAGAAAAATTAATAAAGACAAAATATAAAAATGATAAATTTATTGTATATTCTCCTGATTCAGATGTAATTATATTATTATTAATGACTAATATTAATGTATCTATGTTAAGATATGACCAACAGAAATCAACAGAAGATGAGCCAATGTATAGTATTGTAGATATTAATAAATTTAAGGATATATTATATGAATATATTTCATCAATGACAAATAAGAAATTGGATAAAGTGAGAGTCATAATGGACATAGTTTTCATATTAACAGTATTTGGTGATGATTTTTTGCCCAAATTAGAAACAGTAAGAGTTAATACCGATATTAATTTATTAATAAAACATTATGTTGTGATAGTAATAAAACATGATTATATTTTAAAATTAAATAATTCAAAATATGAAATAAATACAGATGTATTTTATGAATTTTTATTATTATTACAAAAGAAAGAAGATTATTTTTTGCGTAGAAATGCTCGTTATCATATATCATCAAATTATAATAGATTAGTATCTGATATAATAGGATATAATATGAATCAATTAAGAGATTATATAGTTGAATATATATGGAAGTTTATTTATTTTAATAAACCAGCAGATATTGCAATATCTCCAATTAATGCACATAAACATATCAGTATTGAAAAATTAGAAGAATATATGGATAAACCTGAAGAACATTTAAATATAAGTTCATTCACACATATGGATTTTAAAAATAAAATGGTATGGAATAAAATGATATCATTAATATCAGATTATTATATAGAAACATTAAATTATATAGATGGGGTTAAAATGAAAAATGCGGGGATATATACAAATGAATGTTTTTATATAAATCAATTACCAACACAATTATTGAAAGATATTATAATATATTTTTATAAACATTATGAATTACCAATAACTACCCCATTAAAAACATCACATGATAAAATAATATTAAATAAATATTATTCAACAGATAATCCACATGCATTTAAATTAAAAAATTTATTAGAACAGAATAAAGACAAAAGAGCAGGTATAATTGAACAATATTTGATGGATCATAAATTAGACAAGTACTATAAAATATTCAATCCAAAAGACCAATTTTATTATGATATATATTTTAAAGCAAATTCATATACTGATATGATACCATATTCATCCTATTATTCAACACATTTTCCAAATACTAAAATAGATACAATTATATCTGATTACATGAGTGGTTTTAATTGGATAGTATCATATTATCATAATACTAATATGGAATATAAGAATATAGATATGACATGGTATTATAGACATAATCGGTCTCCATTATTAAAAGATATTATTAAACACTATGATATGTTTTATAAATTATTATATAATATGATGGATGTTAAATTCAAGAGGATGGAGGATTATATGACCCCACTAGAACATTTTATATTTGTATCACCATTTAATATACAAAATAAACCTGATGATTTAATAGAATATTTTAAACAAATGGTTGATTATAATATTAATGATATTAAAATGTTTGTTAGATTTATATTTTCAAATAAAAAATATTATTATCAATTAGATACTATATATAATAATATAGGAAGAGATAGATTAATAGATTGTTCAGGGTCAATATTTATATCAAAATGTCATTTATTATTTATGGAAAATTATGTAGATATGAAACAATTCATAATTGATTTTAGAAGAACTGTTATTATTTAATATAAAAATTAGTGTGAATATTATAATAAATTATATCTTATTTATTATAATATAAATGTTATATGAAATAATACATCCAATAAATGATTATATTATTGCAAAAACATTTGATGAAGCAGCATTTGAATATTTTAAAAAAAATAAGAAATCAACTAAATTAGTATTAACTGACCATGTTAATACATATAATTATGATATAGTAAAAAATAAATCAAAAAAGAAATTAAACAAGACTATGGTACCTAATACAACTAATAATGTAATGCAAACTAATACTAT
>JACCDO011626760.1_pt1 | contig 10660 bp, 6 predicted proteins | sample 7446101 | NCBI WGS metagenome assembly JACCDO01 (sample SAMN15323440, study PRJNA562643) | freshwater metagenome | isolation source: river surface water | place: USA:Blue River Watershed | collected 2017-08-16
GACCAGACAGGGATAAAACGCCCATCTTCAGTCCTCGTATATGTAAGTATACCATCACCCAAACGCCTTGTCAACTCTTGTCTTGTAGGAGTTATGTCGTTGGTGATAAGTCTGTCATTACGTGGTCTACCAATATGGTAGGAAGCAAGTATATCACGAATCTCATAAACCTGCGACTCTGAATAATAACTTCTTACCTGCCAGCCAGTTGCCCCACCCTTCTGAGATCCAGTTGGGTGTGGGATTACCCCACGCTTCATTAGTTGTGGCATGTACTTCTTGTGCCTGTTTACCAGGTCTGCAGTTTCTCCCACAGTATAGGCACGTTCACGATTCTTTTTAAAATCAGTAATTAAACAACTTTCGATCTGATCTTTAATAATGTTATAAACAGACATAATGCCATTTGATTTATTTAGATGGTGTACCCTGACAAGATCGCCATTAAGGAACCACACCTTTTTACTTCCTGGAATTACTGGTTTGCTGTTATATCCAATCTCAGCAATTGTACTTGGTGAAGATGCCATGACTATCCTTATGGTGTCATGCCGATTGCAATAACGTGAACATACAAAGTCTTTACAAGACCTTTTGTCGAAAATCTAACGTTAACCTTGCAACCTGCTTTTGTGATATCAGAGATTGTTACAATGGCATTTTTAGCACCCTCAGATGTGTCACCAAAGACTACTGCTGTTGCAGTAACGACAGGTGGACCATCAAAGGCGACTTCACTAAAGGTTACGGTCGCTTCTCCCTTTGTGGTTTCGTCTACGTTTTCTGATGGAATGTTTACCTGAAATGTTGATGCAAAGAATGATGTATTTGCTGTAGACTTTGAAGATCCCTTTGATTCTGGGGTAGCCTTGACGAAAGACTTTCCCTTTCTTTGGTCTACTGCCGTAGACAGTTCGTTGACGGACTGTGCAATCTTAGAAAGAAATTCTGCGTCTACAGGCTGACCCCTGGTTGGTATTGGAATTTGTTTTGCCATAGTATTACTATTATAGCATCAAACTATACGTCTGTGTCAAGAAATAGCACGGACTCTGGGAAGAGGTCTGCTGGTGACACAGGAACATCTGGGTTTGGCAAGGTGTCAACTGGGAGCGTACTGCCTGCATCTAGACCACGATAGGTTGGAATAAGAACTGCCACGTCTGCCTTGTTTTTGCCAGTTGGCATAATTGTTGAAAAGTTAGTATTAGAAGTTTCTTGCATAAAGGTCCATCCGTCAACGGTGCTGTTGCTGTGAAATCTTACATAAACATGAAACCTATTAACAAATAACTTCTTATCTCTAACTAATCTGTCAACATTCCAGGTTACTGAAAGAACATTATTGCTAATTGCTGCATCCCATTCTTTTGTTGTCTGATTGTTTAAGAGGGCAATATCTGCTGCAGAAACTCCTGTAGGCACCTCAAATTTTTGAGACCATGCTGAGTTTAGCAAACCATTTTCAGATACAACACGATACCTAACAAAATAAACATTCTTGCCACCATCTTCTGGATTATTTAAGTCGTTTGGCAAGAAAAAAGCGTCTGGAAGATCTTTGGCAGGAATTCTAACATACTTAGTATCAGCCATTAGACATCCACCGCAAATCTAAACTCTACATAGTTTGTTGAGTTTGGTGACTTAATGATTGTTCTAGGCTGCTGGTTTTCATTATTGTTTACGACTGTATAGCCTGTCATGCCATAAAGTGGGTTTGCTGTTGCAACATTTTCAAATCTAAGACCGTCAAGACAGACGTAGTAGTTTGGAGATGGCTCTCCATTATCATCATTTACGCTAACATAAATCTTGACATTCTTAACAAGTTCCCAGGTAAAGCCAGATGATTTTGTCAGGTCTTCAAGTTTGCGTGAAACTGCAAAGTATCTGTTTTTCGATAGGTCAGAGACTACAACGTTTTTCTTGTTTGACGGCAATCCAGTTGTAGCAATATCATATAGGTCAACTTCAAACCTAGCATACTGACCCTCACCATAGGTGTCGTTAGACGTAAATTCAATCATTACCCTGGCGTTTGTAGGGATCTCTTCAAGATCGGAATCCTCGTTTTTTGAGACAATTGAAAATGCAAATCTTAATTCATCAGTAACAGAATTGTTGTCAAAATTAAATCTTGCATTTGTAATGTGAATGTGGTTAGATTTAAATGTGGTACCGTCTGTCCACTCTGGATCTACCGACAAAAGTCCAGACGTTGAGTTGACATCTAGTTTTGCTGAGTTGCCAGCCATAAAGATTGTGTTATCCAAGAATCTTGGTTGCTCAAATCTTTTAGTTCTGTGGTCGCTTAAGAATATATTATTACTTGCTGATGACTGGAAGACGTTATACGTCTCTGCAGGATTTGAACCTGGAATTGTAATCGCAGCATCTGATATGTTGTTTGTTCCTCCTGCATCTAGCGTTCCTGGAATTATTGGAATAGCAACTGCTGAGTTATCAGTTGCTGAGTGATATGCCCAGCCTTCGTTTGTGGAAAAAGAATATAGAGTCTTGCTGTCTGAGTTAGCAGCCAGTGAATTTCCAACTGCTGAAAAGACACCAATCTCACTAATCTCATACCTATCCGCTGTTGGAAGTTCTGCTGTGAGAACCACTTTAGAAATTTTTTCTGGATTGCCAAGTTCGTCAACAGTGTCCAACTCTTCTGTAACGTAGCCACGAGAAACAATTGGTACACGGATTGTCTCAAAGTCAAGGGTTGTCTTGTTTTTAAAGTTTGGGTATGCAAATCCAGAAGCAGATGCGGAATTGACAGTTCCAGTAGCAGTGGTATAGGAGAATGTGTCTTCTGTTACTGAAGTAATTTTAAAGGTTCCATCGAATGGACTGCCGATACCAACAATGTCTACTACTTGACCAATTTCCATACCGTGGTTTGTAGATGTTAGGGTGGCAGTTGTACCAGTCTTAGCCTTGTTCGTAATGGCAAAACTAAGACCGCTTAGTGGCTTTGCTCCGCAGCCAATAGCAAGATAAGAGGCATAGGCAGGTGCCTGACCTACCAGATATTTAGCCATAATGCTTTTACCAGTATTTGTAATCATAAGTATCTCCTCTATTGTACCATTAACTGTCTTGGATTTCTACGCCATCAAGCAATTCAACCTGAACCGAGAAACCTTCTTTCATGTTCTCTACCGCAATAATAAGATCTCCAGTAAGTGGGTCAATGCTTACCGAACCATCTACAGAATATTGACCAATTCTCAATGATGTAGATGCCTCAACTTCTGTGAATCCTCCAGCAAGTGCTAGAATATTTTTTGGATTATATGTAAAGTAAATGTCGGATATATTCTTGATTGGCTTATACATCACATTTAGACCAAGGACAGTATCGCTTCGTCCAAAATCCATCAACTCAAAAATAGAAAGGTCGTCAAAAAGTTCTTCAACGATGTCTGCTTCTGATCGTGGAGCCTCTTCAGAAACAATATTTCCTGGAACAGATATGGCTACGGCTTTCATTGGACGACCTGATGCGGTAGAGGCACTAGTAGAACCATTAGATGAACCCTGATTTATAAAAGTTTCTGGCTTTGCAGACTGAGACACAACATCTTCATATCCATCTACAAGCATTTTGTTTCTATTGCTTAAGCCAAACCCTACACCCATATATGGCATACTAGACCACCTCACTTAGATACACAGACATGCTTGGACCCTCTGAAGACTTGTTGTACTCAATTTGATAAACAACAAATCTAGAGGTAGTCGGTGCAACCATATCAATATCAAGTTCATTCTTCATGTCAATATTAACTATATCACCAAGTTGCAAGATGGGTAGTGAGAATACTCCAACACCTACAGACTGTCTTGGTTTCATAATTTTACCAGTAATCCATTCCATAAGTCCATTTGCCATGTCTAGGCTTTGGATATATCTAGACTCTAGAACAAACTCTTTCTTTCCATAGGCAGAACGACTATTTCTAATCCTGTTATATTCTTGTGCTTCTTTTAGTGGGTTCTTTACAAGAGAAGATCCAGTTGGTGTTTGTGGATCAGACAGGCTGCTTCTTAGAGAGAAGTATTCGTCAACAGTAAGTTCGTGTGTTGACTGTTGTGTAAATGTAACACCAAGAAGTCTAAGATAGTTTCCATCTGTACCGTCAAAATACAGCACAGAATCGGTACAGTTAAATACCATGAATTCTGCAGAGTATGGTCCTGGGTTAAAGCCAGAAACAATATATCCTCTATTGTTGCTATATGTTGGTGCAATCTTTGCCAAAAGTGCAGGATACGACTTGTCATACCTTACGTTAAAGTATGCAGCCTCACGCATAATTGTTCCAAATTCATCATAGTAGATTGACTTTGATGTAGGGCTTGATGCACTAATATCTTTTAGGTATGCCTCGTTAATAATACCGCTAACAGAATACTTTCTCATTGCCTCGTTAAAACTGATTGACCCATCGCCAAATACACCGTTTTCAGAAACCGTTGGTGAGGCTACAATTTCTGTTTGAGATGTTTGGCTTGGTGCTGCTGACATAGCAAATACGTGCTCAAACATGAGTTTTGATTTTCCACGCACAAACAGTGCCATGTTGTTATGAATTACTGGTCCACCAGGACCTGGTTCATTTGCTGGCTGCAAGAACGGCTCTGAGTCCAAGACAGTTCCAACCAGAATGTTGTTTACATATAGATAGAACCTTAGCCCATCACCCTCACGTGCATACTCAACACCCAAATCGTATACGCTATTAACTGAGTTTGCAGAGGTCATTCTAGACTGACCTACAAAGGTTCCAGTATCTGTCATAACGTTTGTTAGACCACCCCATAGTTTTACTGGTGTTGCCTTTTCGCTTGTCATGTACTGATTATTTTCATCAACACCGACATTCATCTTATAGAACAATAGATTGTGTAGTGGCTCTTCGATTTCTTTTCCATCTTCAGAGTATTTCTTTACTGTTCTTGATAGGCTTGTGTCTGACAGTGCTGCAATCTCAAAGTAGTACCCATTATTTGTGGCAGGGTTTAGCAATATTGCGATACCGCCAGATGCAGCCTTAACCGAGGTCTTTGTAACATTTCCAGAAGCAGATGTCTGCTTATTTGTATACCAAACATCCTCACCAATACCAGACTGTTCTTGACCATACTCATACTTACCGACAAGTCTTACTCTTGTGCCAAAGTACTTATATTTTGCCTTGTCTTCTCCCAAATTTTTATATGTATAAGAAATAAAGTCAATGCTGTCTGGATCGTTTGGATCAGTAAATGATGGTCCAGACATAACAAGTGCCGAAGACTGTACGCTTCCGTTTGGAACTGTTTGTGAATTTACAGAGCCATTGCTTGTTGTTGCAGTTTCTGAACTTAGGAAGTTTTTAATAACTCCAGTAATTGTTGCACCTTTTGCTAGAGTAGAACTGTTTTTGGTTCCAGACGAATTAGTCTTGGTTCCTGCTGCTTGTCTGTAGTCTAGTGATAGCGATCTATTGTCTTCAAACAAAATTGTCTCAATGTCGTATGGCAAACTACTTGCAGAAAGACCGTTAAAAGAAGATCCTGTATCATTCTTATGCTTAATCTTAAATCTAGTGTCGCTTACAATTGACTGTACCCTCAAAAGATTGCCATTGTCTGTAGTAAATGGATTGTCAGAAACTAGGCTAGTTCCAGAAGGGGAGAGTCTTTTGGCTGTTGAGTTAAGTGTAATCTTCTGACCAACCTTGATAGAACTTGTGTCTTCTACAGAAATAGTTCTATTATCTACAAGCAATGATGGAGATAGTTTTCCAAGGTATCCACAAGAGTTTTGAGATGTCTTGAGGGTAATGGTTTTTACAACTGTTGTTCCAATAACGATTGAGATATCTACCGATTCTCCGTTAGTTATGGTTTGATCTGGCAGGGTTACGTCAATTGTACTAGCAGTGCTACCGTTTGTTGCACTGGTTCCAGATACAAAAGATGTTCCGATTTTAATCGAAGTCTTGTTTGTAGAATAGACAGTCTTCTTTTTAGGTGGAGTTGTTGAGGGACACAAGATTGTTCCAGAAATTGGATCTTTTCCTGTTATCACAACAGACCATGAATATGTTGCAGCCTCTCCCTTTTTCAGTTCTGAAGCATTCAAAAAGAATGATCTAAATGATGGGAGAACTGCTTTAAGTTTTACAACAGATGTAGTTGATCCTGGCGTAATGTTGGTAACCAAAATATCTGCCAAATCTGTTTTTGTATCAATATTTTTCTCAGGTGTGAGTGCTTGCTCAACAGAGTAAACTTTGGTACCGCCCATTACAAGTGAGTAAGTATATTGTCTAGAACTTCTAATGTCTTCTGAAGTTACATTTGAATTACTTCCAGTTCCAGTGCTTGGCGAAATAATTCCTGGTCCAGAAATTGACCAGTCCTGAGATCCGCTTCCAGCGGTTACAACTGGAATGGTAGTCTTGTATGGAACATAGGCATCTTTGAGTTGGAAGTTTCCAATTGCACTAAGTAGATAGTCAGAGTCCATTGTGACACCAGAAATCTTAGATGTCCAAGTTTCAACATCAAGACCTGCGGAGTGCTCTACAACCTTTGTTCCAAACTGACCACGACCGTGAATTTCTACGGCACCTGGCTGTGGCAATCCAGTATTCTTGTTATAAAAAGGCTTACAATAAATTCTTACCAATCCTGTTGGGTACATCTTGCCATTAAATGGAATCTTTGAAAAATAGTCTTCATACTCTTCTAGGCTGCTAATCCAAACGTCAGAGGTTTGTCCAGCAACCGTGTATTGAACAGCATCATATTTAATTACTTCGCCGTTGGCATAAAAGTATCCTGCGTATCTACCCATCCATTGAGCAGCATCTCCAAAGTCAATAATGTTTTTCTGCACTCTACCCTGAGCATCAACGTATGGAACATCTGCCGTAAGTTTTGTCTTGAGTGGAATTGCTGTTAAGGCATATGTTGATAGGGCACCATCGTTACCGCTGTTCTGAGTCTTTGTTGCTTCTGATGGAGACACCTCCCAAAGAAGTGATGGTTTGTATGTCCAACTCTTGTCACGATCTAGTTTGTTTGCCTGCTCTAGTGACGAGTATGCCTTTTCAATATATCTTGTTGTAAAGTTAATCTTTCCATCATTATATACATCTGTGTTTTGATTGGCAATCTTAATAATGTTTGCCAGTTTTGGCTTTGTTGTTGAGTTTCTTTCTACACCATTCTTGGCAAAGTCTTTTGATCCATACAGGGTAATGTCCGTGGCTCTTTCAGATACAGTTGGCATCATCCAGCCCTTAGACATCAGAACAAAGTTGTTGTACTCGTCAAAGAACATTGCTGTTTGCGTAGAACGTGCTAGTTCATTTAGAACCTCTGCAACTGTAACATCTGGCTCAACGAAGAAGAATGGAATGATAGGCTCTGCCTCGGTAGGCAGTCTCTTAAATACATAATTGCTAAAGCCAATGTTATCAAGTAGAAATGAAATTGCATAACTGAGTGATGCATTTCTAACAAAGATCTGTGGTGCAGAGAATGACTCAAAGTATGAGAACATATCTCTTAGTGAGATTGTAACGTTTCTAGACTCTGCAGATGACTCTGGGAACCCATCTCCGTACAATGTTTTCATTGGTACGTAGTAGTCATAGTAGATTCCTCCGTCAAGTACCTCTGCGATAACGTCATAAATCTTAAATTGAATTTGGTTAGCAGCGTATTGTGCAATAATGCTTGACGAGTTATTCTTATTAAAAGAATCGTCAAAGTCAAAGATATCAATAGTTCCTACTGACGCAAGCAGTTGCCCAACTGGCAAACCGCTAATGCCAAGGTCAGATGCTGACTTCTTGACAGAGACAGCCTTTGTCCTGTCTGTAATGTTTACTGCAAGCCTGGTTGACATTTCAATAAGATCAAACGAAGAGTCAATCTTTCTCATTGTATCTACAACTATGCGTAAACCAGAAAGATATTGGAGTTCTCTATATGTTGTTCTAAACTGGTTGGTTGTGTTTACAAAACTGTCTGGGTTGGTTGTGTCAGTTACAAAGTGTGTAAATCTATCTACTGTTTCTTCTGCAACTACCCAGCCATACTCTGGAATAAAGATCTGATAACCGCTTTGCTCTGGGTCTTCATTTTCAACCCAAATGTGATACTCTCCAATGTCGTCTGCAGATGATTTGATTAGATAGGCATATCCATTGACAGCCTTTACTGGCAAAAGTGCTGTAGTAGAATATGTCTCTGCCTTGATAAAGATATCACGGTACATATCTGGAATGATCAGACCATAGGAAAGTTCTACGTATCCATCTGCCTTAATAATTGCGGTACCATCTCTTCTAGTTGAGTTAGCATCAAAAGTCTTTAGGTCTTCCCAGTTACCGTTTACAAGTCCTTGAATCTTCCATCTTACAGGGGTTGTTTGATTCTCTTCTCCGTATAGTGGGTCCTGAATGTCTCCATTTGCTGTAGTGATTGTACCCTGATTAATGGTTCCAACATTTGTTTGCATTTTTACAACAACTCTGTTTGTTGGTACCGCATTTTTATAAACTACAAATGGAACAGCATCATCAATGCCGTACTCCGAAAGTCCAGGGATTGTTTTGCTTGCTATACCGTATTCCTTGCCATCTTCTTTTCTAAAAGATGTCCAGTACTTAAACTTATCGCCTCTATCGGAAGCATAGTATCTAGGTCTGTTTGTGTCAAGTTGTCCCTGACCAAGACCATTAACTGTAGTTCCATTATAAAAGTGTGTTCCAGCATCTGGGAAAAACTTAGCCTTATTGATACCAGATCTTGGTCTAAACTTTCCAAGGCAATCATCTAGAGAGTAATACAGTTTTTCTTTTTGACTTGGCACTGTAAAAGCAATAGGCTCATTGTTTTCATCAAATCCATTATCAATCGCAACGTCAGAGTTAGTTGCATTTTTATGTGTGGCATCATTTTCATCAAACTGTACTGGCAAGAATCTGTACTGTGTAGAATCTTTGCGATATCTATAGTTGCCCACCATCTTAATGTTGTCTGGAACGTTCATGTTCCATTCAGCAGAAATGAATGATCTGTTCTTTACTGAAGCAGATGTTTCTAGGTGTTCTTGTAGTTTTGCATCAACAAACATATTACACCTCTTCCAGGCTTAAGGATACGCTCCAAAAGTCGTGCCCATATCCTCTTTTTTCTACTGAGTATGAGAAGTCTGAAAAGAATACCTCAATAACATCTGAGTACTTGTGTAGTTGGTTATACTGTTCATCTCCAACAAAATTGTCGTATCTGTCATATGATAGGAATAGCCAGAACGATCCCTTGTGGTTCTCATACCAGTCAAGCAATTCAATACCGCCAGCACCGCCATCTGCTGTGTACATCTGGCTCATACCCTGGGAAACTGTAGATTTGGTTCTTAGACCTGGAATACCATCTTCATCAAACTCTGGATATGCAGCATATCCCCTAGATGGCAAAGTCTCCCATGAAGTAGAAATGCTTGTCTTGTCTGCAATGTGATATGAACGCATACGACCATTAATCATACGCTCACGCTTTTCAATACGGATTGGCTTAAAAGAAATGTCTTTACGGTTGTGATCAGATAGCACTAGGAAGGCACCAGCGTCCTCTGGAGACGATGCAATAATATCCCCATTAGAACCTAGTTCATAGCCTACAGGGACGTAGAAACCGTCTTCAGTGAGCGTTCCAGGGGCATCTGAGAACAGCATTGCCTGTGGTCTACCCCACTTCTTTCTGCCTGCCATATAAGCCGATGTAGTCATTATAGAACGTTGCTCCTAATTCGCTGTGCGTCAATCTGCTTAATCTGTGCTATTACAGTTCTGGCAATCTCATTAGGGTTTGCACCTGTATTAGCGACGTTTACGTTGACACTATAATTATACACTGAATCGCCAGCAGGTGCAGCGTTTCCATTATTCATGGCATTTAGAGTATCTGTTCCATATTGCTTAACAGCATAGTCACTCATTACAAACTCTCCACCCTTAGCCATGATTGGCATGTCAAACTTTCCTGGGATTAGCCCACCCTTGTGGAAAATTGGAAGATTTGCTGCTGGGTCTTTTTCCCTATTGGTTTGCATCTGAGACCAAGCCTGGCTTACGGTATTTGCAACAGTTTCCTTGGCTGTATCAACATACTGACCAATCGGAGTTAGTTTGCTGTTTACCAAAGTAAACATTCCCTTTTCAGTAGCCTTTTTAATTCTTTCGCCAGTGATCTTTCTTGCCAAAAGTCCAGCGTTGTTACGTGCATCGCTACCAAAGTCTTCGTACTTAAGGTTCTTTACAGTTAGATCGTCATACTTGGACTTAGCCTTTGAGCCTACAGCCTTTACCTTGCTACCAGCAGCAACCAACCTTGAGTCGGCACCCATACCAGCGAATTTTGGCAGAATTTTTTCTGAGAATGTAGTTTGAGCAAATCCAAAAGCCTTCTTTTGAGCAGTCTCTACACCCTTCTTAATTGGGTCTTTTGCATACTTAGCGAAATTAACAGCCTTATCTGCAAACTTGGCAACCTTCATTCCCTTTGCTGCTAGAGTGCTAAGTTTAACTGCAACTTTTGCAGCAGTAAGGATAGCCTTACCACCTGGAATAAATAGTGCTGCATA
>JACCDO010708483.1_pt1 | contig 10658 bp, 10 predicted proteins | sample 7446101 | NCBI WGS metagenome assembly JACCDO01 (sample SAMN15323440, study PRJNA562643) | freshwater metagenome | isolation source: river surface water | place: USA:Blue River Watershed | collected 2017-08-16
ATGCTTTCAAAATATAATACTATTTATATTATTATTAACTGTGTTTGTGACAGGTTATTATTGTTTTAATAATAACCATAAAACAATGTATAATATTGTTCATAGTATATGGCATGTATTTTCAGCAATATTTGTTTTATATTTAGTTAATCAAAATGAGAAATAAATTCAGAATGATAAAAATATCGTTTTAAAATATAAATTTTAAGTATTATAATAATGGAAACTATAACTATTAGAAGTGATAAACCAATAAATATCACAGAGGAAGAAAATAAAGTTAGAATGACAAACAAAAATGAATTTACATTATTAGTAATTGAACCAAATGAAATTAAAAATAGAGATTGGTCTCATCCAGATTATTTATCAAATTTAGTAAATGATAAATTTTGCCATTATTTAAAAGTTCATCCAGATGATTATATACAATTTATGGGAAAACATTTAGAAGTTGATAAATATAAAGAACCATATATTAAGGTTGAATTAATATTTGAAGAAAAAGATTATATTACAGAGATTATGTATGTTGAAGTCAAAAAAGATGATGAAGAAAATTATAAATTAAATGAATTCGCAAATTTATTAAATATTAATCAAGATAAATTATTTGGCAATGTTATTATTAATAGAACTTATATTTCTAGTGTAAATAATGATATGCATTTAGATGATATAACTCCTGATAAACTACATAATTCATTATATAAGAGAGCAAATACAACTGTTATTTTATATGATTCAGATAATGAAACATTTAAAGAAGAAGATGTATTTGGACCAATGGATGTTTATGCTGATAATTTCTTTGGTGAGAAAAAATATAACATTAAGAAATTAGAAGTAATATTTTTAAAACATGTATTAAATATTTGGTATACAGAAGATGAATATGGTACTTCTAATTTAGTTGGTAATTTAATACCATCAAATATTAAAGTTGATAAAATGATAGTATTCTCAATGTGGACTGAAGATTATAGAGATTCGATTTATTTAAATGAATTTAATAAAATTATTTTATTATCAAAAAAATTAAACGATTTTAAAGTTCCTGAAGAATTAAATAAAGAAGAAACAGATTCACTTGGACGTGCTATAATTAAAAATAAATATAAAATACTAAATCTAATGTATAATAATATATAATGAATAATTTAACATATAATCCAAATGTTAATATTCCATATAATAATAATTATAATACAAATAATATAAATATGGATTTTGATGAATCAGGTGGTAATTTTAATAACAATATGAATAGAAATTCAAACTATAATCCTAATTATAATATGGAAAATATGAAGCAAATGAGACCACAACAACAAGTTCCACAAGAACAACAATATTATCAACCAATGATGCAACCTGAACCACAATATCAACAGCAACCAATGTATCCACAAATACAACCAATTAAACAAAAATTTAAAAAATCAGCTAAAATTAATACATTAGATAAATTTGAAGATACAAATAGTTCTAAATTAGATTGGATATTATTAATAAAAAAATTAGTAATATACACTGCATTATTTTTAGTAATGAGCCATGTTAAGATGAATGAATTGATATGTAAATTTATTCCATTCATTGGAGATAATGAAATATTATGTATGACAACAAAAGGTGTACTATTAGCAATAATTATTATTGTAGTACAAATGTTATTAAAATAAAGAAAAATTGATTAAAATATATATAAAATATAATTATATATATTTTAATAATGTTAATCTCAATTGAAGGAAATATCGGTTCAGGTAAATCAACATTAGTAGAGTATCTAAAATCTTTAGGTACTTATATTTTTGTAGATGAACCAGTGAATGAATGGCTATCTATTAAAGATAAAGATGGTTCTAATGCTTTGGAATGTTTTTATAAAAATCAAAAAGAGAACGCTTTTTGTTTTCAGATACTTGCTTATATAACACGTCTAAAAAAATTAATGGATAAAATTAAAGAAAATTCATCAAATGTTATTATTATTACTGAACGTTCAATTGAAACTGATAGAAATGTATTCGCCAAAATGTTATATGAAGATGGATTTCTTAGTAGCATAGAATGGGAAACTTATAATTATTGGTTCAATACTTTTAAAGAAACATCAAAAGTAGATTTAATTATATATATTAAAACAAGTCCAGAAAAATGTCTCGAACGGATTAATAAAAGAAATCGTATCGAAGAAAATAATATTAAATTAGATTATTTAGTTAAATGTGATAAATTTCATGATGATTGGTTAAATGAAATAAATGAAAATAAAATTACAATTGATGGACATGATGAAATTGAAATTATTAGAAGTAAAGTAATTCACATTTTATCAAATATATAGATGATTGATAGACTATTCTTATTTTAAATAAATATTATTAATTATATGTGTTAGTCGCCATTCAAAATTGATAATATTAACATGTCCATTTTAATGAACAGCTATGCAAGTATTATTATAACTATTAATAACTAATAAAAAAATTATTGACGCTTATTTGCAATAACATTCCGCAAATCATTTTGATTATAATACGGATTATAATAATAAGGATTATACACTGGTAGTGGAGGATTGTACATCGGCCGTGGAGGATTGAACATTGGAAGTGGAGGATTACGCACTGGTTGTGGTGGTTCATACACTGGTAGTGGAGCAGTGGTTTTATGAAGATTACGAACTGGTTCTGGAGAAGAAGCTTTACTCTTAGGAGGATTATACTCTGGTGTGTCGTAATCATCGCGCTTACGCTTACGTTCAGGTTCAGGTTCATTAGTATTGGGTTTGTAATTTTTCCTCAAAAAATTTACACGACCAATGCAATGAACAAAAGTGCAATTAATATTATGACAACGACTATTAGTCCCTTCCCAAGGTTTTTCATTCCTGCAAAACTCCCGTGGAATTACATCACCTTTATTAATTTTATTAGAATTATATTTATCGTGAACGGGTGTTCCAATAACAGTATGATTAAAACCACATTTACTAGGGTCATCAATATTAGCACATGTTTTTCCATAATAACAGAATTTTTCCAAATACAAATCAGTAGGTGCAATGTTTTGAGAAGCAGGCAAAGAAACATCACTTGCCACAAAATAAGGAACAGGTGATGATGTAATTGATTTCTTAATTTCCTTAGGAGTATTTTCCAGTGGTTGTTCCATAACACGCGGAGGCGGTGTCATAGATTTCTTAATTTCCTTAGGAGAATTCAAAACACGCAGAGGCGGTGTCATTGGCCTAGGAATTCGCTTCTGAGTTTGTTCCAACATTTGAGGAGGAGGACACTCATCCATAACTGGTTCAGAAACTAGAATTGGTTCAGAAACTATAATTGGTTCAGAAACTAGAATTGGTTCAGAAACTTGAACTGGTTCAGAAACTAGAATTGGTTCAGAAACTTGAACTGGTTCAGACATTTGATTAAACAGTTTTCCAAACAAGTTTCCAAACATTGGTGGATAAGAACTATCAATATTATATTTATTATAATAATCAACAAGATTATTATTACTAAAAATAATATGTCGAATGATATAAATTTTTTGTTTGATAATATTAATACGAAAGTTTTTATTAATATTATTAATAATTTCCTCTTTATTCATTGAAATTTTTTTATCCAATTCTTGAATGTATATCTGTTTTGTTTCATTTGATTGGTAATCTTTATTAATCTGTCGCCATTCCAATTCTTCCTGATAAATATCATTTGTAATCAAACCTTTATCTAGAAGTTTCTTAAGATTTTCATCAGAAAATGTATTAATTGGCAATGTAATATCAAAATCAGGGTTATTCATATTAATTTTAATACATTCAAAAGTTCCATCAATCAATTGTTTAATTTTATCCTTCAATTTCTCAAGTTTTTGAATATTATTGAATATTTCATCAATATTTGTGCGAATATTCTTTTCAATCTCTCGAGTATAAATATTAACAAGTTGAGTCAAATGTGCATTATATTTTTTAATTTCTTCTAGAGTTTTAAATTTAGCATTCAATTTAAATATATTAGCAATAAACACATCAATATCCTCGTCACTAACAGTATCAATAGCACTAATAGCGTGATTTGCATGATTTACGTCATTAATAATATTATCAGGGGCATTTTCAATAAACTCCATACTTTCAATATTATTCGTAATAAAATTTAAATATTTCAATTTTTCTAAATAGTATAACTATACTATTTAGAAAGTTAATCCGTTATCTATGAAAAATTTATAATTTTTCATAGTTACGCATCAATTTTTATTAATAAGTTCTTAACTTCTTATTAATAAACATAGTAATTGCTTCGACGTCCGAAGATATTTCAATTTAGAAAGTTAATCCCAATTATATGTTATCCATAGGTTATAATGAAGAATTAAAGCAATCAATTTAATTTATACTTAGGATGAGTGATATGAGTAATATCTATATTATTTAATTCTTCCATATCATCATCATTTAATTCAAAATCAAGATTATTATTATCAATAATATGAGAATTATTAGAAGAACGTGGCATAATATGATAATTATTATTTAATCCCCATTTAAGCATAATTTGAGCTGGTGTTTTTTTATATTTATTAGCAATATTTTTAATAGTAATATTATCAAACATTTCACCTTTAGCTAATGATGAATGTGCTGAAATTATAATATTATTCTTTTTCATATATTCACAAACAATTGGGCGTTTAAGAAATGGTGATAATTCAATTTGATTTGTATAAATAGGAGTAGAAGAAAAGTTTTTTATTTTCTCTAAATATTCTACACTAAAATTACTTACTCCAATATGTCTAAAAGTTCCATTTTTATATAATTTTTCAATAATATTCCAACATTTAATGTTAGTAATATCATTATTTGGACAATGAATTAAAAATAAATCCAAATAATCTGTATTCAAATCTTTTAACGTTTTATAGATAGATTCTAATATTTCACCCTCAGATTTTTCCATAATTTTAGGGTTTAATTTAGATGTTATCCAAATATCACTTCTATTTATTTCATTTTCCTTTAAAAACTTTCCTATCAAATGTTCGCATTTATATAATGAGGCAGTGTCTATTGAACGATATCCATTATTAAATGCATTATTTAATGCATTATAAGTATTATCTCCTAAACGATAAGTTCCAAAGCTAACTTGAGGTAGTTCCATTTTAATATTATTATATTTAAACTTTCAGTTATTTAAATCAATTTTTCTTACCTAAAAAAATTGATTTAAAAATATATTAGCTCATATTTTCACATACTTAATGCCTCCTAAACAAACCAAAAAGCAAACATCTGATATTGAAAAGCCTGTCGATAATGATGCTGTTAGTTCAATTAAAGAAGAATGGTCTAATAATGTTCAAGAAATTCTTAAAGCTCGTGAAAAATTAGCGCTTTTGGAAAAGCGAAACGAAGAAATTATTTCTAAACTATGGGCTGTTATGAAAAAAAATCCGTCTGAACAGGTTATTATTGAAGCAGAAAATAAAGATGATAAGAAACCAGTTAAATCTAAGAAAACAGATACTGAAACTGAAGAACCGGAAGTTAAACCAGTAGTTGCAGCTAAAGCTACCAAAGCTAAGGCTACAACCAAAAAAACAGAAGTAAAGACTGAGATTGAACCTAATGAAGAAGAACCAGCTCCTGTTAAGAAAGCTGTATCTAAGAATACAAAGGATGTTAAGAAGCCATCATCTACACCAATTAAAAGTAAAATAACTGCACCATCAAAGGGAGCTGCAAAGCCTAAACCAGTTGAATCAGATGATGAAAAGCCTAAACCATCAATTAATGATGATAGTTCATCTGATACAGAGGTAGATAGTCTTTCAAGTGTATCATCAGAATCAGATGCATCTGGCGGTGAAGATGATTAAATATAAAAATATTAAAAATTTATTTTAAAAAAAATGTTTAATAATATAATGAGAATAAAAGTTATTGAAAACTATATTTTTGTTTTATTTTTAGTATCAACTTTGTATGTGATAACTATTAATCCAAATAATTTAATACCATTTGTTTTATATTTTGCTTTATTTTACATACCAATAAATTTAATGGTAATATATCAAAATAAAAAAGATATGCCAGATTTCGAATTAGCTCATAGATTAATGTTTATAGCACTTGGTGCAGTCCCATTATTAAGTGCAATTAGTCAACCAATTACAAATTTATTAAGATTTCACTAGATCTAATAAATATTGATTTTAATATTTAATATTTATTATTTATGAATATTAAATGGAAGATAAAATAAAGAATATTCTTAAAAAATATTGGAAAATAGATAATTTAAAAGATAAACAAAATGAATTAATTTTAGAGTATTTAAAAGGAAATGATGTAATTGGTTTATTACCTACTGGTTATGGAAAATCTTTATGTTATTTATTACCACCATTAATTACTGATAAAATTATATTTATTGTTTCACCATTAATTAGTTTGATGGAAGACCAAAAAGAAAAATTAATAAATATGGATATTCCAGTAGCTTGTTTACACGGAAATAATATTAATAAAGATAGAGAAATATTTAGTATTATTGATGGTACAATTAAAATTGTTTATATGAGTCCAGAATATTTAATTAAAGGAGATGGATTAGAATTAGCTAATACATTGATGGAAGAAAATAAATTAGGATTTTTGGCAATTGATGAAAGTCATTGTATTAGTGTCTGGGGTCATGATTTTCGAGATGATTATTTGAAAATTAGAAGATTTCGAAAACATTTTCCATCAATTCCAATTATGGCAGTGACTGCTACTGCTACAAATACAGTAGTTGAAGATATAATTAAAAATCTAAATATGAATAATCCAAAATTAGTAGTTGCTAATTTTGATAGACCAAATATTTATCTAAAATGTATTGGAGTTAAAGATATCAGTTTGGATGATATTATTATATATATTGAAAAGTATGAAGGACAAAAAATAATTATTTATACAAATAGTCGAGAGCAAACTAATGAATTATCAAAAGAAATAAATAAAAAATATGGGGCTATTTCAAGCTACTATCATGCTGGGATGAGTAAAGCTTTTAGAAATAAAATTCAAAATAAATTTAATAATGGAGAAACAAATATAATTGTTGCAACAGTTGCTTTTGGCATGGGAATAGATCAAACAGTTAGATGTGTTATTATATTTGGTTCACCAAATAGCATAGAAGAATACTATCAGATGATTGGAAGAGCTGGGAGAGATAATGATGCTGCTGAAGCGATATTATTATTCCAATATAAAAATGTAGCTATTGGAACAAGTATGATTAAAAAAGGCGGATTTGATAAAGAAATAGAAACATCTAAATTAAGATGTTTAAATAAAATAGCTAACTATTTTTATTATCCAGGATGCCGTCGAAGATATATTTTAGAATATTTTGGCCAGGTGCCAAAGTTTTTTTGGTGTAATTATTGCGATAATTGTTGTGAAAATAAGATGATTGATTTTACTAATAAATTTATAGAAGTACTATTTAATAAAAAAAAATATATTGATATATTCAAAAATAAAGAATTAGAATTATTAGAAAAAAATAATTTAATTATTGGTTCTAATAATGGAATAAATTATTATGAGCCATTATTAACAATAAAAAACTGGAAAAAAATAATAGAAGCAAATAAATATTTAGAAAAAAAAATCCCAAATAAATATTTAATTAAAATTAAAAATATTTAATTTATTAAAAAATTTTATATATATTATATATATACATACATGGATGGTGAACCTATGCAAGTAGACAATCAAGTATTATTTGAAGATGTACAAGCACAACTATTTGGGCTTGTATTTGGGGGTGAAGAAAATGTTACATCAGCTGGATTAGATTATATCGAATATCAAATGAATTCTCCAAATATTGATATACCAATTCCAGAGGGACATCCCTTTAGAGCAATAATAACATATTATAGAAACAGACTACCTGTTGGAGAAGCAATGGATGTTGATGAAGATAGAGAAATATTCAATCCACAAATAGTTTTATTTAATTTTCCACCTCAATTAGCAGCAATGTTACCTACTGACAATATAAGAGGAACTCCTTTACAAATTGAATTAGGAAATTTAGCTAATTTACATAATAGAGTATATCAAATAGCAGTAATTACCAGTAAAGAAGCATATGATAATAATAATCGTGAAGAAGTTAATAATGGAAGAATAAGATGTATAGAAATGTTAAATGTAGCTAATGCTACTAAACAAAATATTCAAAGATTATTAGCAGCAGATCCTAGAACTCCCTTAATAATAAACCAAGTAGATTTAGTAATATCTTATATTAAGAAATATATTAATTTAATACGTGCATATATTTTAGGATTAGATGGTTATCCTCTTGCAGTTCTTCACGCAGTTTCAACTTCAGAATATAGCACTCTTGAACCATTTCCTCCTTCAATGAATATTCCTTTTACTGGTAACGTTTGGGCTTTTATTAGAGATACACATGTTCGCAACATTTTACAGAGAATAGCTACGAATAAAGCATTGGAAACAAATACATTACAAAGATTTTTTAATAATTCATTAATTCAAGAAGAAAGCAGATATTTTGTGATTAATGAAGCAATAAATAATAACCAAAATTATAGTTTAGGTAGATATGGTATTGTTGTTAATAATATTAATTTTATAAGAGGTCAAGATATAGTTACAGCACATAGAAATCATGCAAATACTGGTTTTCGTGGTTTTGTACCTCCTGTTTTATTAGCAGCACATGCTGAGACTCCTGAACTTGAAAGAGCACCTCCACCTGCAGCAAGAGATATTATACCTTTAGGTGGTTTATATTTTAATTGTAGAATGGTAGATTTACAACTAAAAAATCCACATGGTCCAACTAATTTACCAGCAGGAAATTTATTAACACCTTTACAAGCTGCACCTGGTGGTGGAAGATTACAAGATAGTACAAGAAATTTACCAGGTACAACTTTAATACGTAATTTACATTTTAGTATTCATGGTTCACCTCATAGAAATCAAGCTCATATAAGATTTGAGTTAGGAGCAGGAATAGAATTTAATACAACACTTTATTTTATGTTAGTACCATTTCAAAGAGAAACTGGTCAAATAATTGAAAGAATTGTATTATGTGATATAAATAGAAATAGTGTTCATACTATTAGTGATAATATAGCAACACAAATTATGACTAGATATGCAGTATCTTATGGTGTTATGGTTTTACCACCTGAAATAAGAAATCCTCCACCAGCATTACCAGCAAATTTTAATGATAGAGCTATACTAACAAATCAAGCTTTGGCAAATGAACATAAACAATACATACGTAGTGCATTTTATCACTTTTTAATTGGAGTAGAAAACTATTTATCAGAACTTAGAAATTCAGACACAGTTAAACCATTAGATGATACACGTATTATGCTTTCTTTAAAACGTGACTATCAATCTAATGTAGATTATAAAAAATATCTTAAATACAAAAATAAATATTTGAAATTAAAGAAATTAATGAATAAAAATTGATTTTGGGATTAAATTGTTCCATAAAAATTAAACCTTATTATTGAATTATGGTTAACAAATATATTCATTTAAAAAATTACTATAAGTCAGGTATGAATTTGCAGAAGTATAATAATATTTCCATACTTCTCCATAATCAGTATTATTATTAATATCAAATTCTTTACGAATAATATTATTAATAAAAGCATGATAACAACTAAAATACATATTATTAATTTCTTTATTATCAATACTATGAAGGTTCCTTAAATCATAATTACAGGAAATATTTAGATATTCAATTTCAAATGGATTAAGAGATGGCTCAAGGATATCATCTATATCATAACTTTCCATTGTCAAATATTCTTCATTAATAATAGTATTATCGATAAATAGATTTTTTTCAAGTAAATAGGGATATTTTGAACACAGCTGATTAATGGTATGCGTGTTAATACAACCTTTCCATTTTTTTGTGTTAATATTATATGTAATAATAGAAGTTCCTTGATGTTTCCATTTATTATTATCATATTCAGTTAAAAAGATAATTTCAGTTAAATCATTATTAAAATGAACATTAAATTCAGGAATTACACCCAATTTATACAAATTAACCATATATTTGTATAAATTATAAATACTAATTGGATAATCATTCATATAGTGCTTATTAGACATATAAATTATTACTATTATTATATTATAATTATTTCAATTTTTTCTCATAACATTAATATTAGTAAAATTATTATCACGTTAGTGGTTTCAATTTTTTCCTATTATTGAAATTTTTGTAAGTCTTTTAATATTAATTCGTTTACAAAAGAAAAAATTATTTAAAGATTTATTTGTATAGTATATTAAGTAGAAGATAAGTTCCCATCGAGGAAACTAGCCTGGTTGGCCGAGCGGTTAAGGCGGTGGATTTAAGCCCCACTGGGCGCAAGCCCGCACAGGTTCGAACCCTGTATCAGGCATAATGCCGAAAGGCACAAAAACAAATAATCAAAATTAGGTTCCCTAATTAAAATAATTTAATTACGAGGAAAACCTGCTCCGTAAGTGTTAAAGGTTGCATACTAGCCTTCCAAGCTAGGGGACCGGGATC
>JACCDO010362865.1_pt1 | contig 10656 bp, 9 predicted proteins | sample 7446101 | NCBI WGS metagenome assembly JACCDO01 (sample SAMN15323440, study PRJNA562643) | freshwater metagenome | isolation source: river surface water | place: USA:Blue River Watershed | collected 2017-08-16
GTCCCTAGGGGGGCGCAAGCTCACCGGCGGGGCTTCCTGCGCGGCGGGGACTAGGGCTACTTGTGCCTCCCGGGAGCGCCGATCACTTTTGACCCCCACTCCTCGACGACAGAGCAGCCCCAACTCTCCTGAGGGACCCGAGCTACCCGCCATCACCCGCAGACCGTGGCTATTCTAGATCATTTACAATGAGATATTCGAGTCTGAGTTGGGCACCCGATCTCCCCGAGTGACACCCAAAATCTGCGCAGCAAAAGGGCCCCAGAGCGCTTGCGGGTCAAAAAACTTCCCGAAGAAAAATGGGTGACTTTTGACCTTTCCCACGTCTCTAATAATTAGATTTATGAACCTATTGAGACAAACAATTCGCCTGATTCTCAAAGAATCGACGTCGTCGGCGATCAGCTACACGACACATGAAGATTTGCTACAGAAGATCAAGCCGCTAGTCGACCAGGCGTGGTTAAAGGTGCAAGCCGATTCAGTCCGTAGACATCCTGATCACGCGATCGTTCTCCAGAGGACTAGATTTGTGCCCGTCTATCCAGGGACACCATTGCCCAAGGGCGTCCTATCAGATGCAGATCAGGCCGGCGAGTTTGTCTCAAAGTGTGATGATCTGTTCGCCAAGACACGTCTGGGAACTAAGTGTCGTGCTGATGGAAATCTTGCTAATCCTCCAACACACAATGCGCTATACATCGATATCATTAAGTGCCTCAATATCAATGCTTTACCGACTTCTGGGACATACAACTATTCTGAGTCTAGTATCATGTCACTTATGTCACATGAACTTGCACATGGGATCGATCGCTTGTCGTCGGTTGCAGGATCAGATCAGATTAGGGACATGGCATCGGGTGTGATTGATGACTTATTCAACGCTGAAGCGGTCAACGATAAGCAGGAATTTCTAAGCCAACTTGAGGATCGCATGATCCGAGCAGGCGCGCCTGATCATGACATCGACGGTGCGCTGGCTGTTGGTGGGCCCGCTTGGGATCACTATAAGGCCTGGTTCTCAAACAAAAATGAGCGTGTTGCGCTAGCAATCCAGCTAGCAAACGCCCTTGATCAAGCAAGCATATCTGGCAATGACTTCATCTCATCAAATGTCTACCAGGTGAGAAATGAGATTCCTAATGATGTCCTTAGCCAGGATCTGATCTACGTCATGTACGGTCTTTTGGCCGATGACATCGACGACGAGGTCGAGCAAATTCAAAGCTTGACGCTGTGAGAGGCTAAAATCTGACCCGGGAAGTGCATCTAGAGCGCTTGCGGGTCAAAAAACTTCCCGGGAAAATTTTGCGTCTTTTGACCCTTCTGGGAGACGAAGATATGTAATCTGTAGAGGGTTTAATATGAGAATCACAAGCAAGCAACTTCGTCAGATCATCCGTGAGGAATTGGCTCGAAATATAAATGAGAGTGACTACCACCGGCATTCTTTTGATGCTATGAATCCTAGACTTAGCCGGGGCGCGCGCGCCGATGCGGCAGTAGCAGCTCTCGATGCGCAGCGAGCTCCTCCTTTTAAGCCCTACAAATATGAGACTCCCGCAGCCGTGGCGCGTGCTGCCGAGCGCGAGGAACGTGAGCGTGTAGCAGCACGCGCCTGGGCAAGTCATACAATCTGGGACAAGAGTGTGTTCGAGATGAGTGAGGATGAGTATGAGGCCCGCCGCAAGGATTGGCTAGACAACGAGTGGGCAGGAAAGTACAAGGACTACACCGTGACCAACTGGTCTACGGGCGTGGAAGATGCCCCTCTTGCAACCTATCTCTCATCGGGTGAGTGGCGATCCGATCCTGACCTCGCCGGCTTGAAGGGCGGAGATGACATGATGCTTCGCAAATTGCTTCCTACACTTGACGTGAACGGATCTGACAGGCTTACTCCCAAAGAAGTGAATGACATTGTCAATCTTTGGGACAGTCGTGAGGTTAGCCCATATGCGAAGTCCTATGATGACGCTGTGTATTCTGCTGAGAATAGTCGTTGGTAGCAGTTTAACCTGTTGGTGAGCAGGTTTAGTTGGTAAGTGACATTCAAGATCGCTAGGAGGCACACGTGCGACCTCATGACAGAATGTGTCTCTCCAAGCGACGCTGGGGTCGTCTCGAGCGCGCTGAACGGGCTCTATCACGAGCTCGGATGAGTGGTCGGATATGCTCCTTGTATCGGTGTTCCATGTGTTCCGGCTGGCACATGACGTCTCGAGAACGTGAAAGATCTGAGCAGGAACAACTTGATGACGACGAGCGTCAAGAAAACTTCTCTGGGAAATTTGACGACGTTTGACCCTTCCAGATACTGAACATATGTAGCCTTTAGAGGATTTAGCATGAGAATCACCGAGCATCAAATTCGTCAAATAATTCGTGAAGAGCTCATGCTACTCACTGAGCAGTCTGTGCTGAGTGCCTATAAACAGCCTAAAGCCGTGCCTGTGAACATTGGCACACAGATTATGATTGAGACGCAGCCGCCAGCTCCACCCCCAGGCTCTGCGGCACCTCCTCCCGTATCCAAGATTGGGACGTCAAAAAAGCTGGGTGTTCGTGTGATTACAACTGTTTTTAATCAAGAAGTTAGCACAATATTCCCCATTTCTGGTTTGATAATTCAATCTTGGAATCCTTCTGCACCTGATGGGCAACCTTTCATGACAGTGTCATTTAAAGTTGCAGGTGAAACAAAAACTGGCGTAACGCTCAAGAATAAAATTGCGCTCAAACGAATTGCTGATGCAGTTCTTTCAGGTGACAAGGCAGAGGGAGAAATGATACCTATTGATCCTGCGAAACCTGATGGGGTAAAGGCAGCGTTAATTGTCAATTATTAAACATTTTGAACAGATCAATTTAAGCTTTTATGTGTGTATATTTAGATTGAGATCTAAAATATGAAATTTGCATCTGGTCACAATCCAATAAGACTTATCATAAGAAGCATCTTAAGTGAAGGCGGAGCGGGAGATTTCGGGGGTCCACGAACGCCTCGCAGTCCTGGTCAAAGAGATGTCTGGGATAGGTTTACAACGAATGACAAGATCAATTTTGGCTCATGGGAAGGAGTCAAATCCTATAAAGGTAAGGATGACAGTGTTCTTGTTTTAAAACTTAGTCTAGATGCAGGTGATTCGACAAAATCTTGGGATTCAGCGGCGGCTCTGGGTGGGCGTCCTGTTCCCGATGAATATTTGAAAAAAGGCAGTAATTTTGAATTAGATCTTCGCAAAGATGTCAATAGTGATGAAGCAATTGCAAGAAATTTTCAAATTGCTCGTGCAAAATCTAATTCTGACATTAAGAAAACAGCACCTTTTAATGGATCCAATTCTTTCTATGTTGTTGTTGACTCCAACAACATAAATCTTAGAGATTCTAAGGTTATTGAAAGCCAGCGCCAGTTTGCTGAGAATACAATGCTGGGCCTGATGCTTAATGATCCTCTACGTGGCTACGGAAAGCTGGTCCATTCATTACCTGCTCAAGAACAGAAGTATTTTATTAAAGCACTGTCTGATGTTTCTGCAACATCAAGTCTTATTTCAGGTGGTGCGGGCCTGGGCGGTCTTGTTTTTTCAGGTGCACCTGGGTTGCAAGTTGCAAAGGGAGCAGCCGCAGCTGCGGCTATAGGACCTTTTCTTGCACTTTCATCAATTGCGCTGGACGATGGTCATCCTTGGATTGCTGCGGGTAATCTTTTAGCTGCAGCAACTTTTGGATGGGATGCTCTGGGTGGCTTGACAGCAGCTTATGCAAGTGCTGTTGAATCTGCTAAAGTGGCAAAAGCTGCTTCTCAAGCGTCAAGATCAGCAGCAACTCAACTTTTTGCAACATCTGAATTATCGGGATTAGAACGTCTTGCAGAGAAACTTTTCAAGATTCAAGGTCGTTTGCTGGGTCAGATGGATAATTTTATTAAATTTATCAAGGGGACAAGTAGCTTATTGACAGGAACATTGTGGCAAGGTGCAAAACAGGGATGGAACCTTATGAAGGGTGGTGTCCCTATTTTAGATAATGCAGGAAATGCTATAATTTTTACTTCTGGGGAGAAGTTTTTTCTTGAGATGGTTGGCAATGCAGCAACAGTAGCAATAGCAGATAATTTATCAAAAATCTGGGAAAGTATCAAATCTGTTGTGAGATTTGCTTTTCCAATTGCACTTGAGACAACAGGCATTACTTTTGATATTCTCCAACTTGCTGAAAAATCACAGGATGTCTCTACTGGCAAATTAGATTCCAAGCCGACAAAAGAACAAGAGCAACAGATGACTAGAACTGCTGCCGCCAATTTAAGGACGCTTATTAGAAGAGAAGTTGGATCGAATGACCATAGAGATTTTTATAGAAAGAATATAAGACAAGGAATGTTAGCAGTTGTCAACTCATCTGATCTTTCTAAGATTAAGTACACACAAAAAATTAAGATACCTACATTAGGAAATATGTCACCTGACATCATTTTTGTGCCTGAGAGCTATTATGATGTCTATGACCAGCTTGCCAGATTCCCAGGATCATTCTTTGGGAGTAGAAATATACTTTTCAAAGACGGTGCAAATTCGGTCTTTGTTTTCCCATTTAGTGAAATTTCTATTAGAAATTAATACCTGTCTGCTTAATAAATCTCTTTACAATTAGACCCGCTTTAGCATTTGCTTGGTCCTCGTGGAATCCACCCTCATCCTTAACAGGACCTGTGATCAGACCTTTCTCCTGCTGCATCATGTGGGTCATCTCATGCGCAAGTGATCTGAGGCAGTCAATTATCATACGACCTTTAGCATAGATTTTTATTGTATTGTCTCTGGGATCGTAAAAGGCAGTAGTCTTAATGCCATGCTTCTTTCTATCATCGACAAAGTATATGCTATAGTTGCATTCTTTATCAATGCTCAGCTCGTTATTGCAGCGATCAATGAACTCTGATATTAAGGCCAGGTTCTCGATCATGTCAGATAGATTTTCTGAGATGTAAAGTTTTCTTTGTGACATAGTAGTAATAATTATCTTCTTTAAGATCCTTTCCTTCTATTTATTAGTCATTAGAATTAGTATTAGTTTAGAGAGCACCTAAAGACAATAGTACAGATGCTTCATCTTTACAAGAGTACTTTTATCGATCTATATTGAACATATAGCTACTTGCTCTTGATAGTTATCAATAGGAGCAGAATATGTCAATCTTTAGAGAGCACAAAACTACAGCTGACAGATCTGCATCTGATCGTTCACGGCATAAGAAGAAGATTGAAAAAGCTATTCGTGAAGGAATCACAGATGTCGTAGCTGATGAGTCCATTATTGGACACGACGGTAAGAAGAAAATTAAGATTCCTGTTCGAGGAATCAAAGAGTGGCAGTTTATCTACGGTGACAACGAAGGTCACAAGCAGGTAGGATCTGCACCTGGTCAAGATGTCCAGAAAGGTCAAGTTGTCAAGAAAGGACAACAGCAGCAGCAGGGACAAGGTAACAAGGCTGGGAAAGATAAAGGCGAGGAGATGTATGAAGTCGAGATCACTCTTGAAGAGCTCGCTGAATATCTCTTTGATAATCTCCAGCTTCCAGATCTAGATAGGAAGAAATTCAAGAAGCTGCTTGACGTTAAGCCCAAGAAACATGGGACACGTCCTCAAGGTATTCGTCCTCGACTTGACAAGAAGAAGACAGCAGTTGAACGCATTAAGCGTCTTGCTGCTTCAAGAAAAATGGGAACTGTTGAAATTGATCCTGAGACGGGTGAGGAAGTATTCCCATATCACGACAATGACTTGAGGTACTACTACATCAAGGATCGACCCAAAGAAGCAACTGACGCAGTCATCTTCTTTATGATGGATGTCAGCGGATCAATGACAACTAACATCAAGTATATCGCAAGATCATTCTATTTCTTGCTCTACCAATTCTTAAAGCACAAGTATGAGCACATCGAGATCGTATTTCTAGCTCACACTACAGAAGCTGAAGAAGTTGATGAAGAGCGATTCTTTAAGAGAGCAGCAGCTGGAGGAACACATGTCTCCTCAGCACCAAAACTTGCAATGGAAATCATCAATAAGCGCTATCATCCATCATCATGGAACATTTACGCTTTCCACTGCACAGATGGTGACAACTGGGAAGAAGATAACACTGCTGCATTTGATGCAATAAAAGATCTTGCCAATATCTCGCAGATGCTTTGCTATACTGAGATCTCACTAGACAGTGAGCGTCCTAGTTGGCAGTCTGATAAGACATCAAAGTTGTGGAATAATCTCAGCAAGATTGAGGGTGGAAGCTTGCGGCTTGCAATGTTAAGCAATTCACAGGATATTTGGCCCACATTTAAACGTCTCTTTGGAGGATTACCTGATGTCTGATTGGACATTTGAAGAGCTGCAAGAGTGGGATGAGAAGATCGTCAAGATCGCTAAGTCACACGGACTTGACTGGTATGATATTGCCTATGAGACAATTGATTATCATGAGATGATTGGTGCTATGGCATATCACGGCATGCCATCACACTTTCCTCACTGGTCTTATGGTAAGTCATTTGAGCGAACACACAACATGTACAATATGGGTCTAGAAGGACTCCCATATGAGCTCATCATCAACTCAGACCCATCAATTGCCTATCTGATGAAAGAGAACCCTCTCTACCTTCAGGTTCTGATTATGGCACACTGTGTTGGTCACTCTGACTTCTTTAAGAATAATCGCACCTTTAGAGATACAGATGCGATAAATGTATCACGTCGTTTCAGAAGTGCTAGACAGAGAATTCAGAGCTACATTGAAGATCCAACCATAGGCATCGACAAGGTTGAAGATCTAATTGATTCTTGTCATGCAGTACAATATCAGATAGATCGACGTGGCAGAATGCGGAAGTCAGAGAAGGAACTTCGTCTAGATTACATCAACCGCATCAAAAATGACAAAGACGGTAAGTACAAGAATTTTAATATTGATAAACTTCCTCTAGAGCCAGAGCATGATGTGATGTTGTTCATCACAGAGAATTGCAAAAAGCTTGAGAACTGGGAGCGCGACATCATCAATATTGTTCATGAAGAATCGATGTATTTTATGCCTCAAATCAGGACAAAAGTCATGAATGAGGGATGGGCTTCATTCTGGCACTATAGAATTTGTCATGAGCTAGAACTTCCTGACAAGTTACACATTCCATTCATGAAATCACACAACCAAGTTCTTCGTCCTTGGGGTGGTCGTATTAATCCTTACCACCTTGGTTTTGAGATATTCAAACGCATCGAGGAAACAAAGGGTATTGAGGAATGCTTCTTCGCTAGAGAGATCCATAATGACGAATCATTCATTATGGAGCACCTCAAAGAAGATCAAGCCCGTGAACTTAACATGTTCACTTACAGTCCAAAGGGCAGGAAGAATCCTGACTGGTCGGTTGATGATGTTGTAGACGATGAAGGCTGGCCAGAAATACGCGCAGCGCTTATTAAGTCAATTGGTGGTAATGGAATACCCATCATCTATGTCGATGATGTTGTTAAAGACACGCTCATACTAAGACATGAGCATGATGGTAGAGATCTAGAGTTAAATTATGCAGAGCAATGTGTCAAACACATCGGCAAGATGTGGAAAGGACCTGTCAAACTATTCACCTTGTTAGAAGACGAACATTTCGAGATTTCATAAAAAGGAGAGAAAATGGACTTTCTTAAGATTATTCAGAATCAAAGATCAGGCGCACAGAAGGAGTCTTGGAATGGTACATTTCTTGACTACCTGAGTGAAATTCAGAAGCATCCAGAGCATGTTAAGCTTGCACATAAGCGAATTGCAGATGCAGTTGAGTCTTATGGCGTCGAGCCAATGTCAGAGGCAGATCCACGCTGCCGCAAGCTGTTCGACGGTGACAAGCTGAAGACATACAACTACTTCAAGGATGAGTTCTACGGTCACGAGCGTGTCATCGCTAAGATCATGAGATTCCTCAAGTCAGCAGCGCTCAAGGGTGAAGAGAGCCGTCAGGTCCTCCTCCTCATGGGTCCTGTAGGCTCAGGCAAGTCTGCGCTTGCAGATGCAGTCAAGAAGTCGCTTGAGAAGGCAGCTGAGTCTATCTTCCACCTTGAAGGTTGCCCTGTTCGCGAAGAGCCGCTTCACCTTCTTCCACGCTCACTTCGCGACCAGTTCGAGAAGGAGCTCGGTGTTCACATCGAAGGTGATCTTTGCCCAGTCTGCCGTTACAGACTTCTCAATGAGTTTGGCGGGGAGTACGAGAAGTTTCCTGTAGTTCGCACAGGATTTTCTCAGCGTGGCCGACGCGGTATCGCTGTTGTGCCTCCAATGGATGCAAACTCACAGGACGTCTCAGCACTTATCGGTTCAGAGGACATCTCCAAGCTTGATAAGTACAGCGAGTCGGATCCTCGCGTCCTTAACCTCGACGGCGCATTTAACGTGGGTAACCGCGGCGTTGTAGAGTTTGTTGAGATCTTCAAGAATGAGATTGAGTTCCTCCACACGATCCTTACTGCAACACAGGAGAAGAATGTTCCTTCACCTGGCAAGAACGGAATGCTCTACTTCGACGGTGTCATTCTCTCTCACTGCAATGAGGCTGAGTGGAATCGATTCAAGTCCGAGCATACCAATGAGGCAGTTCTTGACCGTATTGTGAAGATTGAGGTCCCATACGTCCTCGAGCTCAACCAGGAGATCAAGATCTACGAGAAGATGCTTCGTCGCTCTGACTTCAAGGCACATCTCGCGCCCCACACCATCAAGGTGGCAGCAATGTTCTCAGTCATGAGCCGACTCAAGCCTTCCCAGAAGGTTGACATCATGACCAAGATGAAGATCTACAATGGTGAGGAAGTCATTGAGAAGGGCAAGGTTCGCAAGGTCGATATCAAGGATCTCCGTGAAGAAGTTCGCCACGAAGGCATGGACGGTATCTCAACCCGCTTCATCACAAAGGCAATCGACTCTGCATTGACCGATTCTGACAAGAGCTTCATTACACCCATGCGTGTCATTGATTCGCTTATCAAGCAGGTGAAGGAGCAGGTGGTTGACGAAGAGAAGCGCAAGACATATCTTGAACTCCTCCAGAAGTCAATCCGTGAGGAGTACCTCAAGATGCTCGAGAGTGAGATTGCCAAGGCGTTCGTCACTGCCTACGAGGAGCAGGCACAGTCACTCTTCGACAACTACATGGACAATGCTGAGGCATTCACCACCAAGCAGAAGATGAAGGATCGCGTCACTTCTGAGGAGCGTGAGCCAGATGAGAAGTTCATGAAGGCAATCGAGGAGCAGATCGGCATCGTCGGTTCTGCACGTGATGGCTTCCGTTCTGACGTCACAGCTTACATGTTCACCAAGATGCGCCGCGGTCAGAAGGTTGACTATAAGTCCTACGAGCCTCTCAAGGAAGCAATTGAGAGCTACCTCATCGCCTCAGTGAAGGACATGGCACGCATCGTGACCAAGTCCAAGAGTCGTGACAATGAGCAACAGAAGAAGTACTCTGACATGGTAGAGACGATGGTTAGTGAGTACGGCTACACACCAGAGTCTGCTGAGGAGACAATCATGTTTGCCGCAAACAACCTCTGGAGAGACAGCTGAGATAAACATTTGCATTTCTCTGTATAATCAGCTAGAAATGCAAATTAGACAACCTAATACTCTTGAAAGAGAGACAAGAAGCTCGCTGGTGGACATCTTTGATGCCCATCATGCGGGCCCACTTGTTATCGGCGACCAGCAATTTAACGATCTTGTTCAAAAATTCTTTCTATCGAAAGGAAAAGGTGAGATCTTTGAAAGAATTGTAAAGCCGATGATCAAGAGAAACTTGTATGAAGCTGAGGGTAAATCAGCGGGCGCAGCAGAAGTCTTTTTAAGACTTTGTGTAATGCATTTTGATCATGAAGGAAGAAGAACTTTGTCTAAAATAGACTGGGATAAAACTCAGCTGCATATTTCAAAATTGACAAAAGTCAAACCTACAAGATCTGAAATTTATAGTCTAATTGATAAGAGAAGCACACGGGAAGTAGCAGAATTATTAAAAAATGCATTAGATATGTCATCTAGAGATGACATTATAGAGGTTGTGAGAGCATATGATGTCAAGACATCAATCACAACGGAGATGGGTTGTACATTAAATGATATTAAGATCGATCCATGTTACTATAGTTTAAAGCCCTGGTCAAAACAACAAGTAAATGTTATTCTTGTTGATGGTATCATAGAAAAGTCAATTCATGTTGAGCACATTCTACAGAAGTCAAATTCTGATAAAGAACCCTATTTGATCATCTGCAGGGAGGCAACAGAAGAAGTTAAGAACGTGTGCAATACTAACTTCTTAAGACAGACAACAGACGTCGTTCTTTGCACAGCACCTTATTCTGAAAAAACAGCACACATCTTTGAAGACTTAAAAGTGGTCACAGGTTGCGATGTTATATCACCAGAGTTGGGAGACATCATAACAGCACACATCTACAAGAAAGCATCAAAGATTAAGAAAGCAAGCGTCACACTTGGTAATCTTATTATTGAAAATAGTAATCAAGATAAGATCAAGCGTCACAGAGAAAGTCTAATTGAGAAGATGAATCAAATTAATGACGCTGA
>JACCDO011213245.1_pt1 | contig 10656 bp, 8 predicted proteins | sample 7446101 | NCBI WGS metagenome assembly JACCDO01 (sample SAMN15323440, study PRJNA562643) | freshwater metagenome | isolation source: river surface water | place: USA:Blue River Watershed | collected 2017-08-16
TCAAACACCCAACGCATGAAACAAATCCATCAACAATGGGGTGTTCTCTCGGAAGGTGATCGTGCTAAATACCAACAAATCGCTGATGAAACCAACCGTGCTCATGCTGAATCATCAGCTACACCAGCTGCCACTGCTGCTCCAGTTGTTGCTGCACCCGCGCCTGTTGCCGCTCCTGCACCTGCCAAAGCGGCTAAAGGTAAAGCTGCCAAAGCTGAAGCTGCTCCCACGCCTGCCCCTGCCCCTACCCCTGCCCCAGTAGCTGAAGCTAAATCAGCTGCCAAAGCTCCTAAAGCTAAAGCTGAAAAACCAGCTGCTACTCCTGCTCCCGCACCTGCTGCTGCCCCTAAAGCCGCGGCTAAAGGCAAACCTGCTAAAAAATAAATTGAAAACAATTTAAAATTCTAATTTACAATTTTTAAATTTTATTTTAATCTTAATAAATATAAGAATCTATTAAGGTCTCCTATCATTTCATCACGAAGATTAGTAAGATCAACATCTTTCTCAAGGTCTAATTTTTTATGAACTTCTAATAGAAAATCAATTAATTCATGAATATATTTTTCTAACCCTGTGTTATTTTCAGGTGTTTTAAGAGTTAAAGTATTATAATCAGATATATTTAGCTTAACATTTGTTTTACCAAGTAATGTTTCAACATATTTGTCAATGATTTCATTTAATGTTTCTAAAAGACCATCAGTTGCTTTATGTGTTGCATATGAATCAGTTTTCCAATGATATAAGCGAATAACTGGTGTTGTTTCTAACATTCTTTTAACAAACACATGCACATAATCTGTCTTTGACATAGGTCCTCCACCAGACTTTCTTGTTTTTTTTATAGTTTTAGCCATTTTTAACTATTAATGAGAAAATTTTAAATTATCTTCTTATAGTGACTCTAATTGTACTTGTTTTATTACCATCAACGCTTCTAACAGTTATTGTTGCAATACCAATACTAAGACCTCTAATTAATCCAGTACTATTAACACTAACAATTCTACTATTTGATGATGTCCATGTTAGAGATTTATTTGTTGCATTGGTTGGTAAAATATTAGCTGTTAATTGATATGGTGTATTAAACTTAAGTGTTAAAGTTCTTAAGGTTAATGTTACTGACATAACAGGAATATTGATATTTTCCACAGCACCAAAAGCGGTATTTAATAAATTTCCAATAATAGAACCTAATCCTGTACAATTATCATAACCAGTGCCTGCATTAAATCCACCATTTGAACCACTCACAATATCACGAAATGATGGTTTATTATTATACATAATTGTATGAGCATTTTTACGACGGTTTTCACCAATTGCTAATATGAATCCAGTCATTGTAGGAGAAACAATACTGGTACCTCCAATGATATAATATGCATTATTAATCATATAAAGTACACCAGTATTTGGATCAGCATTCATTGCTAAGTCTGGAATTGAACGCATGGAAGCTTCTAAACTATTTTGATATGTTGGTTTAGCAAAAAAAGTACTAACTGCACCACCACCACTTGACCATGCGGTTTCTATAGTTGCATTATCATAAGTAAGATTAGGACAGACAAGATTTGTTCCACCACATGCAATTACATATGGACTAGATGCAGGGAAATCAACATATGAACCACTACCACCAACACCATTGTTTGAACCAAAATCACCAGTTGCTGCACAGACATTAATACCTTGATTGACAGCACTCATGAATAGATTATTCATACTAGTTTTAATAGATGATGAATAATAAATTTCTGGTGCACCCCATGAAATTGAAATAGCAGATGGTTTATATGGGCTAGTGTTTAAAATATAATTAATCAAACTATTAAATTGACTAAATGAATTCGGTGCAATATATAAGATGATTGTTAAATTTGAACTAGGACAACAAGCTCCAATTTGTTGAACATCAATTGTATTTTCAATTGTAGCACCATTATCATTAAAATTTGGTCTATTTGTTGCACCATTGATTGGTATTACCATAACTATTGGCATATTACCAGAAGAAATACCAATCGCTTGCCAATATTTTTGAACATCACCATTTGTTAATACACCTGATTGGGATAAACTACCATATAAACCACCACCAAATGATACTACTGCAACATAAGTACGAGATGTTAAATTAGGTGTAGGGATATTATAAATTGATGCTAATTCATCAGCATAAAACCATGAACGAACACTGGGTTTTAGTTTTTCATTGTTATTAAATGGTCTTACTAAAGAATCATAATGATTTTTAAGTAAATATTTTGAAAATAATTTTTGTTTTTCACTCATTCTTAAAATTTATAATTTAATTTTAAAGAGAAAAAAAGAAAATGAAAGGGGTTAATTAACAAATATTGTTTGTAAATAATAAATAATTTGCAATATTTGACAATAAATGTACTTTACAATGTAAAAATGTTGATAATATTAGATAGTTTTGTGTATATAAAATAACACTAAATATATAAATCATAATGCCTAGAATTATCATACTTATATAATAATGTCCATATATACAGTCATAAACATAAAAACTATTATATGTTATTGATAAACCTACCATAGTCATATCAATATTTCGTCTAAACCCTTTTATTGGATGTCTCCAATAATTAATACTTGTTAAAAAAACACTAAAAACCGTTAATGTATTAATATAATAATTATTATATAATCCGATAATGCTAATTATTAGAAGATTAAATGAAATGTAATAAATCCATTTACTATATTTTTTCTCTAATATAAGATTCATTCTAGGTATATATTATTGCAAATTATATTTATATCTAATTTACATTATTTAGTATTATAATTAGTAATAGTTTGTATAGTACTAACTAATTCTGCATCTTGCTTACCAATCAATGGATCAAAGACAAACCAACGATCTTCCCTTTGATTTTCTTTCCATACTTGGTCTAATGCCCATTGTTCCCAATTAACACCAGATGTTCTATCTTGAGACATATTATTAACACATTTCTGAAATATATTGATCATAATTGGGTAATAACTTTTATTAACAACATATCCAGAACCAGCTTGAGCATCTTTAATTCTTTTCATAAAAGGATATTTAGTATCTGTTGTTTTTCCGTGCAAATGAGTCATCATAACAACATCCCATTCATTTTTTTTAACTTGATCAAGAAAGGAATCAAATAATTTATGGGTTTCTTCTTTTTTAGTTGAGAATTTGAAATCATCTTCTAGGATGACTACATTTTCAAACCCCATTTGAGATGCATATTTAACAGCATCGAGATGACTTTTGGCACATCCTAGATGTCCATTTCCTGGTGTATAATGAGCAGTTATTCTTTTCACTTTAGACATTTGAACATCTTGATTTTTTAATTGTTTTTCAATTGCTTCTAATCTATCTTTGCGATTATCTAAATTAATATATAAAATTTGATCTATGCGATTCATTCCACCTGGAAAATAATATTCTTCAAATTTTTCAACTTTATTTTTTTTTGAATAATATAATAAAAATCCAACAATAACTAGAACAAATAATAATATTAATATTAAATAACCATAATTATTAATAACCTTTTTAATACTAGGCATTATGTTTTATATTATAAATAAGAATATTTATTTACTTTATTGATATTAAGAATCAATTTCAAGTTCAATATTAATATCCATAATATCATCAATTTCATCTTTTATTTTAGTAATATCATGTTCATTTTCTATTTCTAGATTTATATCAAATACTGATTCAGTTTCCAATTTAAGATCATAATCAAAAGCTTCTTCTTGATTATTATTTAATACAGATTCTGTTTCTAAATTAACATTAAATACTGATTTTGTTTCTAGTTTAATATTATTGATATCATATTCTAATTCTGATTGATTTTCTATTTCTAAGTTATTATTAAGTTTATATATTGATTCGGTTTCAGTTTGTGTGTCTAAGTTATTATTAAGTTTATATATTGATTCGGTTTCTATTTTATGATTGATATGATTAAGATCTTGTTCAAATTCTATTTCTTGTTGATTATTAAATATTGATTGATTATCTATTTCTAGATCATTATTATTAATATCTTCATCGTATTCTATTTTAATATTAATATGATTGAGATCTTTTTCAAATTCAGCTTCTTGATTAACATCAAGAGCTGATTCGGTTTCTATTTTTAGTTCTATGTTTATATCAAAATCAATATTTGATTGAGTTTCTATTTCTAGGTTGGTTTCATTAAGAAATGATTCAAAATTATTAAGATCATCATTGATCTCATCTTCAATATTATTAATAGTTAAAACATTTTGTTCAATTTGTAGTATTTCATTATCTATTTCTGTAGTTAACTGTTCATTAGTTGTATCATGAATAATAAAAAACTCATCTGCAACAATCTTTTCAAGTTGTTTAATTTCTAGTTCTAATTTTTTCATTTCTGTTTCAGTGTCATTTAGATTTTTATGTAGTTCCTGAATTTTATATATTGTATTTAATTTAATATCATCAACACATTTAGTATATTCATGTATATATTCTTCATATTTAATATTATTAGTTTCATATCTAGAAATGAGATCTCTTAGATTCTTCTTTTCTAGTTCTAATTTATTTTTGCGTTTTTGAAAATCAAATCTTGTTTTTTGTTGCATATCTTTATCTTGACTACATTTTTTAGTTAACATATCAAAATCTTTCAAAATTGTGGTTGATTTATTTTTAAGTTGAACAATTTCATCAGTATTTTCTTTTAATATTTGGTCTTGTTCATTTATTTTTATTTTATATAGTTGATTAATATCATTCATATCATTTTTATATTGTTGTTTAAGTTTATCAATATAATTATAATGTTCAGTTAATTCATTTTTAACTGTATCAAGTTTATATGATCTTAATTGCTTATCTTCATTAAATTTAATTTCAAATGATTTGATGTCTAGATCCAAACTCTCTAATTCATCAGATAACGTTTTGATTTCTAATCTATTTTTTTGTAATTTATTTTTATTTTCAATATGATCAAGTTTATCTTTTTCAATTAAAGTTGTTTCATGGATCTTAATTTTATTAACTGTACTTTGATTTTTTTCTATTTTCAAAGTAATTTTTTTTATTTCATTTTTAAATGGATCATTCTCAATTTCCTTTAAAAAACGATTTTGAAGATTATTTAATTGTATTAAACTAGATTGATAAGTCTCATTTGTAATCATTAATTTTTGCTTTAATTCACCTAAATTTCTACGTATTCCCCATTTCAGGTCATCATCCATATTATTTTTAAGATTATGTTCTAGTTTTAAAATATTTGATTCAAGATCTTTGATTTCTGCCTCTGAAGTATTAATAACTATTTTTAATTCATTAAGTGATTTAAAATGATTTTGTTTTTTTTCTTCTTTCCAATTATTTTGATTTATTAATAAAATTTCTTTTTCGTTAATCATATTATCAGTTTCTTGGGTAGTTTTAGTTACATATTTTTTATTTTGTCGTTTATCCTTTAAAAATTCTTTATTAAAATTAGATAATTGTGTTCTATCTAATTTTTTATTAATGCTTTTATTATTTATTTCTTCTCTTAAAAGTTCAATTGTTTCATTTATATCTGCTTTTTTATCATTATAATTTTCTAAATATTCATTCCATTTATTAATAAAATTAGAATATTCCTTTTCTAGGATAGTTATCTTTTCTTTAAAGTAATTTTCTCTATCTTGACCAGCTAGAAGATTAGATTTTAATTGTACTTTAATTCTAAGTAAATCATTTTGTTGATTTTGCAAGATTGTTTGTTTTTGGGAAGTTAATACAGTATTATTTTTTTGTTTAATCTTAATATCATCCATAATTGATTGATTTTCACTCATAACATTTTTCTTAATTTCATCTAGATTTGGAGGATTAATAAGATTATCTTCAAATTCTTTTTCATCATTTAATATTTTATCAAATTCCAAAGCAATTCTAGTTTCTTCTCTCTCAATTTTAGATTTAAGTTTATCCAGTTCATCTAATTTATCATTTTTAGTTCTTTCTAGTTTTGAGAATTGAACTAATTCATCATCATATAAAAATTTAATTTTTTTATTAATTAATAGTGACAACTCTTCAAACAGTTCCTTTTGTGTATTATATTTTTTTTTTAATAATTCTAATTTAGAATCATCATCCATTTTTAATTATAAGTTACACTTTTTATTATATATTATTACTTAAATATTACTTAAATAAAAGTTTTTCTCTTTAATAAATTAAAAATGAGTCACATTGATAATTTAAAAAAAACTCATACTAAAAAAAGAAAAACAAAAGTTAATTTAGATAGTTGTAGTCCATCAAATAAAAATAATTCAACAACATGTTTTGATTTAGATTCTTTAATTAAAATTGCTAAAGGTTGGAATATGAAACATCCAGAAAATAAAATTAATATAAGTAAACATAAAACTCGTCATCAATTATGGAATGAAATTGATAAGAGATTAAATCAAAAGTGTGATACTGAATGGTGTTGGATTGAACAAGAGTTTGTAAAAAAAATAGGTTCAAAAGAATTGAAGAGTATTTTTAGACCTAAAATGCCTAGAAGTTGGAAGAAAAATAAATATGAATGGTTAAATACAACGGATATTGAAACCGTTATGAAACAATATGAAAAAAAATATCCAGATTTTAAATTTATTGGTCCAGTTCCGATTGATTTTGATTATGAATATAGTGTAGGTCAATGTATTGTTAATGAATTATGTAATCTTAAAATTAAAAATTTATTAAAGAACAAAATCACAAGGGTTGGTATTATTTACAACCTAGATCCACATGATAAACCGGGGTCACATTGGGTTGCAATGTATATGGATTTAAATAAAAAGAAAGTTTATTATTTTGATTCATATGGTACTCAACCACCAGATGAGGTAAAAAAATTAGTTGATCGAATTCAAGAACAAGGTCGTGAAATAGGAATGGAAATTGATTATGATTACAATACTACTAGACATCAATATGAAAATTCTGAATGTGGAGTTTATTCAATGTATTTTATAACTCAATTATTGGAAGGTAAAAAAACTTTCAATGGGATCGAAAATTCTACATTGAAAGATGAATTTATTAATAGTAAACGAAAATATTATTATCTTTCTGATTAAGATTAAAATTATTTTTCGTATATTTAATTGTTTTTTTTTATGATAATTATAATAAATATAATTAGTATAGTATTATAATAATTAAATAAATTAAAATGTCAGTCCGCGATATTTATCTATCTGAAAATAATATTGATTCATTATATCTTAATGTATGTGATCAAGTATTAAACAAGCTTAATTTTAGTCTTAATAGTTCTCCTAAATATAAAAATACTGTAAGAGGTATGATGGATAAAGTTTACACGAATGCTGATAAAACAACTGTAACTAATTTATCGGCTTTAAATCATTATACAATTCAAAAAATATCGAATTACTTTATTACACAACTTGCTAAAAAACAACAAGGAAATCCTCCAATGATGGATAGACCTCTCAGATCAACTTCTTTAAATACTTCAGAATCAGAAATAAATAATAGACTAACAACAATGAGAAATGAAAGAATGAATATTGGTGATGCATCTAATTCAAACAAAGTTCAACAATCTATTCAACCTGTTCCATTACAAGATTTAACAACTACTAAAGCTGAAACTGATAAAAAATTTAAGGAACTTTTGGCTTCCCGTGGGCAAAATTCTCCTCAACAACCTCAACAACCTCAACAACCTCAACAACCTCAACAAGAATCAAATCAAAAGAAAAATAACGATTTTAATATATTACCTTTTACAATCAATGATGATTTTTCAAATCAATCTGCTAACCCTGGACAACCTTTATATTTTAATTCTTCTGAATTAACTGATGTAAATAGTGAACATGTTGCTGGAAAATATGAAGATCTTCAAAAAATTAGAAACCAAGAAATTCAAGATTTTTTAACATTTCAACAACAAAATACTAACAATGCCAATAATAACAACAAAATAACTGAAGATTTTAGTGGTATTACAAATAATAATTATTTAAATGAAAGATCAAACATTGATCAAATGAATGCTTTAAGAGATCCATTAGATTTTAATAGAACTAAGATTTATTCTACTAATGAAAATGTACAAGGTAATAAAACATTAAGAGAAGATGATACTAAAGCAGTTATTGGTAATAAAAATCTTGACCTTAGCAACCCAATTTATGATTTTTTAATTAATCAAATTAAAAATTCAGAAAGAGAGTATCATGATGTTCCTCATTATATTGTTGTAAGTAGTGAAGATCGTCAATGGGAAAATGATGTTGAAAATCGCTATAATTTTTTAGTTCATTTTAAACCTACAAGTACTCAAATGGGTGTAGGTATTGATCAATTATATCGTAATGTTGTTTCAGTTGAAGTTATTAAAGTAATTTTTCCTCATGATCGTCTATCAGTACCCTTTGATAACCGTGTTTATCTAGATTTACAATCATATCCATTTTTAGTTATGGATATTGATGAGTTAGATGGTGTTTTTAGAGGTAGTAATAATACTATTAATGAAGCATTTGCTCTTCTTTTATTTGATAAAGCTTATGATTCAGAGATTTTAACACATGATCAAATTCACAATTCATTAACAACAACTGATGTTATTAAAAAGAGATTTGATCGTCAGTTTAAAAGAGGATTTATGTCTTTTTGTCCATTCTTATTTGAAAAGAAAAAATATCCAAATACTCCTTTAGCATCACTTAATAGAATGACAATTAAGTTTTTTAGACCAGACGGACAACCAATTAGTTTAGATAATGATCATTTACCAATTGAAAATATATCATATGTAGAAAATGAGACTGCTCCTGCAGGGATTGAGTTAACAACAACTCCCGGATTTCCTGGAACGTCAACTGGTAAATATGTTATGATAGAAACTAAAAAATTTTTTAGTAATCGTGTTTATAGAATTGGTGATTTAATTAAAATTAAAAATTATAAAGTTTCAACTCCTGCAACTAATGAACAACTTAATTTTCAAAATTTTATTAATCGGGTACAAGGTCATATTATTATCAATCTAGAACAAGAAACAGTAGATGAAAGTGATAATCATGGTTGTATTAATAAATTATATATTTCACCTCCTGGAGATATTGATTATTCAACTGGTACTCTTTTAGTAAATAGTTATTATGAACCTGACCCAATGCCTATACCAACTGAAGATGGTAAAGGTATCTTAATTAACTCATCAATGCAAGTTCATATTACATTTAAAATAGTAACTAGAGAAGATAAAACAACATCAGTCATTAAACCATTTAATGTTTAATTTAATAACCTAATAATCCTGAAGTGTTTAAGTTATTAGATAATCTCATATTTGAATTATTTTCAAAACTAATTCCTGGTTCTGTTGGACTTGAATTTAATTCAGATGATATTTCATTTTCTTCAGGATTATTAGTTATATATTTTGAAATAATATTATTATAATCGCTATTATTTGTAGGATACCCATATTTACCAATATAATTTAATACTTCTACTATTTCAGGATTATTATATAAACTACTTGTAAATACTTGTTGTTTTGAAATATCACCTTCTAATCTTGATTTATTTATATCATTTGAAGAATTAGTGATTGTTTTAGAAATATCTTCTAATGTTTTTTCTTGACTTTTAATTCTTTTTTCTAAACAATCAGATGGCATTTTAGAAAAACATGAGATCGGACATACATCTTTAATAGAACCAAATCCAACATTATCATTTGAAGTAAATCCAATATTAGATAATTTATTTAAAGCTGATGAGCAACTCGAATACATCCCACGACTTTTATAATATATTTGTGAATTTTCATTTAAGCAGGATCTATAATCTTCATTTGATTGTTCATTGTCAAGTGTAATTTGTTGTAATGAAAAATTTTCAATTCTTATCATACTAATCACAATAATTAATATGAATAAAATTAAAGAAAATACTATTCTACTATCCATTATATTACTTTATTTTTACTTAAAGAAATTAATAATATAAAAATAATAAAAGATATAATATAAAAGATGGGAAATATTTTTTCTTATAATAAAAAACCAACGATTATTAAACAAAACTCTGGTAATGTTTTATCTGAACAACCTCAATATGAAAAAGCGGAAACTATTCAAACATTTATTAATTGTAATAAAATAGTTCCTCCAACACCTTGTTCTACACCTCAAGATGATACTATTATTAATTTAATTGAAAAAACTCAAGAAGCAGTTATGGAAGCTAAGAAAATCCTAGAAGAAGTTAAAGAAGTAGTTGAAGAAACTAAGGATGTAGTTATAGAAGTCAAAGAAGTAATTACGGAAGTCAAAGAATTTGTTCAAGAACCTAAAGAAGTAAAAGAAGTAGCTCAAGAACCTACAGAAGTTGTAGAAGAACCTAAAGAAGTAGAAGAAGAAGTTCAAGAACCTAAAGAAGTAGAAGAAGAACCTAAAGAAGTAGAAGAAGAACCTAAAGAAGTAGAAGAAGTAGAAGAACCTAAAGAACCTAAAGAAGTAGAAGAAGTAAAAGAAGTAGCTCAAGAACCTAAAGAAGTAGAAGAAGTAGTTCAAGAAGTTATAGAA
>JACCDO011339125.1_pt1 | contig 10656 bp, 5 predicted proteins | sample 7446101 | NCBI WGS metagenome assembly JACCDO01 (sample SAMN15323440, study PRJNA562643) | freshwater metagenome | isolation source: river surface water | place: USA:Blue River Watershed | collected 2017-08-16
AATTCATTCTGTTTTTAGTGTATAATAACTTTTAAATATATTGCAGAAAAGCTGAACTTCTTTGATTTAATTACTCTTATACTCTTTAAAACCACTTAAAATTATTGCGATATATATTTGGAGTGAAAGTTGCAGCAGACTGGAACTGAAGTACCGACGAAATGGAAATCTGAATCCAAAAAAATATAAAAAATAAATACCATTCCAGGCCATGGAATCTCACGTGCACAATATTCGAGATTCTTGGAAGAAATCACAAGGCTCAATTGCTGGCGCACCACGTTCGTCACTACCTCCTCCTCCACCACCACCACCACCTATTCAAAATAATAATGAATTTATTTCTGGATCGAATCCAATTTATACAAATACTTCAGACACATTAACCCATAGAAATTTGAAATCATCTGAAGTGTTGACTATTGAAACAACTTTAAAAAGTGATGAATTATCCGAAGAAGAAAAATTTAAATTAAAATTTACTAATGGTAATAAAGTATTACAATTTGCTATTTGGGGTCATTATATGACATATGTATCAGCACTATTTTGTTTTTTCTTTGGTATATTTGCTTGTGAATGGGAGAATTCATCTTCCTATGGTTGCAAAATTAATGGTTCACTTATTAATGCTAATTTTATTATAAATGATGTAAATACTTGTAATAGTATCTATGTTAGAGAAGGAGAGACAAGTCACTACATATGTTGTGATCCAAATGATACTACTTCAGCATTAAAAGGTAATTATAAAATTGGTTGCTTGTATATTTTGTATAGTTTCTTATTGTTAATTATTGAAAATGTTGATTATGGTTGGGGTTTATGGTATCCTAATGATACATTGTTTTTTAAGTATGGAGTATCACCATTAGCATTATTACATTTATTAATTGGTATTGTGGGTCTTACCGAATGTTCAACATGTATAGCTGGCGCATGTTTAGTTTGTAATGCGGCAGTTTTATGGTATGTAGCATCATTAAATGAATGTGGTGATGGTGGTAGATTTTATAATAAAGGAAAAAATAAAAATAAAATTGATCTATCAATATTAAATAATTTAACAAATCTAAATTATATTAAAGAGAATTATGTTCCTTCTATATTATATAATCCCTGCGGTTTCTTTCAACGGATTTATAATGAGGATAAATTAGGCAGTTATTTTTGGGTAACATTATTCTATTTATCAAATTTTATATTATTTGTGTATACATTAGATGTATGGATGGAATCAGTTATAGAATCTGAAAATAAGTTACTAGATGGTACATTACAGATAGATTGTGATTCATTAGAATGCAAAGTGAATCGAAAAATGGTACGATATGGTCCTATATCACGCTATGCACCATGGGCGAAAGCATGTGGTGCGTGCTTAAACCTAGATATGGCACTATTAATTATACCAGTCACCAAGTTAGTACTTAGAAAGTTGAATAATATTGGCGTTAGTTTCTCACAATTACAACATAACTCTGATTGGCTATTGAAACTTATGTCACATCCGTTAACACGTTATATACCATTATCTAAAAATATTGAATTTCATAAATTAATCGCTTCTACTATATGCGTGCTATCAATTGCTCATGTATTTTTCCATTATTTAAATTTAACAACAGCAAATAGTGCTACATTACGATTATTTCGCTTATGGGGTTGGGATGGTACCAATTATTTCTCTGGGGCTGTTATTACATTAGCTATGTATATGATATTTACATCAGCAGTTGATGCTGTTAAAGCAGCTAAATATGAAATATTTTTTAAAACGCACCATTTTTTTATTGTTGTTTATATTGCCATGTATTTTCATGCTCCAATATTTTTTGCATTTGGTACAATACCCGTATTATTATATGCAGTAGAATGGTGGGCTAAAGCGAATCGTGGTAACTTACCATATTTTATTAACAAAGTTGAATGGATACCACCAGTTTTAGCATTATATTTTCGACCAGTTATTAAAGAATCATTTAAATTTAAAGAAGGACAATATCTATATATTAATTGTCCCCATATATCTAAATCAGAATGGCATCCTTTTACTATTTCATCTGCATATGATGACTTAAATAATGGTCCCAGAGTACATATACAATCAGGTGAAGAAGTTATGGAAGTACCAAGACCAGCTGGATTAGATCCTAAAGTAAAATGGGATAAATATTGTTTAATATCACAAGATTACAAGACTTTAGACTTTAATGACTTGTTAGATAAAGGTGATACAACATACAATGATTTCATATCTGTTCATATAAAAGTACATGGATTAAATGATCCATATGCCACAACATGGACCAGAAGATTAAAAGAGTATCTAGAACTTATGAATCCCTCAGGAAAATTTCCATTTTATTTAAGTAGAAGAGATAGTAGAAATGATACCCACATTGGACGAGATATTGGACCTGATGGATTACCTATTATTCGTATTGATGGTCCACATGCTGCACCAGCGGAACATTATGCTAATTATGGTACTGTTATGCTGATTGCTGCTGGTATAGGTTTGACTCCATGTGCATCTATATTATGTGCACTATTAAAATATAAATGGCGAAAAGATTTTCTTCCTGAAATATTACATTTTTATTGGATAGTGCGTCAAAATGAAATTGAATCATTTCAATGGTTTGTTCATATGTTATGTGAATTATCATTTGAATTAAAACGTTCAAGAGAAAGTAAAAATATAGAAAATAGATATTATTGTGAAATTAATATATATGTAACACAATGTGACAAAGATTATGTCGCAACACCATTACATCAACAGTCTAGATATGAAACTGTTTATCATAATATTCATCCAACATTTGGTGCAGATGAATTATATAATAAATTATTATATCCTACTGCTGATAGTAAAAAACAATTTGATATAATGAAAGATCCTGATGCATCAAATAGATTACAAGATATTTGGATATGGAATGGCCGACCACATTGGGACGCAATATTTAAAGAAGCTAGTGATCAAAGACAGCATACTGATATTGGTGTTTGTTTTTGTGGTACACCTGTAATTGGTGCAGATTTACGTGCTATGTGTGAAAAATATTCAAATGCACAAGATGATTGTTTATTCTCTTTACATAAAGAAAATTTCTAATTTATGTAACATATGTAATTTATGAATTTATACCAAAGCATCTATCATTCGGTAAAAACCCTGGTAAAAATCCATACTGTAATAGATTTAATACTGCGATTATAATACCACCTAATACTGTTAGAAATGTTAAACCTTCAGCTAGACCTACTAAGCCAAACTTACCAGCTGGTAATCCAGAACCTGTTGATACTTTGGTTACCAGTGACCATATAAAGATACCTACGACTACAAGATAAGAAACACCTTCTAAAGCTCCTTCTAAACCAAATATTCCAGGTGGTAAACCACAACCTGTAGTCTTTAGCACATATAATGAATAATCACATACTACATTTGATGCAATTCCAGCTAATGCTACAGTTGATACTTTTTGATCTACGGTATTATCTTTTCCAACATCAAATAATGTAAATTGAAATGCTTTTTCATCTATTCTTGGCGATTGTCTACTATAAGAAGAGGAGACCTTTCTAACTCTAAAATCCAAACCTTTACTAGGGGAAAATGCATTTGTATATGTGGCGTATGACACCAAAAGTAACAGTAATAGGAAATACAAAGTCATCGTTGAAATCAATTCAATCAAGCCAAGAAACAAACTTGTATATGTGAGTCACCGGACATGTCGCGATATCGGGCCGGATCATCGTGAACATAGGCACCCAAAAGAAACAACAAAGATTTTACATGGTCGTTTGAGAAAATAAAGAAGAAAATTTAACCGAAATATTGACACACAAAATTGGAAAATTATTTACTGTTATATTTAAACTCCTTCGATTCGATCTTCAACTTCTTGATATAGTTCTTGTAATAGTTCCAAGTTTTCATCAGATGTATCCCAGTAGCCACGTCCATTAGCTTCTAAGAAAGTAGTAACCATATCTCTGAAAGCATTTGGATTAGTATCTAACATACGCTTGCGCATGGCTTCATCCTTGATAAAAACATCGTTCGCATCTTCATAAATGAAATTATCAACTTCACCTGAAGTTGCAGACCAACCCATGGTATTTTTTAAACGTTTAGTAATTTCTCTAGCACCTTCATAACCAGAATTTAACATACCTTCATAGAATTTAGGATTTAATAATTTGGTACGAGCATCTAAACGAACAGTTTCAGATAATGTTCTAACTTGTGCGTTAGCGGTTGTTGTATCAGCAATGAATGAATTTGGTTTCTTCTTATCATCACGTAATGTACCAACTACTTTTGTTGGATCAGAATCAAAATAATGTGAAACATCAGTTAAAGAAATTTCACTTGAATCTAAATTTTGGAATGTTAAGTCAACAGTTTTTAATGATGCTTTGAACAAATCAGTTTGTAATTCCATTTGACCTGGTTTGTCAGCATTAAATGCGAAACCTTTACGATTAATAAATTGATCTTGTAATTGTTTCTCATTTTCCCAACCACCATTTTCCAATGTTAAACCAACATTTGCACTGTATGATCCAGCAGCATTAGAAAATACTCTGGTAGCAGCATCACGAATACTTACACCAAATTCTTTTGCTTGTTCTAATGCATGTGCACGAACAAAATTTTGATCTAATGGTTCATCAGCTTCAGCAGCCATTTTAATTGCACGATCTAATAAATTCATTTGGTTAATGAATAAATCACGGAATACACCTGAACAGGTTACAACAACATCAACACGTGGTCGACCTAATTGCTCTAATGGAATTAATTCTAGTTTATTGACACGACCAAGAGAATCTGGTACAGGTCTAACACCAACTAACATTAATACTTGGGCAAGGGATTCACCATATGTTTTAATGTTATCAGTGCCCCATAATGTAAACGCAACAGATTGAGGATAAGCACCAGAATCTAATTTCATACGTTCTAATAAACGATCAACAACAACTTTAGCAACATCAACAGCAGCGGAAGTAGGAATTGATTGAGGATCTAGACCGTGCATATTTTTTCCAGTTGGTAATACATCAGGATTTCTAATTGGATCACCACCTGGACCTGGAACAATATATTTACCATCCAATGCATCTAATAAACCACCAACTTCATTATCAGCAACAATTTGTTTTAAACAGAATTCTAAATAATCAAATAAAGGTAACATATCTTCTTCTGATACTTTATTGAATCCAGCTGCAGCTAATGCTTTCTTTTGAGGTGAACCGCCTGATAAAACGTTCATGAAATTCATTCCAGTCTTCATAAATGGAATAACTTCTTTTACTCTTCCTTCACCATCAGTAGATTGTCCAACCATAGCACGGACTGCTGCTCTAGTTGCTTCAGTAATCTTTTGTAATAATGCAACATCAGCTAATTTACCTGAGTTAGCAGAACGATATAACTCTTCAATTTCACGACCTAATGATTCAGCAATTATACGAGGTAATGCTTTAATTTTATCTTCTGGACGATCAATACCAGCAATATTAACTAAAGTTGCTATGGCTTCTTCAGCTGATGGTGGAACACCAACAGTGTGTAAACCACATGGTAATAATCTAGATTCAATTTCCATTAAACGACGATATACTTTACCAACAACTTCATCACGTTGATCTAAAGTAAAATCTTTAGCATCTTGAGTCTCTGAAGGTAAATCATGAATATCTTTGTCTAAGTTACAAGTACGAGCAGATGAAACAATTGAGTTAACAATTGCTGCACCACGTTGTGAATTTTCTCTTAAATTCTGATATGATGAAACTAATTCACCTAAATCTTTTAAACCTTTGTATAATCCGGCGTTTTCAGCTGGTGGTGTCAAATAAGAAATAGTTGATGCATAAGAACGACGTTTGGCAATAGTTGCTTCCGATGGATTGTTAGCAGCATAGTAGTATAAGTTTGGTATTTGTGAAATTAAACGATCAGGATAACATGTACCAGACATACCAACTTGTTTACCAGGCATAAATTCTAATGAACCATGTGTACCAAAATGTAATACAGCATCGGCATCAAATACTTTTTCAACATAGGTATAATATGCAGCAAAGCCATGATGAGGTGAAGCAGATTTAGAAAATAATAATCTCATTGGATCACCTTCATAACCAAATGATGGTTGTACACCAATAAAGATATTACCCATATTTTTACCGTATATTAATAAATCTTTTCCATCACTATTTAAGTGACCAGGTGCAGGTCCCCAGTTTTCTTCTAGATCTTTAGCATATGGACATAATTTTTCATATTCAGCAACGGTCATTTTGTAAGCAACATTAAGTTCAGGAGAACTAATTTGTGCATTTACATCATGTAATACACTTTCCATCAATGCTTTAGCATCAGCTGGTAATTCACCAACATTATATCCCTTCTTTTTCATTTCTTTCATAACAGCAAAAATTGATCCAAATACATCTAAATATGCAGCAGTACCAACATTACCTTTATCTGGTGGAAATGAAAACACTGTGATGGATAATTTCTTTTCACTATTCTTTTTTGCTGCTAATGATGACCATTTTAAAGCACGATTAGCTAATAATTCAATACGATCCGACAATGGAACTGAACGACCAGTAGCACCTTCTCTTCCAGCAAAAATAATTGGTTCAATTGCACCATCGATTTCAGGTAATGATACTTGAAGTGCAACTTGAATAGGATGTAAACCTAATTCACTTTTTTGCCATTCTTCGAATGATTGAAATACTAATGGCACAGCACAAATATATGGTCTATTCAAACGTTTTAATGTTTCAACAGCTTTAGGATGATCTTGAGATGCTGGACCACCAACTAATGCAAAACCAGTTAAATTAATAACTGAATCGACAACAACATCACCATCTTTGTAGAAATATTCATCAACTGGACCAGAAAAATCTAATCCACCAGAGTATATGCATACAACTTTTGCGCCTCTAGCTTCTAATTCAGAAATTAAAGCAACATAATGGCATTCATCTTTAGTATTAATATGTGATTTTTGTAAGACTAAACCAACAGTGACTGCTTTTTTAGCATCAATTCCAGCTGCTGGACAGTGAACTTTCTCATACCATTCATTATACTCTGCAACTGTTTCAAATACATTAGGTGCCATTGGATGCCAAATACCTTTATCTGCAATGACAACAGGCTCTGAAATAGCATTATCATTAATTTGTGCACCAGTAACAAATTCTTTCGCTAACATCAGCAACATAGACTGTAAATTTTCTGGAGAACCACCTAACCAATATTGAAATGACATCATAAATGATCTGGCATCTTTTGCTTTTTCGGATGGTAAATATTTTAATACTTTAGGTAAAGTACGTAATAATTTTAACATTCCTTCTTCAAATGATGATCCATTCTCCTTCTTCTTTTTTTTCATGAATTCACCAATTACACTTTTTGATTGTCCTAAATTTGCCATAGTGAATTGACCAACTTTATTTAATCTCATCACTTCAGGCATAGAAGGGAAGATTAAAACAGCATCTAATCTATCACGATTAGGTGTTAATACTTCAACAACTTTATCAGCTAATTCTTGGACAAAAATTAATGATCCAATGAAAATATTTGCATCAGCAACATCTGCTTTGAATTGTTCAAATACTTGTGGATTGCGCAATTCTTCTAGTAAATAACCAACAGCTTCAACTGCTACACCTTCTTTACCATTATTAATATTATTACATGCTTTAGTTAATGCTGATTGGTATTGTGATTCTAAAACAACGTATACAATCTTAAACTTTGTTTTCCCAGACATATTGCTTGGAACAACACGCTTAGTTTCAGGTGATGATTGAGTAAACATACCAGATGACATAGAATCAATTTTTGGTGGTGCATCAGTGACAGCCATATGTAAAAATTTATTATATAAGCTTTGCTTTCTTAGTGTCACTGCACTATTTACTTTAATTTTCAATAAAGAATTTGATAAAAAGCATTCTACTGTTGCTAGATAGCATAATAAAACGTTAATAATTACCAATGAATTCATTTTAACCTAAAAACTGATGTATCTTATATTCGTGACACAGCAATCTTTTTATGACTCAGTACTGAGATAACTATCAAATAAAGTTATACAGTAACCTTTTCAGTTGAGGTAGTAATCAACTCAACAGCAGTGATAAAATAACGCTAGAAAGTTTCCTTTAAAACGTATCGACTTATCCTGTGGTTATGCTTCTGTACTGTTGAAGGCGTTCTTCAGGCCATAAAATCCCACTTGAGGTTGACGTGTGCCGAATATTCTGACCCGGCCCCCAAGTAAACAAATATTTAAAGCATAAATGATATACAGCAAGTGACCAGTGAATCATCATTTCTGTTATGAAAGCTAATTGAATTACTAATATTGTGCTGATAAATATACTTGTAATATAATATACAATAAAAATTACCAAATATACCATCAGCAGTTTAATCAATGTATCAAGTAGTGAGTTTTACTGTCTCTATATCTTAATCAGGTAAAATCATTCCTATTTCTCTCTAATTATTTAAGGCGAGGCCGCCCTTCGGGTAGCAAATTTGGCGATGGGATACCATGGATAAATCCGAAGTACGGTACGAAGTACGAAGTAGTTAAGTTTCCATATAGTTACAAAATTTAAACTATGTCTAGTGATTTAATTAGCGAGCACATAGGCAGCTTGAATAGTTTGATTACTTCAAAATCGAAAACGAATAAAAAAAAAGAGATCCAAGCAAAAGCAAACAAGTCAGTGACAAATAACAAGAGAACTTATATAGATGAAGCTAGAATATCATTGAAAAAAGATGATATTAAGTTGAAAAAAGTAAAAAATTATTACAGTAACAGCGTACCATCAAAGAAATCAAATAAAAAAATCAAGTTACTCGATAAAATTATGCACAAATCATAAATTCATTAAAAATTAGGTTATTAGTATTAAGAGAAATACAAAGAGAAAACAATAGTTTGGTACTATTTTTTTTACCAGTGATTCATGTATCTGTTCAACATATTTGATTGCTGTGATTATTAGTTCAGAGTATCAAAATTATTTGTACAAAGTGTAATATTGTAAAAAAACATTATATCTTCATGTTATTTTGTTACTGATTAAATTTATCCAATAAAAATGTAGCTATATCAATTGCTTCAGAAAAACTTATATCAGAACTATCACCAAAATCTAATTGTCGCAATATATTTGTCATATCATCACTTGTTAATGATAAATTTAATTCATTAAATAATAAAGATAATGAATATACTGATACTAGACCAGTTCCTTCTGTATCCAATTGTGAAAACATTTTTTTGGCATTGTTATATGATATTTCATCAATATAATTATTTCCAATGCCTCTTCTCGATACATTGCTTAATCTGACATCAGCAATTGACATATCCAATATTGCTTTAGGTTTATCTAATTGTAACTCTGGTAAATCAAATAATTCTGTTCTGACAGTAGATACACCAAATTGATTCATTTCATCTTGAGTTAATGCATCACGATATTCTCCACACCTAGCTTGATCATTTGCCCATTCACCTTCATATAATTTTTTTGTTGCAGCATAAAAAAATTTACCTGGTCCTTCCTTTAATCCATTCATCCATAAACCAACATATATATTACCATTTTTTAAATATAGTGACCCAAATCCATGTTGTTTATCATTTTGCCATTCACCAATATAGTAATCACCTGATACGAAATCAAGACGACCAGAACCATGTCGTTTTGAATTTTTCCATTCACCTTGATATATTTCACCATTATCATAATAATATGCACCTTCACCCTGCATAAATCCATCAGACCATTCACCAACATATTCACGTATATATATTTTCTTCTTTTTAATCCATAATGTACCTTTACCATCATATTTACCATATTTCCATTCACCTTCATATTTACTACCATCACTATTAATTTGGGTACCAAAACCATGCTTTTGATCATCTAACCATTCACCTTTATAATTAGATCCTGCTACGAATGGAAAAACTTTCTTATTTTTATCTCTTATAATTTCTCTATTTGATAATGATGGATCTCTTTGTACATCATATACAGTAGCATGAGAACCATTACGATATGCTGAAGTCATTCTTAGTGCACTTGCACTCAACTTCTTGTCCGATGTTTCATTTCCCGGTGAAGGAGACAACAATCTACTCATTTGTGCCTTATTTTTCAATTGTTTTTTTTTTTTTAAGAAATCTGAAAAAACGGCGATGAACTTGTACCGGCCGGCCCATTGCAAGTGGCTATTCTATTAAATGCACTATATATTACTTATAATGAATGTAACAATTCCTAAAAAGTGACACTCTCAATGTACATTTTTACTTTCGAGATTCATTCTTCTATTTTCACGAAGTTTTTGTGTCAGCCCATGGACCATCACGGTGGCATCACCAGGATCATCGCCAGAAATTGTTGTTTCAAAACAAAAACAAAAAACGAAATGGTGGAGGAAGTGAAAGACTGGTCATGGCTTTATAGAGAAGAAAGCAAGCAATTTAGTACACCTATAACAATTGGTTCATTAGTTGTGCATGGATTTGGTCGTGGTAGTAAGGAGTTAGGTAT
>JACCDO011443198.1_pt1 | contig 10656 bp, 4 predicted proteins | sample 7446101 | NCBI WGS metagenome assembly JACCDO01 (sample SAMN15323440, study PRJNA562643) | freshwater metagenome | isolation source: river surface water | place: USA:Blue River Watershed | collected 2017-08-16
ATCAAGATAATAATCAAGATAATAATCAAGATAATAATCAAGATAATAATCAAGATAATAATCAAGATAATAATCAAGATTATCAAGATAATAATCAAGATGATCAAGATTATCAAGATAATGAGGAAAAAGAAGAATTAAAATTAATTAAGAAAAATAGTTCTTTTTCACTAGATGCATTAAATAAAAAAAAATTAGAAGAATTACAAGAATTAGCAATTAAATATGATATTAATATTAATAATGAAAATGGAAAGAAAAAAAGAAAGGTTGATTTAGCTCAAGAAATATTTTCAAAACAATAAATTTTATTATTAAAAATAATTTTAATAATAAAATATATAATAATATCCATAATAAATATCTATTATATATTATATGAGTAATTTAAACAATGTTTATGCAGTTTGCCCAGGACTTATGTCCGATGGAAGATCTCAAACTACTGATTATAAAAGCCATAATCAACTTCTCAAAGAAATGAAAGGAACTATTGACAATTCATATGATTTCAGAGTTAAATTACAAGGAAGTGGTATTCGTGATATGGCTGAAAATATTAGATTTAACATGTGCAGTGAAATTCCAGCAGGAGATGTTAAATTAAATCCTCAAGTTAATTTAAATATTGAAAAGTCCGGTAGTTTTCTTGATGCATTTGGTCCATTATCATCAAATTCATTTTTTGGTAGACCAATTCAACCAATTGTTGTAACAACACCTGAATTAACATTACCTGCTACCAAATTACCAATGTATTCACAATACACACCATCAACTGTTGCTGCTTAATAATCTATTGTGAACAACCCTTAATAATATAATTTAGTATTTTAAATATTTAATTATATTATATATTAATGACCGATAAACCTATATCTTATAAGCCTTCTTATTATGAAAAAGATTATAGACCAATTATAAAAGTAGATAATAAACAAATAACTGATTTGTTTAATATAGTTGGAGCCATGGATATTAATGAGGTAAAACAATTTATTTTAAGAGAACAAATACCTTATAATGTTATTGATAATAATAACAATACTTTAATTCATCGAGTATTATTAGAAAATGATTTAACTAAAACTGAAAATCAAAGATTACAAATGATTAAATTTTTATATAGTGAAAATGTTAATCCTGATGGTCCAAATAATAATAACTTTACACCATTTCATATTGCTTGTTCTAAACAATATTTAAATATTATTAAATATTTAATTGATATTGGTGTTGATGTAAATTATCAAGATAATTTTGGTAATACACCATTACATCGTCTATTTACTGGTAATATTAAACCAGAAGAAAAAACAACTATTGGTAATTTAATACCTAAACCAAAAAAAATAGATTTAATAAATACTAATTTATGGAGAACTGAAAGACAAAAAATTTGGGATAGTATTAAAAATAGTCCATTCATTCAAGCTATTAATGATACATTAAAAAATAGTATTGGAAGTGAAGAAGAAGAAATTAATGTAGTTAAAGATTTTCAAGAACAATTATTTCAATTAAATTTGGATCTAACTAAAAAAGATAATATTAAATTATTAAAAGATATACAAGCTGGTAGTATACATAAATTTAAAGCAATAATTGAAAAAAAATGGAGCAAATTTTCTAATATTCAAGATATATTAATTCATCAAGTTGAACCTGACTCTTATCCATCTGATGACCCATCAAAGTTAGCTGTTATTAAAAATTCAAATACTAAGAAACATATTACTGAAATGTTAGCTAAATCATTATCAGATATTAAAAGATTATTAGAAGGTATAGAAGATCCAGATGAAATTGATTATAATAAAATTAATGAGGATTTATTAACAGACTATTTAACAAATAATCATGATTTTGATTTAATACATGCCAATATGATTAATAATCTTAATTATGAAAGTTATACACAAAATTATAATATTGGTTATGATTATGCTGATAATATTATGGATACAAATAAAAATACATTTATAGGAGGAGCTCGTGTTTGTAATATAGAAGATAATATTGGACCAAATGAATATTTTGATTTATTTAATAAAAATAATGATTTAATTATTCCAACATTAGTCTATACTATCTTTACTGATTTGGCTACTGCTAATAATTTTGTAGGAACTTATGATTTAAATATATTTCCCGCCGATGCAGACAAAACTAGATTATGTAATTTATTAGCTGAATTATTTGTTAATATAATTAATAATACTTTAATATCAACAGCCAATATTACAAATATTATTGATTTAATAAATAATACAGTAAGTCTTCATTTACATAGAAGCTTAATACCATTACTCGAAGATTATCAAAGGTCTGATGATAAAATAAATATGTTATATTGTATTATTAATAATTATTTATGTAATGAAAGATTTAGAAGTGTAGCAATTGATAGAACTCAATCAAATCTAATTTTTAATATTAATTTAAGTGTTATTTATTTAATAGGTGGTTTAATTAATAATAATGGCGGTGAAGATAATATTATTTTATCTATTTCACAATGTATGAGAAAATCATTGTATAGATCCATTTTTAATGAAGCTACTAATAGATATGGATTTTTAAATAATATAGCTGATGATATTAAACCTGGATCAATATTATGTGCTCTTATTTATTTAATATTTAGCACTGATAATGCTGATTTATTAAATAATATTAGTGCTCCAGTAGCTGAAGTTGATTTATTTAATCATATTGATTTAATTACAGTTGATAACCCTAATCTTAATTACATTATGAAATATGCATATAATATTATGAATAATATAGATATAGATATGGGATTAGTTGTCCCTCCTAAAATGCAAAAATTATTAGTCTATAGTCCTAGAGAAAATTTATGCAATATGATATCATATTATCATAATAATATGGAACAATCAACTCAAAATCAAATGGTTGCAGATTTAATAGATATAATTAGAAAAAAACATGATGAAGATGATGATGTTCCAGAATTAAATATAATTAACAAATTAAGAAATGTCATTATTCAACCAATTAATGATATAAATTTATTACCAAATGATAATACAATTATTGAAAGAATAGATCCAGATATAAATAATGCTATTAATAATATGAGAAATTCAAAGTTATTTAAAATATTAAATAATGAGAATGATGCTATAAATGTTTGGTCTGTATCAGAATATTTATTACCATCACGTGTAAGTTGTTTCTTATCTAAACCTATGAGTAGTTTTATTGGCAATGAAGACGATAGGATGTATATAATGAAATTTATTGAAAGTTATTATTTAGGAATGAATTTTTTAGGCCATATTCCATCTCATGAAATATTAGAAGATATAGATGTGCCTCAAAATAGAGCACAGACAATTAATATAACCACTCATTATAATTTATATAATTTTGATAATTATGTTGATCCTAATAATAATTTACCTGATGATAACATTGATAGACCTTCATTTCAAACATTAAATAATCCTAATTACAATAGACCAACCAATATAATAAGTTATGCATGGGTATTGAATAATTTACATATACAATTAACAGACTTAGTAAGACATTTTACATCTAGACTTAATTTTATGTTTAATAATATGCTACAACAAAATTCATCATCAACATATGCAACAGTTATTTCATATACTTATCCATTATTATTAGTATTAAGCAACTATTCAAAAATAATAAAAGTCTTAACTGTTCATATAAAAAATCCTCGTTATAAAAGAGGTTTTGATAATGTTCAAAATATAAATAGAACTAATATAATTGAGATATTAGACGATTTTCATGAATTTAAAATTAGTAATTTTGAAAATAATATAAATAAGATTAATGGTTTTATATATTTATTATATTATTTAAATGCATCAACTGATAAAGTTAAAATACCAAAATTTATATATCATGCATTAGGAACAGATAAACCATTAATAGTATTTGATGCTAATGAAAAATTAAAATTAAAAGATATTAATTCAAATTATGAATATCCATACGTTGAAAATAATTATAATAACACAAGTGGTAAAATAAATAGAGATATTGGATTATTCTCAAATGTAATAAATAATATTGGTTATATTAATAAACAAACATTAAAAGATAGCTATATTTCTAGTAAAACTAAAAAATTACCTCCATCATTAAAATCAGTATTATATGAATTTTATAGATTTAATATAATTGAAATTATTAAGAATAATAATACAATTATTAATGATAAAATTATTTCTGTTGAAGTGAATGATAAAAATAAAAATATTCAATTAATTTATTTAAGAGCAAAAATAATTGAAGAACTTATTCAATTATATTTAAAAAATAAAATAAATGAATATGGAAAAGATATTTATAATCAATTAATTAGAAATAGACTACCCCAAAATGCAGAAACAGCAGTGACAGAAAAATTATTTGAAAAATTAGATTTTTCAGTTGTATTAAATAAATTACCAAATAATGATTTTATAAAAAGTATTGATGTTATGACACAAAGTAGTATTAATTTTTATTATTCATTTGTTGAATCCAAAAAAATTACAAAACAATTTTATATTTATCCTGATAATTATTTTGGAACAAATTTGTTAAAAAATAAATATACAATAAATTTAAATTTAGACATAATAAAATTAATGCTTGAAAATAATGCTAATATTTTAATACATAATTATGAAAAAATTAGTCCTCTTGTTATGATGATTAAGAATAATTATTATAAAGCATTGAATTTAGTATCATTTGATAATTATGATAAAAATAATGTTTATTCACCACAATATTATTTAATGGAAAAATATAAAAATCATCTTGATTTATATGGTAAACAATTATTTGAAAGTCAATATAATGAAATGGTAACTATAATTCAATCAAATGAAAGTTATAATAATAATTTATTAAAATATATGGATGTTTCATTTAATGTTGTTTTTTATATTATGGAACAATATTTAACTGAAAATATGTTAAGATTTACTGATGATTTTAATAGTATTATTTTAATTCAAATACTTAATTATTGTGGTTTTAATAGAACTAATATTAATGATATTGGTAAATGTCAATATAATGAAAATCTGGGTTCAAATATTAAAATACCAAATGTCGATGAAGGTATTACTATTTTAAATATAATTGATGAATTAAAAATTAAAATAGATAAAACAACTATTATATTAAATAAATATAATAAAGAAAAAGAAGAATTAGACAATTTAAAACTTAATACAAATAATGTTGATATTAAAATAGCAGATACCATAAATAATATCACTAATTTTAGAGAACAAATAGATAAATTAAATGATTTATATTTTAACTATCAAACTCCTCAAACTATTACAAAAAGTAAAATAATAGATAGATATGATGAATTATTAAAAGAAATAGGTACAACTTATATTTGTTATATGGATGGCTGGAGACAATTTGCTAAAATAGATGTAATCAATAATATAGATAGAATTCCATCAAATTGTATTAAATTCCAAAAAGATAATTTATTAGATATGAATTCAGATATATTCAAACCATATATTGAAGTTCTTCATAAATTTTATAAACATAATTATCATATAATTAAAACATATTTTGAAAATCCAAGATATACAGATAACTCTAAAGTTTTAAGTTTTGTATATGATTTATTAGTTCATTTAACAAAAACATTTATTTGTAGTAATATTGAAAGTATTATTAAGAAAATCTTGTATGAATATATTATAAACACACAACAAGTAAATGGAATGATTGAAAGAATATTAGAACAAATTAATTTAATGGTAGCTGAAATTAGAGAACCATTATATAATGTTATACCACAAAAATTTGTTCGTAGTAGTGTTAATATTTATGAAAATTTAGACGATGAAGCATCTAATCCAGTAGAAACAGTTGCTGAAATATTAAATAATTTAATGGATTTATTAAAAGCATCAAGTTATATTGAAATTAATGATTATACTATAAATATACTTAAAAATAATATAGTCCAATATTTTGATACTATTACATTTAAATTAATAAATAACTGGAATGTTGTTATTGAAAATATATTATTATATCATATTAATCATTATAGAATTCTTGAATGTATGACTAATATTTAAGGGATATTATGAACTTAAGTTCTCATTAAATGATAATTCTTTCAAACTATCTAAATAATTCATTTTCATACTATTTAAACCAGTTCTAGTTGGTTTACTTAATCTTTCAATTATTTTTAATGTAAAACTATGTTCTAAATTTCTAAAATCAGGAGCAGACCCATCTGGAAATAAATATGATATTTTAAGTTCACTTAATGTCTTTAATGGTATATCAAATACTAATGGTGAATGTTTTATAAATGTATTATATAATATATCACCTTGATTACCCTTCATTAATATTTTTGCAAATGCATTATTAAAATTATTTGTATTATAAATATTTTCATAATCATTTAAATACATCAATATGTAATAATTCATTCCTTCTATATTAAAATAATTATTAGATATTGTTCTTTCACCTACAGAATTATATATAGTTGGATATATATATTCATTTATATTACTATTTATATGATTATATGGAGTAATTGACGTTGAAGCACCTACATATTTAAATCCTATTAATGTCCCCATAGTATCATTATAATTAAATAAAAAACTTGTTAAAACAGGAGTTCTAATAGTTGTTTTAGCTCCACCATCCCCACTTAGATTTATATTTTGTAAAAATTGATTATTTACTAATATTACTGTATAAGTAGATGCTTCGATATTTATACTATATACTGTGTGAGTTTTATTTATTAATGTTGATGATATATCTCCAATATCATCTGCATTAGATATTGTTATTTTATCACCAATTTTAACATAATTACCTTTTTGTCTTATTATTAATTTTAATACTTGACTTCCTAAAGATAAATCTTGTTCTAAACTTAATGAATATGGATTTAAAACTGTTTTATAAGAATAAAATTCAAAAATATTTGAATTTGAATTATATTTAATATCAAACTCAGTATAAACAATATTATCAGAAGTTGAAAATATTCTTTCTATAGAATTCATTTTAGTTTTTAAAATTTGTATTAATGAATCTAAATAATAAAATCCAGTATCTAATTCTATATTATAAACATAATCACCATCTTCTAAATATTTCCAATATAATTTATTATTTGTATTATTAATATTAGTATTAATATTATTATTAATAAATGGAAATTCAGTTGAAACTAATTCTATACTATAAACATCCGTAAAATTCTTTTTTAAATTTATTGTATAATTATTTATATTTGGATATCCTTCTATTAATGATATTACTTTTCCAAGTGTTACATTTTCACCACCATTTGTTTCTTCAAAATATCCAATAGCCGATGAATTGAATTCTATATAATTATTAGAAACTGATATTATTTCATGATAAGCTTGATATTGAGAATTATTAATTGGATAATTTGCATTTAAGTAATATAAATTAATACATCCAATATTATTAAATGTAAATGAAAATATTTTTTGAACATTATTAAATGCTGGGAAAATTGTATCTGTATTTAATTGATTTAGATTAACATAATTAAATGGTAATTTAATAAAAAAATAATTTTCAATTAATTGATTTGTTGAAATATTTAATTCTTCTAATATTATATTTCTTATAACATTAGGTAAAAATGTCTCATCATTATTATAAATTTCAATTGAGTGCAATCCTAAAATTGAATTAATTGGAATATTGCCAATTAATCTATCATCTATAGATAAAGTTTCGTAATTATTTACATTAACCTTATAATTATCAAGTTTACTATAAATATATTTTATATTATGATTTTTCATATAAACCATATAATAATTATAATTATTTATTAGATAAATAGCATTATTTAATATTATTGGTGTTTTTATAATATTTTGTAAAACAATTTTATCACCTATACTGAACAAATTTTCATTTTCATTTATATTTACTCTAACCCTAAATTCATCCTTAAATGTTGATATCGGATTTGATGGTAAATAATTTGGCAACATCTCTATCACATTCTGTGGATTAATATTTCTAAACCTGGAATCTATATTTATATAACTTTCTTTATAAATATAATTGTTCATATAATCTTGAATTTTATTATAATTTAATTCTTCATTGGCTATTCTTGTTTTCTTATCATAATCTTCATTTACATTTATTGATAATTTAGTTACATTTGTTTCATTAGTATTATTCATTATATTATGTTATATAAATAATATATACTTTATATTAAAAAAAACTGAAAATACTATTTAAAGGAAAGATACTCAAATTAAAAGTAATGAGTAAAGCAACAGACTATGACAAAATGACACCCATCGAGCATATTTTGGCTCGTCCTGATACCTATATCGGTAGTACTAAACCTACTACCCAGGTAATGGATGTATGGGATTTTGATGAGAAAATTATCAAGTCTAAAATTATTAAATATACTCCAGGATTTTTAAAGATATTTGATGAAGTATTAGTTAATGCTCGTGATGCATCAGAAAATGATAAAACTTGTAATGCTATTAATATTTGGTATAATAAAGAAGAAGGTTATATTCGTGTATTTAATAATGGTGATAAAGGTATCCCAGTTGAAGAACATCCAAAGCATAAAACTTTAGTTCCATCGATGATTTTTGGTGAGCTCTTAACTAGTTCTAATTATGATGATAGTCAGAAAAGAACAACAGGGGGTCGTAACGGTCTGGGCAGCAAATGCGCAAATATTTATAGTACCTCTTTCACTGTAGAAATTTGAGATGCTGACCGTAAAAAACATTTTATTCAAGAATGGACAGATAATATGTTAAAAACATCTAAACCAAAAGTAACTAAATATAGTAAGAAAACAAGTTATGTAGATGTTACTTTTTATCCTGATGTCAAGCGTTTTGGATTAGAAGCTTTAGATGATGATCATATGATGCTTTTTATGAGACGTGCAATTGATTTGGCAGGAACAAGTAGTGAAAAAATTAAAGTAAGTTTTAATGATGAAAAAATTAATGTTGCTAATTTTAAACAATATATTCAACTATACTCTTTGAGTGATAAAAATGAAATTTATTATGATGAAGATGAAAATGGTCGTTGGAAGGTAGGTGTTTTATATATTCAAGAAAGTAATAATAAAGTTGTAAGTTTTGTTAATAGTATTGCTACTTATAAAGGTGGTTCTCATGTTAATCATGTAGTTGATAAAGTAGTAAAACAATTAGTTGATAATCATATTAAAAAGAAGAATAAAGATGTTAAAATTTCTCCCTCTATTTTGAAGGAAAATTTAATATTTTTTGTAAATGCTATTATTGAGAATCCTTCTTTTGATAGTCAAACTAAAGAAACCCTAACAACTGAACCTAAAGAATTTGGTTCCAAATATGAACCTTCTGAATTATTTATCAAAAAATTAGCTAAATGTGGAATTGTTGAACAAGTATTAGATTATGCTAAATTTAAAGAAAATAAAGATTTGAAGAAGAATGATGGGAAGAAACAAAAGACACTTCATGGTATTCCTAAGCTAGATGATGCTAATGAAGCTGGAGGTAAAAATAGTACTAAATGTGCTTTAATTCTGACTGAGGGTGATTCAGCAAAAGCAACAGCTGTTGCTGGTCTTAGTATTATTGGTCGCGATTATTTTGGTGTTTTCCCATTAAAAGGTAAAATGTTAAATGTCCGTGAGGCAGCGGTTAAACAGTTAGCTGAGAATGAAGAAATTTCTAATCTCAAGAAAATTATGGGATTACGTCAAGGATGCAAATATGATAATGATGAAGATTTTGCATCTTTACGCTATGGGAGAATTATTATTCTTACTGATCAAGATGTAGACGGATCTCATATTAAAGGTTTAGTTATGAATATGTTTCATACTTTATGGCCTGAATTAGTTAAACGTGAAGGTTTTATTACTTCGTTGGCTACTCCTATTGTTAAAGCATTTAAAAATAAAGATACTAAAATCTTTTATAATTTAACAGAATATGAAGATTGGGTTGAAAGTCTTACAGAGAGTGCGAAAAATACATGGAAAATAAAGTATTATAAGGGGTTAGGTACTTCTACCTCAACTGAGGCTAAAGAATATTTTGTGGATATTAATGATAAATTAATTAAATATATTTGGGAGTCTGAAGAGAATGATGATAATTCATTAACTTTAGCATTTCAGAAGAATCGTGCGGATGATCGCAAAGAATGGCTAATGAATTATGATAGAAATGAAATTTTAACTTATGATGAACTTATGGTTAGTTATAATGATTTTATACATAAAGATTTGAAACATTTTTCAAATTATGATAATAGTCGTTCCATTCCTCATATTATGGATGGTCTCAAGCCATCTCAACGTAAAATTCTATATGGTGCTATTCTGAGAGGATTAGATAAAGATGAAATCAAAGTAGCACAATTAGCTGGTTTTGTTTCAGATAAAGCAGCATATCATCATGGTGAAGCTTCACTGATGGGTGCAATTATTGGCTTAGCTCAAGATTATGTTGGTAGTAATAATATTAACATATTGGAACCGCTAGGACAATTTGGCGGAAGAGCCATGGGAGGAAAGGATGCTGCTAGCCCTCGTTATATTTTCACCAAAAT
>JACCDO010777704.1_pt1 | contig 10655 bp, 5 predicted proteins | sample 7446101 | NCBI WGS metagenome assembly JACCDO01 (sample SAMN15323440, study PRJNA562643) | freshwater metagenome | isolation source: river surface water | place: USA:Blue River Watershed | collected 2017-08-16
CTACCGACCACACAGGACATTGGAGAACGTGGCCTTCCGTGTGAAAAGTATCCTTCCGATCATCTTGCCATAGCTGCAAAGTTTGGATGGTGTACACTTGTATAAATGTATTGATAATTGAATCAAATTATTTAGCAGGTACAGTTCGCACAAAACAACATGTTTCAGACCTCTCAAGAGCGTAGGTGATTCATCAATTTTTCAAGAGCACGATAGCGATGAGAAATTGAATTCTTTTCCTCTTTGCTCATTTCTGCAAACGTTTTATCGAATCCCTGTGGCTCAAATACAGGATCCCAACCGAAATTGTTGGGTCCGCGGGCAGGCACAATTCTTCCGTGTGTTTGCCCAACAAATGCGATGGGGTCAACGCCAGGACCTGAAGTATAGCTAAATATACATTGAGCATATGCCGATTTATCGGTGTATGCGGCAAGCATGTTATTTAAACCTTCGTGTCCCGTTTTTTCTAGAAACCATTTTATATAAACTCCTGGAAGGCCTCCAAGTGCATTAAAGCAAAGACTCGTATCTTCCACGATTACAGGACCATTTACCTGCAATGCGGCCAGTTTGCACTTTGCGATCGAAACATCCTCGGGTTCGCCTTGTAACTCAGGCAAATCTAATTTAATGTTTGTCAGTGTAAATGGAATTTTGTTCCCTATGATCGCAACTACTTCCTCTAACTTCTTAACGTTACCTGTCACAAATGTAATAGTTTGCTTCATGTTCCCTTGCATTTTGAATTTGGCATTATGTTTGCACTTTCGAAAAAGAGACGAAACCCTCAAACAAGAAATTTTCTTGGAGTTTTTACAAGACCAAAGCACGCTCAATTTGATTTCACTTTCTCTTAGAGAATAGCAATTTTTAGGACACTGTGGTAGCACAAAAAGGTTTCTTTGCTAGGCGTTTACTGCTTGGAGCCATATTTATTACCTTATTGCTTTTTTTTTTAGAGTTACGACTTAGCTGTTGACGTACAGCGTCACATCCAAGCTCAATGGCTGTTAAACTAAAAGATGGATTATTTTTGGGTGATGCGGAGACTTCATTTGACCCAGAATTTTTAGAGTTGAACAAAGTATCAAATCTTATTAACTTATCTGGTCGAGAGGTGCAAAATGTTTGGTCTGCACATGGACTTGTTTACCTTACATATTCATGGGAAGACCGACCCACTTATCGTATATTTAGTGATAAAGAGTCAGATTGGGACGGTAGTCAACTTTTCCCTCCACCTCTTGGTGAAATTATAAACTTCATTGACGGATCACTTAAATATGGTATCTCCGTTCTACTTTTCAGCACGAAGGGCACCGGTCGTTGTGCATTGGCAGCATGTGCTTATTTAATGTGCAAATATAACTGGGGATATAACAAAGCTATTGAATTCATAGTCTGTAAGAAAAAGGATATTTCCCTTAACAAAGGGTTTGTGCAGCAGCTACAGGCGCTGGACAAGTACCTCCTAACTCAGCGCGGAGGGCTCAAGAATGACTTGGGGGGCATTGGGGCTCAATCTGCCGGCAGCGATGCACCCATGCTTGATGGCATGCGTATTACATTAGATAAAAATGAGCTTTCTCGTTGGAAAGATTGGAACGTGGCGGCGCTACCTCTACCGTCCGTAGGTGTGACCCTAACGCCCGAGCAGGAGGAGAAGGAGGCGGACGCAATTGAGGAGCGGCTTTTAGTGAACTCCTTCATCAATGCTAAGCATAATGCTTTTGCAGCGCAATTAATCTTGCCTTTAAAAGACCGATCCCATCCAGTCAAATTCCACAAACAGCTCACGCGGGTCGAAGGGGAGGACGGCACGGCCCCGCATTCGCCTGTCCGTCGAGACCAAGCAGGGCGCTTGGAATTGCGCAGCTGCTTGCGTGGAAAAGGTGGAAAGAAAGCTAATAAACCTGCTTATATCCAGCCAGAGTTCAAATACTCCGAAGAAAAGAGCCGTAGTAGCCCAGCCAGTGGTTCTGTTGACTTGTACGGTTTTGTTGGCGTCGAGGCTGTCGGAGGCCGAACAAACACTGGCTCTAGTGCTCGCCCTGGCTCCGCACCTCTGCAGCGTGGCAGCACACCAGCAGTGGCTGTAGGGCTCACCGTGGAAGAGCGCCTGCAGCGGATGATTCACGGCAAGCAGCTGACTTTGGACGTGGGATCTGACCCCGCAGCCCACAGCAAACCCCTCCCACGTGACAACGCACAGCTTGGACCTGCTATTGCTCCCAGCAAAAAGGTCGACAATGAAGCTCAATCTAAATTAGAAGCGAAGGAAGGTCGGCGGCATGAAAATGAGCCCGACAGTAAGACGGTGAACGCGCGTGGGCACAGGCCGTCGGACGGGTCTCGACATGCATACGCTGAATCTGGGTCTCCGGTGCAGCCGCAAGTGCCTATGCTGTCTTTATATGATTTAGCTAACATGCCTCTCTATACTGCTACTCAAGGAGGTCGCGGATCGGCTGCGCCTACTGGTAACAGCGCAGCGCGTTCGTACGGTCCACTAGGCGCCTTCCCATCTCGCGCCCGCCCCACATCGGCGCAACCAAAATCATCATCCTCAGCTTCTTCTAATGCTGCAGCAAGTGCAATTGGTGCAAAAGATGATGACCCACTAGCTGCCTTTGGGTATTTCGGTGTTGCGCCGCAGCAACAGCGCGGTGGGCCTGTGCGGACGGACGCTAGTGCCGGGGGACTCCGGAAAGCCCAGCCAATGTCTGAGCGCGCCGCTCTTGGTGCACGGCAAGCACCGGGACGAGATGCTGCAGGGAAAGGGTCGGCCGGTCTGGGACTGGAGGGCCGCAGCTACGCTTCTCAGCACAGCTCGGATTCCCACGGTGCAGAAGCCGGAGACTATCGTCGTGGAGGCGGAGGTTCAAATGCAAGTATCAAGTCGCATGATTCTGTTGGCGGTGCTAGCACTGGGAGCCAAGCCAAGCGACTAACACCACGCAAATCTTCACCGAGTCCGAGTAATCGACCGTTAGGTGCAGAGTCGCGCAAGGCGGGGTGGAGGTAGGTTTGTGTGCGTTCATAGGTAAATGGGACTATTTTCGCGACAATAATGTAATTATAATTATTATATTCTTTTTTAACAATACTTATTCCCTACTGCTTGACAATGTACATATTTAAGTTCTTATTTCCACATGTCTTGTTCGATACGGTGACGCTGCTTGCGCTGTAGGTACCACACAAGCCCTCCCATTAAGGCCAGCAAGAGCGTCAGCAAGGGGTAGTTGAAATCTGTTGCCAACAGATCGAAATCTGCAGAAGGCATCACGCGGTTGAAATGCACATCTAGATGGCCGTATGAAAGCACCATGGTTGAGGACTCCAATCTGCTAGGCGCAGTTGTGATCTTTGTTGGACCCGCAGCCATTGCGTAGTTAAGAGTTACAGCCGTATTGGGAAACAGCTGCAAGAAAGGGGTATACATTTGCAATGCATCTGCCATTTCTGCGGGGGTAGGCTCCGTCATTGGTCTACGTGGAGACAATTGCCGAGAGTCTAGCATGTAGACCTGCCCAGACTCGACTCCAACCAACAGGTTCTTGTTGGCGATGCCATGCGCGGTTGTGGTATGATGTACGGCTGTCACTGCTTTTGGCATTACATAAGTCTTTTGCATTGCCAAAGGGGCTACATTTGTAAAACTTGAAATATTTTTACTATCCTGATGTTTGGCGGCCACCGCCGCACTGGCTTTGTTCGCGAAGGGTGTCAGCCCCAGACGGTCGATCATGCCATCATAAAGGCTAATAGAAGAAACTTCCGTGCGCTTGGCTTTCACATTCCAATAGAAAATAGCGATATTGTTCTCGACTATAGTGGCACTTACAGGTGCAGCGCCACCTTCAATATGGGCACGGTATACAACTTTCGCTGAGATTGTGTCCACTAAGGTGGCGTACAGCGCTGACTTGGAACCAGTGGCTTGAGTCACAACCAGTACCGAGTTGTTATTAATATACTTCAATAGCACAGAGTCATCCCCTAGGCTAACAGTCCGCAAATTTAAAGCGTCTCCAGCTGTAGGCACTGCGACGTCAACTATGACCTCGTCGCTGGGCGAGAACACAGCAGTCGCCACAGGTATTGTCTTGAACGCGTATCTGGCTTCACATTCTTGCATCGTTGTATGAACCTCTCCATTAGCATTCGCTGAACATAATTGCATATTAGAGCTCTCTGGTTCCTGTAATGCATATGTCTGCAGCACGCCAGTTGAGCGGTTGATGTGGTACACATAGCTGTGGGCCGGAGGGTTGGACATACCCGAAACAATTGGTAGCATAGATGGAGCCTCTGAGTTGTTGAGAGTATTTTCTAATAGCAAATAGTATCCAGAATCTAAAGAAAACACATTCAGCGCATAGCGTCCTTCCAAGTATGTGTCCCGGACAACGAAGCCGCTGTCTGCTTGAACGTCAATCAGACGGGTGTGCGCTGCCGCGTCGCCACTTCCTGCATTGGAAAGAACCAGCATCATACGACCTGTAGCATGTTGCACTAATTTGATTAAAGAAGCAGAAGTCGACTGGACGTACGCTTCTGTCCCAGGCAATTCAATCAGCCAGAGTACTGCCTCAGTAACGACGTCCAGAGCTAAAAATACGAGTCCATCTTTGCTTTTCGAAACGCACAAAGCGAGCTTGTCAAATCCAAAACGTTTAGCTTGTAATGCCATTCTCGCACGATTGCTAATAGATGAAGATGGAGAAGCAGCCACGGTAGCTGCTCCGCTGCTCGCCCGGGCATTTTGTAACGCATCTTGCAAGGACCCAACAGTGGATCTTGCCGTCTGCTTCAATTGATCTTGTAAAGCAGACAAAAATGAAGCAAAGTCTATATCTGCAGCTACTTGTTCATTATGAGTGCGTGACACAAGCTTAGCTTCTTGTAGGCGTGCCAACGATTCGTGCCGGATCCATGCGGGAGACGCAGGAGGGGCTTTAATTACCTGGGACACATGGTGATAGGCCGTGATGCCTGCAGAATCGACTACCAGTAGCCCTCCCACATTTGTATTAATTTTTTTGGCGTATATTCCCAATGACACATGCTGTATTGATCGACTGCTAAACACATAAGATGCATCGAGTGCTACAGTTTGTACAGCAACTTGAGCTTCTACTGAGCTATCCCATGTCACCACGGCCGCAGTCGCGCTATTCCTCTGGCTAGCGACGCAAAGCAAATGCGATGAGATGGATGATGAGTGCATACTGCGACTAATACCAAGTCCTACGGCTGACCCCTGCCATACGCCTAGCTGAATGGCTTTTGGATTCTTTTCAGAAATATTCGTCATTCCCAAAGCCTGGCAGTCCTGTCTCGAGCACAGCCAAGCAGCTGGTATGGCCTTCAAAGCTGCACTTTTATCTAAAAGAACAAAAGATTTTGTAGTGCATGAGCCAGATTGCGCGCAAGCCTCAATGTTTGCAAACGACAACGTTTTCGTGGCAGAATCAGCAAGCGTTACCACAGATAAGCCTTTATTATTGACCGAAAAAATGCAATCTTCCGCAGAAATTTTGCCATTTTCAATAGATTCTAAAAGTAGTTGTAAATCTCCAGTATGAACATCTTTACTTGGGACGGGAAATGTTGTGACGGTGGGAGAACTCGAAGCTGGCGCGAGGACGTCCCCGCTGACAATTGCTGCTTTCTCGCAAACTGCATCAGCGTTAGCAGCAATGCATGCTAATGCGAGATACTGACTGGCAGACTTATTATCTTTATCGCTACGGTAGCTGACTGCAACTTTGGACAGGTATAGAGTAGTTGGTTTGTAGTTAAAACGCTCAGAACCTTCCGTAGCGTCGAAATGCACAAGACTGTTTCTTGCAACTACTGCAACACGTTGAAGTGATGGGAGATATGCTAGATCTGTAATATCTGACTTTAAATCTGCATGTTCCAAAGAATCCCGCGTATAGCTTTGAACGTGAGATCCCCATAACCACATTCCCGAATTAAGGTCATAAGCCTGGGCTTCGTATAACCAACAATTATCCAATTCTCCGTTTCTCTTGTTTTCGCAAGGAGTATGGGCGAGTGCAAATACTTTGCTGTCTTGCTCTGACACACTTAATTGCTTGAATTGTGATCCTGAGTGTGGTAGCACAATCCTCCACAAGGTGGCCCCTGTTTGTGAATTAAGGCTCGCCAGGACACCGTCCTCAGTAATTACAAATAAGCGCTCTGTAATCTTGCCATGAATAGACTGCTTTATCACACCTATGTTCTTTTTCAGCCAATCATACTCACCCAACTGGCTCTCGTAAATGCCAAATGCACTCGCTAGGAGACATACAGCCAATAAAAGTCTTAAAATAAGCATTTGACTCCCTACGAGTTCTCAAAAGCTCCTTTTAACCAGCCAACTTGCCGAAGTGTTATAACTCTATGGATTGCAGTTGACCTCTTTCTCCAGGAAGAATTCCTTTATAACTTTGAGTCGACAAAAATGGGATCCCACCACCCACAGGCATTTATTTCACTCTCTTATTTCAGGCGAAGAACTCTGACTTTCTGTCTAGATTCAAGTATCTAAATACGTTGAAAGTCTACATAGGGCCTTTAAATCTGCACGGAACGGAGATTTAGAAAAATGGAGGATTGGAGCGAGGAAGACAAGAGATATTGTCTATTTATGACAAAAGATGTTTTAAATTGGTTGGAAGAGCGTGTCATCGAATCTGAGAATGCGTTGACAAAAAGCTTCACTGTTTCGGAGACAAAAAATAAGTTTCCTACTATTTCACTTGTATTAGTGGAAAAAATATTAAAGCTTTTAGAGATTGAAGGACGCATTACTACTAGTGATCCTGCTTCGGGATCCTTAGCTGCTTTGGGTCATCGATCGCGCATTGTGCAATATTTTATTAGCGCTGAAATGCGACGAGAAATTGTGGGGAATGTCTCGAAAAGAAATGAACAAAAGTTGGAGGATGAAAAATTACTGGAGATAGAACGACGAAGCAAGAAAAAAATGGATCGAGTAAATCAAATGCTGTCACCAAATGTCCGAGAACGCAAAGTTTCAGCAACAAATGTGAAGCACGACACAGTAAAAGCAGAGGATGTTGCAATTCGCGCTGGTGAAAAAGAAAATAATCATAATTCATCTTCGAGGAAAACGAATACAGCAGAGTATCAGGATAAAGATCGAAGTCCCAAAACTTCCACTTCTCCTCTAAATACACTCGATTTTGTAACTCTCTTAAAAAATCCTGTGTCTGAGTGCACCCTCGCAGTGTCTGACAATATTAGTGAGATCTTACGGGAAGCAGCGAAAATCGGGGATATTTCAGTTGAAAATGTTTTTCACCAAGCTTCAAAGCTAGGCATCAGCCAGGAAATATATTACAAAGTCTTAAACCAACTTGAAAAGAGCAACAGAATTATGGTCGATTGGGGGGAATCCGTGATACACTTAATTTAAACGTAACGCCGGGCTAACAAAGGTTGATGCCGTTGTGTTGTGTTGGAGGCAGCTGGTGATGAAGTTCGCGAGGTATCGGAACAACCTTATGTTGTGAAGAAGGCCGTATTATTTATATGTATATGTACATAAACCACATTTGCTTCATATTTTATTTAGCGCTTGGTCTTTTTCTTCCAGTCTAGCAGCTGCCCTTTCATCTTGCTGAGTTGTTGACTGAAATCACTGCTGGCGCCCCCGGATAAGAACGAGTATTCTAGCTCTTCAATTGGAATTTGCTCTGCTAATTCCAACATGACGCCCAGAACCGTTTGTATTTTATTAGGTTCTTTCTTGTCTTTGCGTATATGGTGGTATCTCCACGTGCCAACCACTGTATCATACGTTACCTCCACTACAGGGCGCTTGAGACCCGCCTCCTCCATGTCCGCCCGCAAACGATACGTGTCAAAAAGCGCAAGGGACACTGTGTTTGCGAGCATGCAGTCAATCTCCGTAGCCTCGGGTCCTGCAGCAAATAATCTTAACTCGCCGCTTGGTGTGTTCAATGCAAGCAGGTCAACAGATCGCAATTCCAGCCATTTCCACTTAAATAAGTCCATGCACGTGCCCATGGCGTATGGTACATCCGGCTGAAAGATGATGCCATCTGACTTGTGGTGGCGGCGTTCGTTCTCATAAAACACGCGCTCACCTTCTTCAGTGCGTAACTTGTTCACAATTTCCCCGATTTCTGATTTTTTTCGAAAAACTTTTCTTATCAGCCAAAGGGGTTGTTCTTCAGGCGCCGCAGCGGCAGCGGGCGCCTCCAAGTACCTCCTGCAAAGTGCGTTGACCTCTTCTGCAATAATTTCAATACGCTCACTGAAAGATAGCTGCAGCTTGGGGGCCGAGCCGATGGCCAGCACATCAAACATTAAGAACACCATTTTCTTATATGTTCTGTTAAACACGAGTTCGCCATCCAAGACGGTACCTAATCCGAGAGCTTGCCCTATGACGGCAGAGCCGGGCACACGAAAGACTGTGCCTTTACGATCAAGCAATACTGCAACCGGGCTTCGCGTGCTGGGATCTGTGACAACATACAGTAGATATCGCACACCGTCCGTCTTTTCTGTAACTAAATACGTACGCCGCATCACGACATTGAGATTTTTGCGTGTTAAATTGACAGGCATTGATCCAATGAACTCGTGCGTAAATAAATCTTGCTTGGAAGTGGAGCGCAGACGCTGGTTGATGTCTCGTATGGCGGCTTTATAGTCGCTCAGCGTAACTTGTTCAAGAGGTTTCTGAGAAACCGCAGTAGATTCCACACTGTGATTCACACAAGTGTTGATAAGATCGACAAGTTGGTGAGTCAATTGTGCAGTCTCTTCTAAGAGAAGTTCGCTCTTTGTGCTCGCCCACTGCAGCGTCTTTGTCGCATCCAGCTCCAGCTCCACTTCTAGCTCGCGCGTAGTGAGGTCTGTCAGCGCGTCGCCGCGCTCCGAGCCGAATCCGACGCTGCGATGCGTGACCTCAACATCGGTGACGTCAACTTTCCAAGGACAACTCTTGTTAACATAAGTTGTACGGCGCTTCAATCGTTCTTGGGTCCAAGATTCGTCTGTTGCTGACTCTACATTGCCAGGAGTGCTTGGAGTTTCCTGGGCTATACTCATGCGGATGTCATATTGATGGCACAACAATGCCACGTCGACTTGAAAGAACTTCTTTTTCGTCTCTGTGGTCACTGCTAAGTTATTCTTGCCTAACTCCCACCGCTGCCCTCTACCATTTACCCGCAAACGCGTGGGAGGTTGCTCCTGAGCCTCGAAACCTCGTTTCAATAGTGCCTCTTTTATCATATTAACATTAGATTCATCCACTCCTGCTCGAAACTCAAGCCCTGCCCGTGCTCCCTCCGCAAGTTGCAAAGCTCGTGGCTCAGAGAGAACTAGCTGTGGGGTGAAGCGTCGCTCTTGCATAACAAGCATGCCTAGCCGTACTTCCACCTCAGTCAAGCCACTCGTCGCACTTGCTCCGGATCTTGCAGTCATATTTATTTGCTCTTGAATTTGCGACCATGCGACCTTCATGATATCCATCAAACATATTGAAAATTCTTTGCTGTTTCTTTTATACTTCTCTAATGTAGTGTCTCCATTTGTATTAGGTGCACCATCTTTGCGAGGTCGCTTGAAAGCAGGTTCTCGAGAACCTGCACTTTCTGACAAAGCTTTTAAAGTCGACATATGATAATATTTGAAATTACCAGTTTAGCCACAGGCTCAGCTTAGTCGGAGCTTCTCTCTCCATTCTGAGGAGTTGAACCATCCTAAATTTCCCTGCAGAGAGGAAAAGCGAGGGTTCAGGATAAGCCTAGCTAGCGGATTGTGTTTGAACATGTCGGCAACTCTTAAAGATAGATATCGAGATGCTTCTATTCACGTTCAAAATGTCGACAGCGCCGAAAGCAAAGCCAATCTCGACACCTATCGGTGGAAACTGTACGGTCTGCATAAGCAAGTAATGGAAGGTGATTGTCCACATAATGATGCAGGACCTGGCTCCTCTGCTATCATGGTAAATAAATGGAAAGCTTGGGTTGATTGTAAAGGGATGTCCAGAGAGGAAAGCATGGATGCTTTCTGCAAACTCGTCAAAATAATTGATCCCCAGTACAATTATACAAGCTCTTCCCCGAAGGTAGGCTCAGATATTGCCGAAGTAAAGACTGCACAAACTAAACAAGCTAAAGCTCAGCAATTGATGCAAAGAAATGCAGTATCAAAAAATGGTCTGTTGCGGAAAATGAGTGATTGGAAGAAAAACTGGGAAATTCGATATTTTGTTCTGCAAAAGGGTACGATGAGTTATTACCTCAAAAAAGGTGATCCGGAACCGCGAAAAAAACTGTCGCTAGTTGAATGCAATGTCGAAAAGAAGAAAGACACAACCCTTATTGAAGGCAAAGTATGTCACGGATTCAGTGTTGCCCACTCGGGGTTGGGTCTGCTATGGTCCTTGGTATGCGACACTGAGGAAGAACGCGACGAATGGGTCAAAGCTATACATGAAGTAAAAGGAATACCGGTGAGTGGAGGTGTGCAGGAAAGCAAGACTAGCGCTGTCGTGTTAAGTTCCGCCACACAGCCCGCTGCGTCCAATCAAAGCACTAGCAGTGCAGCGAGCAGCAGTACAGGCGCAA
>JACCDO010919326.1_pt1 | contig 10655 bp, 12 predicted proteins | sample 7446101 | NCBI WGS metagenome assembly JACCDO01 (sample SAMN15323440, study PRJNA562643) | freshwater metagenome | isolation source: river surface water | place: USA:Blue River Watershed | collected 2017-08-16
CTGTTTAAAGAAATTCAAGTGCCCTTTGTGCACTCCGTCAAAGGTTCCAAATACCATTATTCTTGTTTTATTTTTTTTCTTGTCCACTACCCCATTATAGCAAATTTTTAAAGGACATTTCAGGTGGTGTATTGACGATGTGCAAATGAGTTTTCATTATAAAAATTTTATAGATATTCACTTGCACATGTAGTTCTACAAAGACTATAATGTTATAACTATGACGTTAACAATAACAAAAAGAGATGGTTCTAGAATGCCATTTAATGCTGATCGTATTAACAAATCAATCGAAAGAGCATGTTATGGTATCCAAGATCCTATTAGTAAAGTTATCCAGATTGCTACTGAAACTCAACTTACTCTATATGACGGCATCACTACAGAAGAATTAGACGCAGCGACCATAAATGCAGCCCTCCAAAATGCTCAATTCGGTTTAGAATTTGATAAAATAGCTACCCGCCTATTACTAAAGACAATTTACAAGAAAGTTATCGGGGATTATGACAATGATGAATCGAAAACAATCTCAAATGAGGAGTTTTCAAAAATTCATGCTGATCATTTCAAAGTATATGTATTAAATGCTGTTGAAAAAGGTCTCCTGGACCAGAGAATGGCTACAGTTTTCGACTTAGATGAATTGGCAAATGCTCTTATGGTAGAAAATGACGAACTATACAAATATTCTGGTCTATCTACAATGCAAAACAGATATTTGGTTAAGGATGAAAAACAATATCCTCTCGAGACTCCACAATATTTCTGGATGCGTATTGCTATGGGTATGTCTCTAAATGAGAAGAACCCAACTGAATGGGCTAAAAAGTTCTACACTAAGATGTCCAAGCTAGAATACCTATCTGCAGGATCATCCAACATCGGTGCTGGTACTCCAAATCCAAAGTTATCAAACTGTTTCTTGATGGAAATGCAAGACGATATGGAACACATCGGCAAGACTGTCTCTGATGTTCTACTTCTATCTAAAGCTACAGGTGGTATCGGTCTATCTGTCACCAAACTCCGTGCAGAAGGTTCCCTACTAAAATCCAACAACACTATTTCTTCTGGACCAGTACCTTTTATGCACATCATAGACTCTGCAGTTCGTGCAGTTCAGCGTGGTGGTAAGAAAAAAGGTGCTCTAGCTTTCTATATGGAGAACTGGCACATTAACTTCCAAGACTTCCTAGACTTAAAACAAAACAATGGAGACGACTATCGTCGTACTCGTACTGCTAACACAGCTGTTTTCATCTCAGATGAGTTTATGAAGAGAGTTCTAAATAGTGATGACTGGTATTTATTTGATCCAAATGAAGTCAAAGACTTAAATGAACTCTATGGTAAAGAATTCTCAAAGAGATACAACGAATACATAGAGATGGCTAAGGCTGGCAAGATGAAGATGTTCAAGGTTATGCCTGCTCGTGAGCAATACAAGAACATTCTAGTATCCCTAGAGACTACTTCTCACCCATGGCTCACATGGAAAGATGCTATCAATGTCCGCGCTCTTAACAACAACACTGGTACTATCCACTGTTCAAACCTCTGCACTGAAGTCACCCTACCTACAGATAGAGATAATGTAGCAGTATGTAACCTAGTATCTATTAACATTGCTCAACACATAGTAAACGGTCAGGTAGACTGGCACCGTCTAGAAGAATCAGTTCGTCTCGCTACTCGCCAGCTCGACAACCTAGTAGATATAAACAAACTCCCTATCCCAGAAGCTCGCAAGGCTGATAGTGAGAACCGTGCTGTAGGCTTGGGACTTATGGGCTTCGCTGATTCTATCGAGAGACTTGGATATTCTTACGAGGATGCAGAGGCTTATGATTTCGCTGATCAGATATTTGAATTCATTTCTTATATGTCTATCGATGAATCTGCAAACCTAGCAGTAGAGAGAGGCTCATATCAGAACTTTAAAGGTTCAGCTTGGTCAAAGGGTGAAGTGCCTATAGACACTATGAAGAAATTGGCAGCTGAGCGTGATCGTGAGCTAACAGTCAGAATAGAGTCTGCAAAGATATTACCTGCATTAGACTGGGAGACACTACGCAACAAAGTAAAGAAAGGTATCCGCAATGCTACCCTACTCGCTATCGCTCCAAATGCAAACATCGGCCTAGTAGCTGGTACATCTCCAGGTATCGATCCACGCTTCACTCAGATGTTCTCTAGAAATAAAATCTCTGGTAAATATCTAGAAGTGAATCCAAACCTAGTTATCGCTCTACAGAAAGAAAACCTATGGGAGAAAACTCGCGAGAGAATCCTAGAGAATCATGGAGATATTGCCGACATAGCTGAGATACCAGACAATCTAAAGAGAATTTATAAAACATCTTTCTCTGTATCTCCTTATGCTTTCGTCGAAGTCGCAGCTCGCGCTCAGAAATGGGTAGATATGGGTATCTCTAGAAATATGTATTTAGATGTCCGCGACATAGACGAGATTATGAATATCTACACTACTGCTTGGGATAAAGGACTCAAGACTACGTATTATCTACATATGAAGCCACGCCACAGTGCTGAACAATCTACAACTACAGTCAACAAAGCAGAAGCATTGGGTAAAAGAGGCTTCGCTGTACTACGCGACAAAGCTCAGACTACTCCCCTCGTAGAAGTCAAAGTAGAAGAAAAAGCTCCAATTATAAATACTGCACCAGTTATGACTGCCCCAAAACCAGAACAGAAGTTCAATGTACACGTATCAGAAGATCCACAAGATGCTCTGTTGTGTGAAGGGTGTCAGTAATTATTAGTTAATGAAGGTGTTATTTATTTTTTCGAATAGTCTGGGGATTTTTTCCGAGGACTTGAGAAAAATTAAATAACACCGAAATAAAAATATATGATTTTAGGAAAAGCGTCACCAACCGATATGAATTTGCATCCCATGCACTATAAATGGGCTTATGACTTGTATAACCAGGCTGTCAGAAATAGTTGGTTCCCTCATGAAATACCTCTTGGTGAAGACCTAGTAGACTGGAGAGCTATGACTGAAGATGAACGCCATGCTGTAGAATTCCTAATGGCATTCTTTAACCCAGGCGAACTCATAGTGAACCGTTCTCTAGCACTCGGTGTCTACCCTTATCTAAAGTCTCCTGAGTGTCATCTCTATTTGGCTAAACAAATGTTTGAAGAAGCTAACCACTGTGTGTCTTTTGAATATGTACTAGAGACTTTCCCCCTCGATCGTTCTCGTGTCTATGACACCCACCTTGAAAATGAGTCAATGATAAAGAAAGAGGCTTTCATTAATAAATACCTAATCCGTATGACAGAAGACACTCTAGACATAGAGAGTCCTGAAGGTAAGAAGGATTTTATCCGCAACTTGGTTGCTACAAATATAGTTATGGAGGGCACTTGGTTCTACTCTGGCTTTATGGTGGCTCTATCTTTCCGCCAGAGAAATCAGCTTCGCAATTTGGGATCTATGATCAACTGGGTGCTTCGTGATGAATCTCTACACCTCAAATTCGGTATCCAGCTCATCCACACTGTCCTAGAAGAAAATGCAGAGCTATTAACAGCAGAATTCGCAGATGAGATACGCAATATCATCATCGAAGGAGTAGGATTAGAGGTAAACTACAACAAAGATATGTTCCCTAAAGGCATCCTAGGTCTAAATGCTGATTATGTGAACCAATACGTACAGTATGTGGCTGACCGCAGACTAGAAGAGCTCGGTCTAGAAACACATTTCAATGTCACCAACCCAGCAAAATGGATGTCTACAGCCACAGATGTATTTGAATTAGTAAACTTCTTTGAATCTCAAAATACTTCATACGAAGTAAATGCCAAAGGTACTAGTGAGAAGAAAGAAGACAAAGAACAAGAATAACAATTTAAAAAACCTCCATCTCTGGAGGTTTTTTAAATTGTTATTTATTTAATTAAACAAATTGCCCAAGGAGCTGAAATCTGGAGCAACATTAGAAGAGCACCAATCAATGCAAGATTCTTCTTGAAGTTTATCTCCTCTCCCATACGAGCCATAGGATCTGTGACTGTCCAGAAAGTATGCATCTTCACTAGAGTTGATATCAAAAAGACAACTAGCAAAGCTATAGCGACTTTAACATACACTCCTAATAATATGCCCAAACCTCCTAAAATCAACATCAAACCTGTAAGCATTACAGATTGTTTTGGCATCATGATTCCTTTACTCTGTGCGTAGCCTGTCATGCCTGCAAGATTCTTGAAATGGTTATAACCAGCCATTATGAAATAACCTCCTACTAATATCTGACCTAAAACAAATAAATACTGCATATGTAATATAAATTACTAATAATACCTCTATTATAGCACAGTCAAGATAGCCTGAAATTTATTTACCCCAGCTCCATTTAGGCTTCTCACCCTTTTTATAACAAATTAAAAGCAAAATAATAGTAAATATTATAAATCTAGGACCAAATATCTTAAGGGTCTGCCCTGTGGATTCTGACACTAAATTCAAAGTTAGGAAGTGAGAAAAGATAGCTAAAAAATAAAATACCAAAACCACCCAACCCTCCCAAGAAGATGGTTGCCAGCCCCAGCCATATCTCTTTCTCTTAAACCATAATTTTTTATTATATTCCATACCTATATATTTTACTTCAAATAGCTATCAAAATAAATAGCATGACAGGTATAACCTCCAGGATTTCTCTCCAAATAGTCTTGATGATAATCCTCTGCCACATAAAACCTAGTAAAAGGTTCTAGAGTCGTCACCACTGGATTATCCCACCTCTTAGAATCATTTACTATTTTTATAAAATTCTCTGCCTCTACCCTCTCTTCTTCATTTTGATAGAAAATTGCAGATCTATATGAAGTGCCTCTGTCATTACCCTGCTGATTGAGTGTTGTAGGGTTGTGAATTTGGAAAAAGAAATCAAGCAGATTTTTATAAGTAGTCTGTGTGTCGTCGTACTCTATCTCGAGAGCCTCAGCATGACCTTCATGATTATGATATGTAGGATTCTCCACACTGCCACCAGTGTAGCCCACAGTGGTATTCACCACACCCTTTTGTTTGCGTATCAAATCCTCCAACCCCCAAAAACACCCGCCCGCCAAATAAGCTTTTTTAATCATATTTAAATTTTACCACACTATTTCTCCCACTCGACGATCTTCCCTGCTTCTATCTCCACCTTATCAGCCTTCCTCAACTTGTCGAGGACAGTCCTCGACAAAATATCGTGGTGTTTTATTTGATCTAATTCTTCATCTATACCCCAGAGGTCGCCATCTAAAGTCTCCCATCCATCTTCAAAAGTATTTAAATCTAATAGCTCAGAATATTGTCTTAGAGTCTTGTCTCCATTGTCCAAGAAATATTCATGGAAATACGACATAGCTAGCTCACGGATGTTTTTATACACAGGCTCTCTATACCGGAGAACTGCATGATTGGTCTTAGATAAAGCCCCCCAGAAACCTCCTATTTTAAAGGGTACTACCACATGGTCAAAGTCCTGTTTTGTGGCCTTAAGTAGCATCAAATACGGCTTAAAACCGTGCTGTGAGAGTATATAAGCCCCAAGGAGAGCACCTTCCATACAGTGCGCATTCTGATGCCTCAAAGTGTATAAAGGGCTCTTTAAAGTCGCCTCACCACGCTCAAAGTTAAAGGGTAAACTGTTCAAATAATCCTGCACCTTAGCTGGCGTGTTTAACTTCTTTATTAGAGCTTTTTCTTTTGGGGTAAAAGTATTCATTACATTTTTCTAGAGTCATAAGCCCAGTGGAGGAGCGCTTGGCGTTGTTTGGGGCGGCAGAAGATGTCTCCAGCACGGCAATTCTTTTTTATCTGCCCTATGTGCCTACGGATAGCATTCCAGCGTTTTATCTGGCGTTCATCTTCATCTGGTATTCTCCGGCCCATATAATAGCGACAATACCATTCAAACCATCCTCTAGGATCATCTTTAGATATCCACCCCTTTTTCTGCCAGACTGAGAGTGGCTGGCTAGCATTTACTTTGAAATAATTTAATTTCGGATCATGTTTCCCTTCGCCCAGCTTCACACCGACAAACCACTCTTTAGGATATTCTTTTGTAGCATCAGTCATATACACTCCACCGAAGATACCGAGTTTAAGCATTTGCTTAGGACTCAGGTCAGGCTTGAAATCGGGAGCAAAGTTTTTACCCTCAGGCTCAGTACGGTAATACACATAATCCTTCTGCATTTTATTGTTGACCACTACTTTTTTCTTCATATAGAAATTGTAGCACAAATATAAAATCCCCTTTCGGGGATTTTATATTATTTCTTCTTTGCCTTTTTTGGCTTCTTCACATCTTTACGATATGCATTATTTCCTTTTCCCATTTGATTTAAAAATTAATTAATAATTGAACTATTTTATTATAACAACAAGTGAGGAGTAAGACAAAAGTTTACTTTTATCTTCTCCGAGCGCCGTTGTTATATTGTACTCAATATAACACTTCTCTCACCTATTTGCTGACGCCACATAGCGAAGTATAAACCTTTCATATCAAGCAGTGCCTGATGTGTACCCTGCTCTACCATTTTACCCTTTTCTAATACATAGATAGTATCTGCATGCATCACAGTAGAGAGTCTGTGGGCTATCATTATAGTTATATGTTTGTCTGATTTAGATACATCTTTTATAGTCTTGTTTATCTCTTCTTCAGTTATAGAGTCGAGCGAACTTGTAGCTTCATCAAATATTAGTACTGATGGCTTGCGGAGCAATGCTCTAGCGATAGATAGTCTCTGTTTCTCTCCACCAGAAGTCTTGACCCCGCCCTCGCCGATAACTGTATCTAAGCCTTTGCCTCCACGAGCGAGGAGGTTTGCACACTGAGCCTTGTTTAGTGCATCCAGACACTCAGCATCTGTAGCATTTGGATTTACGAAAAGTAAATTCTCTCGGATCGTACCAGCAAAAAGCTGGGTATCCTGAGTGACGAAGCCTATTTGTTTCCTAATATCTTCTTTATTAACTTCTACAAAAGGCACATCGTTAAAAGATATCTCTCCAGTAGTCGGTGTGTATAGACCCACGAGCATTTTCACGAGAGATGTCTTGCCCGAGCCAGACGGCCCCACGAAAGCCACAGTCTGCCCCGCAGAGACACTATATGAGATGTCTTCTAATGCTTTATTCTTATTTTCTCCGTACATAAAAGATACATTTTTAAAAGACAGTTTCTGTACTTTATCTACACTCTTTGGGTTGAGAGCTATTTTCTCTTTTGGAGTCTGCATCAATTTCTGGAAATTATTGAGTGAGGCTTCAGCCTCACGATAAGTACTGATGACATTGCCCAATTCTTGCAGAGGATTGAAAATATAAAATGAATAAAATAGTAGTGAGAAGAATTCTCCGAAAGTCACTATCTTCACATAGATCAAATAAAGCATGAAGAAAACAATCCCCATGCGCAAGAAATTTATCACCGTGCCTTGGACAAAGGACAGACTTCTGACGTATTTCAATTTCTTTAATTCGAGCTGGAGTATTTTATCTGTAGTGGTGTTGAGTCTGCCTATTTCTTGTTTCTCTAATCCTAGAGATTTCACTAACTCTATATTGCGTAGTGACTCTGTGGTAGATCCAGCTAGTGCTGTAGTCTCTCTGACTATAATCTGCTGTATGTCTTTTATCTTTTTAGTTAAGAACATACTCATCACACCTATCAGTATAGGCACAGAGAAGAAGACTACGGCTATAGCCCAGTAAATCTTTATAGAATAAATAGCTACGAATATAAATCCGACTAGAGATACGAAGAGGATATTTACCAACAAGGCAATCAACTTCTCTGTATCCTGACGAGCTTTTTGTAGCTTGCCCAATGTCTCTCCACTTCGCTCATCTTCAAATACAGCATAAGGTAAAAGCAGTGTATGAGACACACCATCACTATACATATCTGCACCCACACGCTGAGACACACCATTTAGATAATAGTCTTGGAAGTTTTTAGCCACTCTAGATACAAAAGCTACACCTACTATACCAGAGAGTAGTAGAGCCACTCCTTTGATAAATTCTGTCTTAGTATATAGTTCTGGATGAGTAGCATAATTATCCACCACAAATCTAAAGATGTATGGATCGAGAAGAGAAAATATTTGGTTAATAGATGCTAAGACGAGTGTAAGAGCACAAAGTTTCCAATACTTTTTTAGATAATGAAAGAATATCCGCATTATTTTACAACCACACTATTTATCACTACTGGTTCGAGAGGTCTATCCATAGCTCCAGTCTGCACAGACTCTATAGCTTTAACCACCTCCATACCAGAGATTACCTTTCCGAAAACTGTATGTTTAGTATCTAGGAAATTATTTGCTGCCACATTGATAAAGAATTGTGAGCCATTTGTATTTGGTCCTGCATTGGCCATAGATATAGTACCCACATCGTTGTGGTTATCTGCACCTATTTCATCTGCGAACTTGTAGCCTGGACCACCAGTGCCCCATGTAGCCATCTTTGTATCATCTTTAGTTAATGGATCTCCACCCTGAATCATAAAGCCTTTAATCACACGGTGAAACTTAACTCCATTATAAAATCCTTCTTTAGACAACTTCACGAAGTTCGCCACAGTATTTGGTGTCTTGTCTCCGTATAGCTCTATAGTAATATCTCCTTTATTTGTATTTAATGTGACTGTTTGCATATTTTTATTTTCTTTTTCTAAATTATTAATTTTATCTTCTGTCTTAGGAGTCTCATCTATCTTAGTAGTGTCAGACAGACTATTTTCTACCTTATCTTGAACTTGAGGTGTATTCTCTCCTTTATAAACCATAAAAAACACCCCTCCTGCTAAAACTAAAAAAACTATTATCATTAAAATATCTTTTGTCTTCATATTATTTATTCTCCCACATTGCGCGGAGAGTTTTAACTGATAAATAAGTAGCAAAGAAAAACAATATAGCCAGTATCTGATTCACCCAAAAGAATGCTATGTGCAGTGCTGATGTCGCTGGTAGATTTGTATAAGCGAAATACGCATAGTATTCAAAAAGCACGAAGCCTACTACTGGCACTATAGAAGTCAGGATAAATACGACTCTGGATACAGGACTGATAAGTCCCCCTAAGACCACAAGCCCAATAATACTCAGTATAGATATGACGGCTGGCACTCCAATAAGTGACGAGAAGAAAGGAAAAGAGCACAGCATAATAAGCCCACTAACTAGAAATATGACTCTAACTGAATCACCATAATAATGACCCACATATTGTTGTTGATTTGTATCCATAAAATTATTATATCACAATTAAATAACTCGTCTCTTATAGAAATGCACTACCAAGATAAGGACTAAAATAGATACAAATGAAGTCAGAGCGAGCATCGGTATAGATATATATCCTCCAAATTCAGAGATTAATTGTTGATAACAAGACACTCCAGAAGCATCACATGGTAGCGCTGATCCTTCGCCAAAATAATAAAAGAAATTCTGATATACAGACACGAGAAAACCAACTAGAGACATAGGTAGGATATATTTGATAATACTATTATCTCTATACCACATAGCCACACCGAAGATAAACACCAATGGGAACATAAATATCCTCTGATACCAACACAAATAACAAGGCAAGAAATTTATAATCTCAGAATACACCAGAGAGAACAGTGCCGCAGATAAAGACAATATAAAACCAATAGCTAGAAAATGTTTAGTTAATAAATCTAGAAATTTATTTCTCTTAGGTCCGATAAAAAGCAAAACTAATACAACAACAACTAACACCTGAAGCAGTATTGCCCCAGAACCCAAAAACAAATTTAAATAATGTACTGTTTGATAATTCATATATTTATTTTATCTCTGCAGGAATATTGTCTAGTGGTAATGTACAATTTGTCTTCTCAGCCAATTTTTCCATTGTCACCTCTCCGGTCAACCTTGATCCATCAGAAAAATCCCAAGTAGGATAACTCTCTATATTTTTAACTGTACACTCTGGTAATTGATTCTGGCCATCTAAAGTAGAACATTCTACATAAGGCAGAAGCTTAGCAGAAGAACCAAACATCTTCTTTTGGGCCTGACAATGTGGGCACCAGAAAGCTCCGTAGAACTTGGCCCCACTATCTTTGATACACATAGCAAATTGATCATATTTACCTGGACCACTTGTTGTATCTTTTACTCTAAAAGCTACAGCTACGATAATACCCACGAACAACAACACGACAACGATACTAAAAATTTTAACTTGTGACATAAATTATTCTTTAATTGCTAAAGCTACTGCGACTCCAATCAACCCTATATCTCTAACTGCTACTGGATTTAGGCCACCTCCAGATAAAAGAGTCACCACTATCTCAAGCAACATGACTCCAGCCAATACTCCAGCCACTCTACGATAAAAATTAAATACTAAAGCCAAACCAACTACAAATAAAGCTATGCCATGCATAAATACTAAAGTAGTAGCTGACAAGATATTAGCTAGCATATCTGGGACCAGACTGACCCATTTCTCAGTATTTACTAATTCTTGGTAACCAAAATAAAAGAACACAAAAGCCAAGAAATACGACAAGATATTTTCTCTATTTAATTTAAACATTGAATATATA
>JACCDO010024385.1_pt1 | contig 10652 bp, 3 predicted proteins | sample 7446101 | NCBI WGS metagenome assembly JACCDO01 (sample SAMN15323440, study PRJNA562643) | freshwater metagenome | isolation source: river surface water | place: USA:Blue River Watershed | collected 2017-08-16
ACAAAAAGATGCCTTCGAATGAAGTGGATGAGCCGATACTGGACTTGAAAAGTAAAAACCCTGTTGTTCCTACCCAAAAAGAGAGCGCTGTATCCATGTTTAGCAAAGATACAGGCAACACATCTGGTGCCAACCCTGTTAAGAATGACGGAGCGCGCGCCCTTGAGCAGACCAAGGCGTCGTCAGGAGAACGTCCCGCATCGCCTCCTATACCTACACACCAAGAAGGTGGTTCCCGCTATGTGGCGGAATTTAAAGGTGCCAAACGTAAGAATAAAGGCAAAGAAAAGGTATTTAAAGTCGGTACTGAGTACACAGAAGAGACATTGAACCCCAAAGGCACTTACGGTGCATCGCGGTGGGACGATGTTCTAGACCCAGATGAACCGCAAGAACCCAAGCGAAAGCCTAAAGTCAATGTATCACAACTATATGCTGGTGCAGGTGAAGTGGGATCATTGGATGCTCCTATTAAGAGCGTTGGACAAAGTCCCGAGGCTTTGTTAGAACTACATAAACAGCGCATGGAATACGGCCGTACTCATGACGAGGAAAACACAGAAGAGGGAAATACGAAAAGCAACAAAAAGGCATCGAAGCTTCAAGATTCTGGCTCAAAAGGAGGAAAGCCTGCAAAGACGGAGACTTCCGGTAAATCTACCAATCGAGACATGCCGAGCCCAAGTCATGAACAACCAGATGAATATGAACCGAATCCTAATGCGAAACCTCTGACAGGTAAAGGCATGTCTATCAAGCCCGCGACTACGACCAAACTGAAAGAACCTGTAACCGCTGCAAAAATGATTGCCAAGCAAAATGAAAAGCCTTTAAGAAAGGGAACCAAAGCCTATGAATTGGCCAGCAAGGAGTGGGGCACAGGGCGCAAGGCAGAGATGTTTAAAGCTGGGAAGCCACAATTTATGCTCAGTTATGATTCGAAGATGAATTTAAGGCATAATCGCGAAGAGTATTGCACTGACATGGCTATTGTTTTACAGCGTTTCTGGAGAGGTTGTAAGCAGAAATGGTTCTCATTAATGATCATGGCGCCGATGCTAGAGCAGCGTAAAAAGCAACATGAAGCAGCAGAAAAAATTCAACGATGTTGGCGCGGTATGTCTAGCAAACCATTGCTCTTGCGCAGTATTGAAGCTGCCATAAGGCAATTGCAATTCCGTGCTATGTATTCCTTCGTATGCTTCATGTTTCTATTCATTGCGAAATGCATGCGGCGGCGGGTTTACCGCGAAAAGTTGGTCCATTATATTTTGAAGACGACGCTAAAAAAGCGGCAATCTCTAATAATGCGACGCAAGGCTGAAGCGCTACATGTGCACAAGCACTTTAATATCACTCCACCCAATACAGGTTACTTACATAGCGTTCCAAAAGGGGTTACGACAGAGCTGAAACGAGCCGCGCAAATTCGAGCAGAGCGCCGGATGGTCATGGGACCTCTCGCCTCAGTGGTCGAATCAGCGGCAGGGCTGCAGAAGTCGGCTGGAAGGTTTTTTAGTCGCGTATTCCAATATAATTTAGCAGAGCGAGATGAGCACGCCGCAGACAAGCTACATTCGCACATAGCGGCGGCCAAAGAAAAGCAGCAAGATTTCACTGCAGGTTATAAAACCATGCACAACGTCGCAACCAGCGTACATGACGTGCGCGCTGCTCACATACGCGAATATGCGATCAAATCTTTTGTCCAAATGAAGGAGCAACATAAGCAGCACATTTTGCAGCTAAAGGAGGATGCAGTGCGTGCCGAAGAAGACAGCGATGAGGGCGACCCTTAACCTCATCGGTCACTGGCAGCGCGTGGCGCTCTTGAACGACATATCATCAAAAACCAATGCAAATATTGATCATATAGTACTATATTATAGAAAAATTATTATTACATATAAGAGAGACAACTTAATCAACTTATTATTTACATAATTACAAATGACAAAAGCAAGAGGGTCACCAGCCATGGAGCTCCACTTAATAGTAGGGCATGTCTCCACCATATTCATAATCCGTGATCTTCCAGCGCACGATTCCTTCATCATCATCATATTCCTGTTGGAAAGCCATGGAATAAAAACGCGCTATAACCTGATTAGGGTTACCTTCTACCACTTCCCCGTCCTTCCGGATGACGTTAATCTGCTGCACCATGTACATACAGACTATAACTGGTTGACCGGATTCTAGGAACTTCATGATCACAAGATTTTCATCTAAGTCAACCATCTTGCTCTCGAAAGTTACCTTGTCGCTTTGTCGCATTTTTACATCATTTGAGAGCTTGGCGTAGCAGGCTTCGCCGCAATGCTGTTGCAGAAATTTCAGATCACCTTCTAAATGCGCATTGATAGTTTGAGGAGCAAGCTGCGTTCGGACCTCTTCCATCCACTCTTCTTTGTTAAATGATGGGTCGAGTTTCAGCAATTCCTTTGTGCACAGACCTTCCTCAGTCTCACCAGTGACGTTGTCCCAAACACCTGAGAGAGTGTATATTATCGGATTCTGAGAAGTTTCCCAGAACTCTTTTGCATCAGAAATCTTATCCTTTACTTTATCAGCTGCAGCAGCTGCGGCAGCCCCTGCATCAGTAGCTGCAGCTTGTTTGTAAACAACTTTAGATCTCTTAAAAATCTCCTTGATTACAGGACTGTCGGCCAGACGGGCTTTCATAGCGTCCCACTGTGAGGTAGGCTCTTTCACATGCACCAGCGCACTAGGACCACGCTCTTTGGGCTTTTCTTCCTCTTCGTCTTTGGATTTAGCTTTCTCACTGTCCTCGTCTGTCGCAGTCTTTTTAAAACTGCTGGCTTGCTGCACCTTCTTCTCTAATACCGTGTGCTTTTTCGGATTACGCAATTCGTCCCAAGCGAGCTTCGTACCCTCAACAAAATCATCTGCAAGAAGGCGTGTACGTGCGGGTAAGCTTTGGATAAGACTGCTGATATCAATGGAATTCATCCAACTCCGAAACCTATCAGCTTGGGATGCGGCAGGTGTCTCAGCACTTTTCGCTTCAGCTTCCGCACCTGACTTCTCACGTTGCATAGATTCTTCGCCGGAAGCACCAACACTCTCCTGCTCTTTAACAGCTGAGGTATCACGCTGCTCTTGAGTTCCCGAGCTCGGAGTTTCTGTGTTCACAGCAGGTTCCTTGCCCGCAGTGGCTTCAACAGGAGTAGAGCTTTTCTCTGCCTTATCCAGCCCCCCTCCACTCTGGATGTTCTTAAGCATAGATGCAAAATCGCTCTTGGATCCTTTTTCGGAAGAGCTTAACCAGCGTTTTCCTGTGCTTCGCAAATGACAAGGTGTGTCTAATGTGCTCAAATCTGTAACGTATGCGCCATTGCAGACACGATGAGCACCCAAACCACGAACAAATGCGTTGCGTAAAATTAATGAGCCTTTATTCCTTAACATATTCACCTATATCCAAAGAGAGAGCGCCTTTCCTTTTTCGGCGGACAATTGGCTAATTAAAGCTTCACACGCACAAAAAGACCTCGAACTCTTGATAAAGGAAAAGAGCGTAATCATTTTCTGTTGAAGTATATAGTTTCTTAGAATCTGAAGCGACGATATTGAACTAAAAAGTTGTGATTTTTTTTGAAAAGACTTCATCGCTGCAAGACAAAATCATTCGTCATGAGCGCACCATTTCTTTACTACAAAGAATTGTCCCCATCAAGCGCAGTCAGACTTAGCACATTTTTCACACCAATTGCAAATCGTAAGGCGAATCTAACATCTGATCACACTATTGGTAATAATCAACATGGCGGAAACCTCAATAAGAGAAATATTTGCAAGGACTTTGAAGGAGCAGAATATCTTTTTGTAGCAGCGCAGGCAGCTGTAAGCATATACCAAGTTCACCGGTTGGTCAATCACTGCTCGGAGAAAGCGCTTGATAATGATCAAGGTAGCAGCAGAAGTAACAACCCATTTTTGAGCCTTGTATATCATTCCCCTCTATTCGGAACAGTGCGTGATGTGCAAGTGTACACCCATTTATCTTCGGCTTCTCACTCCACTGCAGACTATCATTCTACTGCAAATCATCTAGTACAAGATCTGGTTGTGAGTCTTGACGATGGTAAGTACTGTGTTGCGCATTACGAACCTGAGGCAGCGGAACTGAAAATCATTTCCATGTTCAATGCACAAGAAGGAGCGATGGGTATCGGAGCAGTGATTAAAGGCAGTGCACATGGTCAGCAAACTGCTGGTAGCATGAAGGGGCCCTACGTCACTTGCGACGATGGGCATGCGCTAGCGTGCTCTGCTTTATATGCAAGTCAACTGTATTTCTTTCCCTTGGGAGACGGGCAGTCCGTTGATGCTGAATCCGGATTAGGCGATCTTAGCACCCTCAGAACGCCATTTTTGATAGATTTTTTTATGCGGAATGATCTTGCGGGTGATATTGTTGATGTAGTATTTTTGCCCGGAGCCGCCAAACCCACGTTGGTTGTACTTCAAGAGAAAGCGTTTCTCCCTTTAGGGCATGCCAAGGTCCGGATGCACACCTTTGTGATAACCGCATTCAGCGTAGATGCCACGCGTAAGACTTTGTCGCGGCTTTGGCAGCATGATTCGTTGCCACATAACAGCATTAGGCTACTGACCCTACCAGGTCACCCACGAGGGAACTCCAGCGTCTTACTGGTGACGATGAATGCAGTGTTACTTATAAGCGCGGAAAGGGTTTTGGGACAGGCTACAAATGGATTTGCAGCAATTACTGTCACTCCTGCAGTTTTCCTGCAAACATGGCCGTATACGATCGGAGTTGAGTTGGATGCAGCGCAGTGGACGAATGTGCTGAGTGTCGAAGGAATGTTGTTAGCCAGCTTGAAAGATGGAAAGTTAATGACTCTGCGTTTAGTGGATACGACTCCTAATGTAGAGGACCCTGTATCAGTCCGCATGATCCCTCAGATCTTATGTCAAACAACGAAATGCGGGGCAATTGCTGCCAGTCCTATGGGTGACCTCTGGTGGTTAGGATCCGGGGGAGCGTGGAGCAGCTTAATTCTTGTGCAAAAACAATCTGCTGCTGCTATGGTGGCAGTCAGCTCCGAGCTAAATGCTGCAGCATCTCTACTGGGAGGCGTAGGGGTGCAAATTGATTCGTCAGGTCAAGCGCATGCAGTTCTTCCCACTGCAGATCAACACAATAGCGCCAGTACAAAAAGCGAAAAAGGAATCACAGAGGGTGAAGATGAGCAGCCTGCAAAGAAGATCAAGCGAGAGCCAAAAAGCACGAGTGAAGCTGGGTTCGGTCACGATGATATTACCGCGAAGGCTACACGAAAAGTGTCGAAGCCCACAGATGTAATCGAGGAAGAGGAGCGAGCGCTGTATGGCAAAGACTTAGCGTCTCTCGCCTGGCTGCAGGCGAAAGATAATGTTGTTGCCACAGGAGAAACAAATTTAATGGTGGTAGATACAGTCAATGTTCTTGGTCCAATTCTCGGAGGCACGTTCTGCCGCACTGATGATTCCTTTGACAGAGGCCAGTCATATCTGGACTGGAAGAAGATGGGTACCGCAAGAGGCAAAGCTGTCCCAGAAAGCGCAGCATCCTACATTTCAGAAAGAGAGATCAAAGATGGTTTGCAACTCAATGCTGGGCTAGATGACCAGAGCAGCTTAGTGCGTGCATCCCAAGGTCAACGCTATACTAAGATCGCTGCACGCACCATGCCTGGGGTTACTGATGTGCTCTCATTTAGTCCCCGTGGAACGAGTAATACAATAACTTTGTTACAAGGTTCTAGACCGCGTTTGCTAATTCAAACATCTATAGAAGCGTCAGAAACTAATAATAAAATTGCTAATATCAATCAGACTCAAACAACTGCAACCACTGGTGCAGCAGACGCAGTAGCGGCTGTCGTTCAAGTGACGGAAGTTCCGCTGGAGTCCTTTGGTTTATCTACAGAACAGACAATTGCTATGGGTGAAATTGCTCCAGGATTTATGGTACAGGTTACACCTACGGCGGTCAGGTTAATCGCCTTACATGCGGCTAGCGATAACGACGCATCGAAAGCCAGCTCTGAAACGGCTTTTGGGAGTGGTGTATTTTCCGAATCCGTTCTATTCTTTGAACAAAATCAGAAACAGGCAGGAGGAGAGGCAATTAAAAGTGCGGATATCGCATCCGGTATGGTGGCAGCTGTGGATACTGCAGGTAACATACACGTACTAACAATTTCTACGACGAAATCCAAAACGAAATTACTCAAGTTACCTGGGGCAGAACTAAGAGCGTTAATCCCATCTACATGTACTCCCGTAGGAATATCTATATACGTGGGATTGTTTGCCCACACTACTCATTCAGTGAAGCCTTCCAGGCAGCGCCTCACCCCGAATACAACACATCCGCATGCGCTAGGAGCCGGGGGTACGTCATCTCCCCGCAGACCTCAAGCAACCGGTACACCTTCCTCTGCCCACAAGGGAAGCAGTGGTACATCCAATACAAGTGGTCAGATCCAACGAGAGAGCTTAGAAGAGCAATTCTTATATGGGCAAGATCTGTCAGATAAACATCAAGCTGCCCATGTAGCGTCAAGTGCAACAGTGTTAACTAGAGAACGCACCGATTCGATTGCAGATTCTGTTGCGGATTCCATTGCAGAATCGGATGCAGAGTCCGTAACAGGAAGAGGAAGAGAGAGCAAAGCCACTAAAGCAAAGAAAGGTACTAAGACCAAGGAAACAAAGAAAACGAAGAAACAGCTGAATGAAGAACAAGAAGCTTTGAGAGTATCAGCAGCAAGTCAGATATCAAGTGCAGATTCCCAGGCAAGCATTAAGAATATATCATCATTAGGTCAGACACCAGCTGCTCAGGTGGAGTCATTCGTTCAGTATTCACCTTCACAATATGTTGCGGTATGGTGCGCTCAAGGAGAGGTCGCTGTAATCGATGTCGATGCTAAGAAACTTGTGTTTTGGAACCAAGAGATTGGAATGATGCCACAAGCCATTAGTGTTCAGCGATTTTATGAAGAAGATCTTTCTTCAGATATTCACACTTCTTTGACTCAGCCTTCTGCTGTATCTGCCCACACCCCAGCGAAAACGACAGTCGCTTCGAACCGATCTCTGTTTCACAGCTCCAATTTCATCCCAACTGACATAGCTGCAACGCGCAATCGGGGCGTTCATTCTGTGCGTATTGCAAGTTTAGGAGGAGCCAATACACCACCAGCTTTGCAACGTTTGTGCATTATAGCTTTATTGGGTACCTGTGACTTAGTGTGTTACGTGTTGGCTGGTCCAAATGATGGTCGCTTGCGTGTCAACTCTGACATTTATCAAGGAGATAATGGTTCAGGCTCAGGCACTGACCGAATGTTTGTCAAATTGCAGCATAGTTGTATTACAAGGCGTCGTCGTGCCGCCAATGTTGTTGCGCCTGGTGTAAAGCCAAATGCGAACAGCACAGCAGCGGCAGGTCAAAGCGGCGCCTCTGCATCTACCGCGAATAGCAACAATATACGCACCGCTGCAACCCCTGCAGTATATGAAAGTGCTATAAATTACAGATTGTCAGTATCAGAACTGAATGGAAAGATTGCTATTATAGTATCAGGCAGCAATCCCGTATTGATCCAATGCGAGCAAGGCGCTGTGCGCGTCCTGCCTCTCTGTCTACCAGAAGTGCAATATGCTAATCCAGGCACAATGCTAGTGACTCCACTTATTGCTGGTACAATTCGCGGGTTGTTAACATTATGGCAAGAGCCTGAGCGCAAGCCTACATTCGGAGCGGCACGTCCTGCATTGGTACAACAAGACGTAGCCATATTGGCGCTGTATCAAGAAAGCCCAGGTACCTTTTTGCTACCCGGATCTGACTTGAGTTTGCGCCGTTTAGTCGTCAGCAAGACTATCAAAGCGAGTGTTGAGTTCACAGATCGCGGTGATGACAAAACGGAGCAAGAGCTTCTTTCTCGACGCACGTTCTTGTTAGCTTTAAGTGAAGAAGTGCATGTACCATTTGTGAAAAATGTGTTAACAGAGGCGACTAGATTAGAACAATTAAAGCTGTATGATCGTTACTTTCAAAATTTGTCATCATGGTGCAATCCTGATATAAATATCGGAGCTCCTGCACTGCGCGCAACTCGGCGCGACGAGCTCGTGCTCATGCAAGGTGGTGAACCAGTGAGTTCCTACCGCCTACCAGAAGGAGAAGTGATCACTGGTGCTGAAATTGTGTGCTTATCAACAGAAAAAGCAGCTTTACAATTAAATATTGGTATGGGACGTGCACCTGCACATGCTGCTGGCGGCAAGCGACGAGTGTTCGTGGTCTGCGGTACATGCAAGCTAGATAGTCATGGAGAAGACACCCCAGGAGAAGGCAGATTGTTGCTCTTTTCGTTAGATTATTCGGTGTACCAAGAAGATGGTATGGCTAAAGGACCAGACGAAAGTGATATCTCAGACTCTGCAACGTCTTCCATGGCGATCGAAAGCGATCCGAAAATTGCTCGTGACGCTGCGGACGCACAAGGAGATAGTTCACAGTCCAATCAATCGAACAAAACACAAGGCAAACCTGCGGAAGGGGGGACCTCTGCGTTTGCAGCGATGATTCAACCAAAACTGCGGTTAGAATGGACAGGTCCCGGTGCATCATCGATTGTGCAAGGTTTTGGAGAGTTTGTATTAGCAACTGTAGATAGCATGCTGTACGTCTATAAACTCTTACCTGGAACTATGGAATTGGAGCAAGTAGCTTTTTGGAGGGCCAACATCTACATCAAATCTGTATCTATTATCAAGGAGCGCTTCTTTGCAGTTGTAGACTTCTTGCATTCCGTGCAATTCCTTGTTTGGAATCAAGCTGACTACAGCATTACTGTGCTGGGAAAAGACTTCGCACATACAGTGGGACTGACTACCTCCTTTGTTCGGGACGGGTCAACACTGGGCATTTTATTAGGTGATGCAGAATCGAATTTGCAGTTATTACAATATGCTCCAAGTAAATCTGAGAGCAGAGAGGGCTCTCGTCTATTAGCAGCAGCAGATTTCCATGTGGGTTCTGACCCCAACATACTCCTGTCTCACCCGATGGTATCGCTAGTAGGGCCTGCAACAGGACCCATGCATGCGCAAGGTTCACTGCGTCCTCCACTGAGTACACTGAGACCTGCTGTACCTGCAGCAGCTGACTCGGCAAATATGGGTTTCGGGGTGCGAATGAGCAAAGCAAGTAACAAAGATGTCATAATTATCGGGACGACAGCAGGAGCAGTCGGTTTACTCGTACCGCTTGATGAAAAGATTTACCGTCGTCTAGCATTATTGCAGCAATTGATGGTGACGGTGGTGCCTACAGTATTTGGCTTGAATCCGATTGAATATCGACGCATGCGACATAAATCGTTTCGTGCAGAATGCAAACACGGAATTTTGGATGGAGCGCTTTTGCAACAGTTTATCTCAATGGAATGCCAGTTGCAAGATGAGCTGTCGTCTGCCATGGGCATCGACACGCATTTGCTGATGGAAACTTTGCGAGATATCACTACTTCAGGTTCAGTATTCTGATGAGTGTAACTCGAATTAGATGTTATAATGTGTATAAAACTATGTTACATTTCTAGAACTCTTCAAGTTGCTTATCTAATCACTTCGAATATATATATAACATACATGTATCACTATTAGAATTTCTTGGCAGTTGGCGATGAATGATCTGTGGGCGATTTCAATCGTGAGGAAACCGCATGCGCATGGCTTGATGGACCTATGCGCATTGACTCAACAGCAGGCGAATGCCGTGCCTGCAATTGTACGGCTACTTTTTTGTTGATCGTAGGCGAGAGACCTACAGCTGGGGCAGTAGAAGGTGTAACGGCTGTGGGCAAATTGTGAGGCGGGAACTCTGTTACCGTCGGCGTCGACGTCATGCTCACTGACGTGTTGTGTAACAACGGAGAGCTATGTTGTTGGTCATTGCGTGATGTAAATGCATGCAATACAGGCGATGCAAGGGATTCAGCGTTTGAGATGCCACCGCCTGAGCGTGGCAGTGCAGAGTGGTGAGTGCTGTGCTGTTGGGTCACACTGCTGCCTGAAGAGCTATCAGCAGTGGCAGCGAGTGAGCCAGCGCTATAGGCTCGACGAATATGTGTATGTTGTGCATGTGATGCAACAGCATGCGCCGAGTGCGGTGCATGCCCATGGGCCTCTCTGCGATGGGAGCTGGACAGGTGTCCCCCATGTCCATGCGGGTGCGCAGCGTGGTGCGTATGCAGTGCATGATGTGCACGTGACTCTCGCAAAAAATGAGCAGTGTTTGCAGAAGAAACAATCGGCCGGCATGCGCCCGGATGGTCTGGTGTGTTAGCAGGGGAACCTCCCAAGGCTCCGGATAACCAGCTCGGCGACGCCGCGGCACTAGCGGAAGGTCTGTTCGCCCGCTCACTCGTCGCTCCAAGCAATAATTCTAAGATATATTCATAGTCCAAAAGTATCTGCACAAATGCAAGACGATTCTCGCTGGGCTGATCCAAAGCTTGGTCTGCTAACGTTGCACGTTGTTCCAGTGTTGCAGATTCGGATGCTGGCGCTGCACTCTGTTCTGCTTGAGTGCTTGAAATATG
>JACCDO010633101.1_pt1 | contig 10652 bp, 8 predicted proteins | sample 7446101 | NCBI WGS metagenome assembly JACCDO01 (sample SAMN15323440, study PRJNA562643) | freshwater metagenome | isolation source: river surface water | place: USA:Blue River Watershed | collected 2017-08-16
ATAATTATATATTTTTATTATTGGATTCTTTTCCATATTTTCTATCTGTGATAATACTTTTTCTTTATTAGAATTGCTATTAGTTTGGTCTTCTAGATGTTGTTTATATTTTAAATATTTTTTTATAGTATATATTTTTCTACAAATTTTAAATTCTCTTATTAAAGTTAAATTTGGTCCAGTTTTTGCTTCACATTTTACAGCAATCTCTTTATCATTTAATTTAGCCATATATACACTTCCAAATGCTCCATTTCCCAATTTATTTTGAGTAATGACAAATTGATCACTTAATTTATTTGAATTAAACATATAATATTTATACTTTATAGATAATATTAAATATAATTATAACCTTATAATATTTATTGTTTTAATTTGTTAAATTTGATAAATTGGATAAATTTGATAAATTGGATAAATTTGTTAAATTTCATTTGATTAATTTGATTATTATTATAAAATATTTTGTATAGAAATATTAAGTATAAAGTATAATGAATAATAATCCATTAGCTGATAGAAATAATGAAATATATAATAATTATAACTATACAAGTGATTATAATCCTGGATTAATTAATAAAAACATTAATAATTTTTTTAATGATGTTTTAAGTAAGCCTGACCCTATTGCTCCTGCTGCTGTTAAATCTGAACAAACTTGGAATAAATTTTATAAAGAATATATTGAACATAATATGTTGTTTTTTATTATTATTATTGGTTTAGTTATTTTCCTTATTATCAGATATTATACAGCAGATTATGACTACGATAAAAGGGTTCAAGATGAATTTGATACAGATTTAGATGATACAGATGACGACGATGATGATGATTTAGGAGATAAAAAAACCTATAAGAAGAAATTAAAGAAAAAATATAAAAATAAATTAAAAAATTACAAAAAAAATTTATATGATGAAAAACAAAAAATATTAAATATTATTGATGAATTAAGTGAATTAAATTATGAAGACCAAACATATAATAATTTTGTTAGAGATAATTATGAAAAACAAATTCAACAACTTGAACAACAAAGAAAACAAGATAGTATTGAACAACAAAGACAATTGGAAGAATTAAGACAATTGGGTGATTTAATTCAAGCAAAGAAAAATACTACTGGGGATTATCAACAACAAAAAATTAATGAAAAATATAGTAAATCCAAATCTAATTCTAATTCTAATACAAAATCTTCTTCTAAATCAAAAAGTCCTTTAGACCATACTATTAAGAATTATGATGATACTGATGATTCAGAAGATAAAAGTAATTATTATAATTATAAAAAACATTCCAAACAAAATATGGATAATTATATTAATGGACTTTATATTGAGACTCCTTTTGATTAAAAATTATAATTTTATATTCTATATTTCTAATATATATAGATATAGATGAGAATTATTTTAGAATTATTATTGGTATCTGTAATAATTGGTATTGGTTTGATGTACGTGTTTGCACCCAAACCTGAAATTATTATTAAATTACCTAATGAAAATGATGTTTTTATTGATATAAATAATGTTTGCTATAAATATAAAAAAAATTATATCAATTCTTAAAAAAATTTTTAATAAATTATAAATTATAAAATTTAATTTATATTTTATAATATTATATAACTAAAAATGGATACAACAAATAATTCTGATTATGAACAATTTTTAAAAATAAATGATTTGAATCATATCAAGTCAAATATTAATGAAGAAATTAATTCTAAATCTAATTTTAATATACCAAATGAAATTGACCCTATTGATACTCTATTAATGGTTAATGAAACTTTAAGAACTAATATAAAATTAAGTTTAGCTATTTATAAACAATTAAATAATTTCTACCATAAACATATACATGAATTTATTAAACCAGAAACAACAAAGAATTCCAACTAATAATGTTTATGATGTATTTTTAACTTTGATTCTTGCTATTGTAATTTTACTAATAATATATACATTTGTACCATTTTCACATTATAATTTGTATATTATTGAACCAAAAAATAATAACAATAACAATATAAAATAAATTATTTTTTAATTTGAAAAATCATTAATATTATAAATTTTTCCATCAATATTTACTTGTTCAAGCACATTAATAAATTTGTTTGAATTATTATTATCTACTAAACCTACAGATTTTAACATATCTTTACATAAATTTATTTTAAGTTTTTTATCTCTGCTATCTTTAGCTCCTAAATCTGGTCCTTTATTAATTTCCATTACTTGTGGTCTTAATTGGTCATCTATTGCTACATCAACCCCATACAATTGAAAACTAACTCCATTGGTTTTTGTACCTAATATATTATTATAAGTTTCAAATATATAAGCTAACAAATGGTAAATTTGTGAAAATACATATTCAGATAATTTTACATTTGATTTAGTATTTTTTATATATTTTTCAATTGGTGTTAAAGTTCTATATGAATCTAAATATTCTCTAAAATCTTGATGAGTCAAAGGATTTTGTTCATATACTTCACGGTCTATATATCCAGTAGTTATATTTTTTTTTACATCCGAACTATTTGGTTCAAAATGTTCTGGAGTATAATACATAAATCCATCTGTATAAACTAATACTTTAAAATTATTATTTGTATCTCTTATTACTAACACATATACTCTCAAATTTATTTTTCTACCTTTAATTGTATAAGGATTTTGTAATAATTCTTGAACTATCAATTTATTATCTATATTTAAAATAGAATCTAAATTATTATGTATTTGTATTCCTTCTTGTCTTTGTTGATTATTTTTAGTTATATATAATTTGTTAGAATCATAATCTTTTTTAAATTTTCCAATACCTTCTTCATTAGTTAAATTCCAAGTATATGGGACCATGGTAGAAGCAACAATTTCTCCATATCTTTTGGATAAATTTTCCCATAAAGCTAATTTTGAAACCATATGGTCTGTATTATTTAACATAAAAATTCTTACTCCATCTTTAAAAGTATTATTTTTAATACCTTTGGCTTCTAAATCTAATACTTCTTTTTCTGTAGTTTCGTATGAACACGGCACAATTAAACATGCATCAGTTATTGTAGTATTTTTATTATCAACAGATTCAAATCCTAATTCTTTTAATGCATCATAAAAACTATCATTTTTAACATATTTACATTCTAGCCCATAGTATAATTTATTCGGTTCGATATGTTTAAATGATAATTCAGATGAATTATCTAAATTTGAAAAATTTTCTTTTGTATCCGAATTAGAATTAGAATTAGAATTAATATAATCATAAATAACAGGATTAATACATTTTTCTTTTGATATTATTAATTTATCATTAAGTGTTTGTTTAGACCCAATAGTTATAGTTGAAATTTCTGAAACAGTTAATATCTTTTCATTATTCTTTTTTCTTTCTTCATTTATTATTTCATTAAAAGCATATAAATATATTAAAATTAAAATTAGAATTAATATTATTAGTAATTTCATTATATAATATATTTATATAAAATATTTATAATTTATTGTTTGTTAATTTGATTCATAATTACACAAAAAAATATTATATAAAAAGTATAATTTTATATTTGAAAAAAATATAATATAGTAATATATTATAATACATAATAATGGATACAGATTTATCTACAGTTTCTTTGTCTACAACAAATAATCCTATGGGAAATAATAAAAAAGCTAGTTCTATTTTTTTAAATGTTATCATCATTCTAGTAGTTATTGTTATTATTTGGTATTTTTGTGGTTGTAATAGTGAAACATTTAGTAATTCAACAGAAACTAATAATTCAAATGTTGTTAGTCCAGATGGTATGATGGGGACTAATGCTGGTAAAAATTTAATGGCTGAATTAACTGATGTTAAACCTTATATTGATTCTAATGCTTCTGTTTTATCTAATAAACAAAAAATTTTGGATAAAATTGACCCTACTTTAATGACTCCTGATTCTCGCTCTTTATATGAAATGAACAAAGTAGCTAAAAAAAATTCTAAAGGTACTGGATGCAATCTTTTAGGTATTGACCCTTCTAAATTATCCAGTTACAAGAAGAAATTTTATAATATGTATAAACATCAAGTTCAATGTCCTTCCAATTGTAATTTAAGTGCTACCGGTAACCAAGATTGCTATATGAGTAAATTAGGAATGAAAAAATGTGGTTTAGATGCAGGAGATGATAATTGTGGTGGTATCTTTACTTCTAATTACAATAATCCTGATGTTTTTGCTCTTGGATATCTTGCTTTAGATAATAATAATGCTAAACCATGTGTTACTTGTACCTTTAAACCTTCAGGAAATAATTTAGACAGATCTGATATTAATACTGATGCTTCTGTTTTTAATAGTTCTCCCCTTCCTCCTTTCAATCCTTTAAATCCTACCGAATATTCTGGATCTAATAGTTCTAATGGTTCATCAAAAGAAGGTTTTGCAAATTGTCCCTATTATACTGGTAAACCAAGTAAAGCTCAACAAATTGCAGCACAAGCAAAAGAATCTTTTCAAATGATTAAAGAAAATTACGAAGACTTATCTCCTGAAACTAAAGCTGCTGACGAAAGCAGATTATTTAAACAAAATGTTTCAAATGCAAATGTTTCTAATTATGTTGACTTTGAAAATAACACAATGTTAAACTCTACTAGTGGCGAAACTCAAGTTGATAAATTAGCTGAAATGAGAACTTGTGTCAGTGGAACTTGTGGTTTAACCTCTTATGGCAAAAATATTGGTAGTGTCTTTGATAAATTATTAGAAACTCCCGCATATACTAATAGAGCTTCTTGTGACCCTAATATGATTACTGGTGTATTAGAAGACTCTGCTATGGCCAGTTATTTTGGTAATCCTTAAATATTATAGTGTATAATACTTATTTATTATATACTAAAAAAAATGAAATATATATAAAATATACTTACATAAGAATAACTATATAATAATATATTAATAAAAATACAATGAGCAAATTTCATAATAATAACAATAATCATTATAATAATCATAATAATCATTATAATAATCATAATAATCATTATAATAATCATAATAATAAAAATAATAAATTTTATGAATTAGAGAATGATTCGGATACTGATGAAAATACAAATTCTAAATATAAGAGTCATATAATTGATTTTTTATATAATAAAATTGAAGTAAATGAACATAAATACACGATAATAAAAAATATTGGTGATGTATATGATTTAAAAAATAAAAAGTTTTATGCATCAATTAATTCATGTGGTATTAATTCTTTTATAGTTTTTACTAAAAAGGATAATAATTATTATAGTTTTATGGTAGATAGACGTTCAATTAGTTATAATAGACAAAGTTTAAAAAAAGAAGCAGTAAGATTAACAGAAATAAATATTGGAGTTGATTTAAAAATTTATGATGGAACAATTTTAGATGGTGTAATTATTGATACTGAATCAAATATTGTATCATCAAAGTCAGACAAAGAAAAACCAAAAATTCAGTTTATGGTTACGGATGTATTTGTGTTAGCTGGTAAAAGTTTAATTACTACAGATTATAAAAAGAAAATGTTTATGGTTTCAAATATGTTTGACCAATTAGTTGAATCAAAAAATAAAACTAACAATATTGATTTATACATTTCTAGACCATTTGAATTAAATCAAACTCAATCATTGTTTCGTGATTATATTCAACCTAATTTAAAAAAATATAATATTAAAGGAGTTACATTTTATCCACAATATTCAGGAGCTAAAATTATTTATGTTTTTGATAAACAAGATGAAAAATATAAAAATGAATTATTAAATGGTGATGCATTAATTGAAACTAATCCTGAAAATAATTTATTACTATTAGACCCATCTGATTCTGATAAAAAGAGAATTTTTAAATTTGAACTTATGGATTTGGAATGTCTTGATGATATTGTTTTAAATCTTGAAATGAAAAAAACTAATATATCTGATGTTTATAAATTATTTGGTATATTTTATTGTACTGATCCTCTTACTAATAAAGAACAATATATCAAAAAAAGAATTGGTATCGCATATATACCTACTTATACTCTGTCTCTAAAATGCAAATCATATTTTTTAAATACAGACGTGTTAATCATGAGCTGTAAATTTAATACCAATAAAAATAAATGGATTCCTATTGATGAAGCTGAAGTCCAAAAAATTGATATTATCAATAATGAAAAAAGGTTAAAGGTAACTGAAATTGAAATTGTTGATAATGATATTGAACAAATTGATGAAGAATAATTTTTATTGGTAATTTTGTTAATTTTCAAGTTCAATAACAATTACAGAAACATTATCTGTAGTTCCAATTTCTAATGCTTTAGTAGCCAAATCTGCTGCTAAATTTTTTGAACCATTTTTTTTAAACTCATTCAATAATTTAAATAAATCATTATTATTTATTACATCCCATAAACCATCGCAACCCATTACTACATATTTAGTTTGTGATGTTATTTTTTTATAATATATATCTGGTTTTTGAGATATATATGGAAGATTATCACCATCACCAAATGCTCTGGATAATGACAAATCACCTATTCTGATAGTTCCCTCAGAATCTTTATATACTTCCCCACCCATTTGTTCTAATCTAGCTCTTTCGATTGAATCATCTGGTTTATGATCAGTAGTAACTTGTTTTGATTCACCATTTTTATATACAATTACTAATCTACAATCACCTAAATTAACTATATTCATGTGGATTTCTTCTTCTTGGGTTTTTTCATTTTTTGATTTATACATTATATTTAATAAACAAGTTGACCCACAAACATATCCTTTTTCTGTTTTTAATATTTTCTTTTGTAAACATTCAAATAATTCACAATGATATTCTTTTGAAAATGGAGGTTCTAGTTTTAAATTACAATAATATTTTGGTAAATTTTTTTCTAAAAACTCAGACACATGAGTACCCCCATGACCATCATATATCCCTAATAAATTTATTGCATTTAAATCTGGTTTTAATTTATTTATATTCAATATTATATTATGTCTATCCTCATTTGCATCTCTCCTACCCTGGACTGATGTATAATATATGTTCATTTAATTTCTAATATATATTTGGTTTTTATTTTTTTTTATCATAAATTTATTTTAATCAAAGAATATTTCTGATTCTTCAATATCTGAACTGTTAGAACTATCTGAATTATCTGAATTATTTAAATATTTTGTATTTGTATTTGTGTTTATATACATATTTTCACTACTCTTTACACTTGAAATCCATATATTTTTATTAGATTTTGTTGTTTTCTCTTCTTTTTTATTTACATTTCTTATTGAATCGGTTTCTAATACATTATTTACATTAGAATCAACTGTAATTTCTACATATCCATTGGATTCTTTTCCCATTTTATTTTTTACTTTACTCAATAATTTTGCTTTTGAGTAATTATTGGGATTATTTTTCTTTTTAATCAAATTATCTTTGTTATTTTCTTTAATATTTATTTTTTCTATTGGATTTGGATTTGAATTTATATTTAAATTATTCAATATATTTTGTTTTATTACAAAAATTGTTAAACTTATAATAAATAATATTAATTCAATTGTATTTGAATCTGATTCTAATATTATTTTTTTATTCAAATACATATCTTCATTAAAATTATTTTTATAATTATCTTGTATAAATTTTAGAACTATGGGAACAAAATTTAATTCAATATTTTCTTCCACATGATAATAATCAAATATTGTATTATTTGAGTTTGTATTTATTTTTTTTATTATTTTATTTTTAAACAAATTATTCAAAAATATATATGTGATTTCTATTTGATTCAATAACATTGAATATAATATTAATGGAAAATTACATGTATTTATATTTATTGAACTTTTCTTATAAGTATTTATTTTTACCGGGTCTATCAAATCCTTTAATAAACTAAATATTATTATCTTATTTTTATTTTCTAATTTTCCATTTAATATTTTCATCCCAAATAATTCATTTGATTCATCTTGATAATTTATCAAATATATCAAATCTTCTGTTTTATTTTTTATTATCGGATTTATTATTTTTAATATAAATCTCATTATAATATCTTGATGTAGGTTCTTGTTTTCTATATGGGTAAAAAAATAATTTATTAATGTCAAATTAGAAAATAATACCTTTAACAAATTTGAATTTTTATTTAGTATATAACCAAGTATTATATGATTTGTATTTTCTATACATTTTATTAATATTTTTGGTTCTAGTTTTATTTTATGATTTATCAATATCTTTGCACTCATATTTAACTCATAATCTACACAATACTCTAATAAACTAATATTTTTATCATTTTTATCATCTTCAATACCTATGTCTAATTTATAATCGTATTTTAATATCGTCTCTAATAATTTTATATATTCATACTCTCTATCTACATAATTTACTGTATTTGTTCTTTTTGGTATATTTATCAAATATATTATAACTGGCTGAATTGAAAAACTTTTAATATTTGTATCTAAATTATATAATACATAATCTAATATATTTACTTTATTGTTTGTTATACACCTTTTTATTATTGTATAAATATATTCTGGATTTTTATAATCTCCTATATTAAATAAACTATTTTCATCTTTGTTAAATTCTAATATTATTTTATCACCTAATTTTATATCTATTAACTTATTTAATATGTCATATTCTATCACATTAATTTTATTTTTATTTATTATCTTTAAATATGATATCTTTGTTTTAATACTTATTTCTTCATTTGATAATAATATATTAAAAATATATTGAATTTTTGATTCTAATTCTTTTTTATTTTTTAAATTTTTTATATTTTTTAAAAATTCTAAACCAATATTTATTAAATTATTTCTAAAACTTTCTATCACATAATAAATTAATATATCATTTATATCATATCTTCTACCATATTTATTATTTCTGATTTCTATTTGACTTTTTATTATTGGTACTAAATTAATTAAATTAGATTCAATCTTTATATCATAATATTCTACTATTGATGTTATTATATTTTTCTTATTTGATGTGTAATCTAAATCTAAAAGTTCGTTATTTATTGAATACGTTTTATTAAAATATTCCGTTAAATTTGATTGTTTATTTAATTTTTTTATATTACTCAGTATATATCTAAAATATTCTAAACTTTGTTGGTTGTATAGATGCATACCTATTTTTATAGATTCAAGTATCCAAGAATTTAAGATATCTATTTTCATTACTATCTCATTTATTATTTTTAAATTTGTATTCGAATAATTTTTTCTCATACAATATGAAAAATTATTAAATCTTATATCCTCATGTATACATCGGGAATCTTTTATTAATGCTAATTCTTCGTGATTGTCTTTTATATTCAAATACATTTTTAATATCTTTATCACATGAGGAATTGTTCTTGTATATATTTTTATTGTTTCCTTAAAATTTAAATAATTATCAGAATAAAAATTATACATGCGGTCCTTAAATTTACATTCACATGGTAATAATCCTATTACACCCATAAATTTATTTATTAAATAATTTATTTGTAACTCTATCATTCTTTTTGGTTCTAATTTTGTTTTAATATCTTCTATTATATTTGTCTTTTTTTCTAAAAAATTTTTTTCCAAATTCTGTAAATAATTATAACTATCTGGGTCTTCACAACATTTACATAAATTTCTTAAATTTGGTTGTGATATCAATAATTTTAATAATAAATAATACATCGTTTTTATACCACGGTTTGTATTTCTTAATCCTCTAAATAATAACGTTTTATTACATTCATTTGTTATATTAGCCCCAATTACACAACAATTTTTTGTTTGTTCTGAATGGGATTTACAACCACATAATTTAACTATTTGTTCGTTATTACTTTGATATATCGTTTCTCCCTGTTCTAATAAATTTGTTAATTCAGTATAATTATTTTCTAACAATGTAAAATCTATTCTAGTTTTGTATTGGGTTTTTAATATTTTAATCTCATCGTGATATTTGTCCTTTGTTAAATTTTTTTCAAAATATCTTTTCTCTAATAATGGCTCTAAATCCTCTATACCCTCTAAATTATCTGAATCTGAACCAGAATCTGAATTTGATGTACCTTCTATCCTATTTATACTATCTAAATTATCGAAATTAGATAACAATTCTGATTCTTCTGACTCTTCCTCAGATTCTTCTTCTGACTCTTCTTCTGACTCTTCTTCTGACTCTTCTTCAGATTCTTCTTCTGATTTTGATTCTTCTTCTGATTCAGAACCCAAAGATAAAATATTTGTTTTTTCTTCATTATTTTTTTCATTATTAGAACTATACTCATATTTATATTGATTTGAATCTATATAATCAAAAATTGTATTTTTATTATTTTTTTCTAAATTTTCTAAATTTTCTAGATTATCTAAATTATTATTTTCATTATTTGTTTCAAAAACATTTGATTCTGAACTAATATAATTTTCATTTATTCTAGAAAAATGTACATTTGGTTTGTTTATTTTAAATCTATTTATCTTATTTTTAAAAGATGATTCTGAATTATCCTCTATATTACTTTCTGTTTTAAAAACAA
>JACCDO011079735.1_pt1 | contig 10652 bp, 8 predicted proteins | sample 7446101 | NCBI WGS metagenome assembly JACCDO01 (sample SAMN15323440, study PRJNA562643) | freshwater metagenome | isolation source: river surface water | place: USA:Blue River Watershed | collected 2017-08-16
CTTGAGAAGAATGTTTGTGGAGGGAAGAGGACTTAATTCTTCCTACGCCATTTACCAAGATGGAACAGGTAGAGCCAAAGATCGCGTAGTGGCTTTGGGTATCGGTGTTGGTTCCGGCTACCTTTTTGAAACAGACTTCTACCGGGAAGTAACCTCTGATTTGACTGGAGAGCGAGGCACCTTGATGGGAGCCATTCAAGGTATTTTCGCAGCTCAGTACGAAGTACTTCGTGCCAATGGGCATACCCCATCTGAAGCGTTCAACGAGACCGTAGAAGAATTGACGCAGTCCTTGATGCCTCTAGTGGCAGAAAATGGAATGGACTGGATGTATGCCAACTGCTCTACTACAGCTCAGCGCGGAGCTTTGGACTGGTGGAAGCCTTTCCGTGACGCCACCAAGCCGGTATTTGAAGCATTGTATCAGTCTGTAAAATCTGGAACAGAAGCTCAAAAATCCATTGACTCCAACTCCAAGGCGGATTATAGAGAAAAATTAGAGGCTGAACTAGCTCAACTTCGTGATTCTGAAATGTGGCAAGCAGGCGCTGTTGTGCGCAAGTTGAGACCGGAAAACAATTAATCTACCCAAACCCAAATGGTCATGAGTGAAAAGCTATGGATATTTGACACCACGCTTCGAGATGGAGAACAAGTGCCAGGATGTCAGCTGAATACCCAAGAGAAAATCATTGTTGCCAAGGCGTTGGAAGAACTTGGAGTAGACATCATTGAGGCCGGATTTCCGATTTCTAGCCCTGGTGATTTTAATTCAGTTATTGAAATATCGAAAGCTGTTTCTAATCCAATTATTTGTGCGCTTTCGCGTGCAGTAGAAAAGGACATTGAGGTTGCGGGTGCAGCACTTCAATACGCCAAGAAAGGACGTATTCATACTGGAATAGGCGTTTCTCCTTACCATATTCAGTACAAGCTCCGCTCCACTCCCGAAGACATCATCAGACGTGGGGTAGCGGCGGTTAAGTTTGCCAAGCGATTCGTGGAGGATGTGGAGTTTTATGCAGAAGATGCAGGACGAGCTGAAGCTGATTTTCTCTGCAAAATCATTGAAGAGGTGATCAAGGCAGGAGCTACAGTGGTGAATATTCCCGATACCACGGGGTATTGCTTGCCAGAACAATACGGCGCCATTATCTCAAGCTTAAAAAACCGAGTACCTAATATCGATCGGGCAATCATTGCCACCCATTGCCACAATGACTTGGGTATGGCCACTGCCAACACCGTGGCTGGCGTGCAGCAAGGTGCCAGACAAGTCGAGGTGACCATTAATGGAATCGGGGAACGTGCCGGCAATACCTCCATGGAGGAGGTAGTGATGGCCATCAAATGCCATCAGTCCATTCCGGTTTATACGGACATTGTTACTCCAAAAATCTACCACACCAGCCGCCTGGTGTCCAAATTGATGAACATGCCGGTACAGCCCAACAAGGCGATTGTGGGAAGAAATGCGTTTGCGCACTCCTCAGGAATCCATCAAGATGGGGTCTTGAAGCATCGTGAAAATTACGAAATCATCGACCCCAAAGAAGTGGGAGTTTCCGAGTCCACCATTGTGCTTACCGCAAGATCTGGAAGAGCCGCACTCAAGCATCACCTGGACGCCTTGGGAGTGGAACTTGAAGGAGAGGAATTACGTGAAGTGTACGAGGCGTTTCTAGTGCTAGCTGATTCCAAGCGGGATGTAGGTAGAAAAGATTTATTGGAGCTCGTAGGAAAATACATTGAGGACTCGAATTTCATCGAACTGGGAGAAGTGACCTATACTTCCAAAGGTAAGATTCAAGCAGAGGTACATCTCAAAATCGGTAACGAGCATCATTCGGCGGTTTCTACCGGAGTAGGGCCCGTGGATGCAGTGTTGAAAGCCATTGAATCACTTGTACAACCTCAGGTGGAGCTGGAGGAATTTCTCATTCAGGCCATGACTCAGGGAAGTGATGATGTCGCCAAAGTGCACATGCGCCTCATCAAGTCTGAAAAGCCCTACTATGGCTTTGCCTCCAATCAAGACATTGTACTTGCTTCAGCGCAAGCCTTTGTCGATGCACTCAACAAAATTCCAGTCAAAGAATATGCGACTGCCTAACTATGAAAAAGAACACCTTATTTGATAAAATCTGGGATGCGCACGTAGTCAAATCCGTGCCTGCTGGCCCTGATGTATTTTTCATCGATAAGCACTTCATTCATGAAGTGACTTCGCCTGTGGCTTTCTTGAATTTGGAGAAAAGAGGGATTGGTGTGAAGTACCCGCACCGAACCATAGCTACTCCAGATCACAACGTACCTACAGTGGATCAAGATCAGACCATCAAGGACAAGCTTTCCCGAATGCAAGTGGAAAAGCTACGTGAGAATTGTGCGAAGTACGGCATTGAACTCCATGACCTAGGTTCTGCTCACCATGGAATCGTCCACGTGATTGGCCCAGAGTTGGGAGTAACTCAACCCGGAATGACCATTGTATGTGGGGATTCCCATACGTCCACACATGGAGCTTTTGGTGCCATTGCTTTTGGTATCGGTACTTCTGAAGTGGAGATGGTATTGGCTACCCAATGCATCATGCAGTCCAAGCCTAAAAAAATGCGCATCTCTGTAGAAGGAGCTCTGGGCAAAGGAGTAACCTCCAAAGACATTATTCTCTACATCATCTCTAAAATCTCAGCAGCTGGTGCCACTGGCTATTTTGTGGAATATGCAGGTTCGACCATCCGAAGCCTATCCATGGAAGCGCGCATGACGATTTGCAACATGTCCATCGAAATGGGTGCTCGTGGAGGATTGATTGCTCCAGATAAAACCACCTACGATTTTCTAAAAGGCAAGCAGTATGCGCCCGCAGGCGAAGCCTGGGAAAAGGCTGTGGCCTATTGGAATACTCTCCGAACCGATGAGGGGGCAGAATTTGATCAAGAACTGACTTTTGATGCTGCCGATATCGAACCCATGATTACTTATGGTACGAATCCAGGCATGGGCATCAAGGTAGTAGCTAACATTCCCACTACCGAGGGCATGGAAGGCTCCAACAAGACTTCCTACCTCAAATCCCTAGACTACATGGGCTTTGCTCCTGGTGAACCCATTCTTGGTAAACCGGTAGACTACGTGTTTGTAGGTTCCTGTACCAATGGTCGTATCGAAGATATCCGGGCAGTGGCTCAATTTGTCAAAGGACATAAAAAGGCAGATTCCATTACCGCCTGGATAGTACCAGGATCTCGGGAAGTGGAAAAACAAGCCCAAGCGGAGGGATTGGTAGCCATTTTGGAAGAAGCAGGGTTTGAGCTCCGTCAACCGGGTTGCTCGGCTTGTCTTGCCATGAATGACGACAAGATTCCTGCTGGTAAATATGCTGTATCTACTTCCAACCGAAACTTTGAAGGTCGGCAAGGACCGGGTGCACGCACCTTACTTGCTTCCCCGCTTACAGTAGCCGCAGTAGCGATTACTGGGAAAATCACTGATCCACGGGAAGTATTTCAGAATTGAAAATACCTGCCTGCGGCAGGCAGAATTTATGGATTGCAGGGAAAAGACCACCCGAAGTCCTATCTGACCACCTTTGAACGAACAAAACATGGCTTACGATAAATTTACCATTCTAAAAAGTACCGCTGTACCCCTTTCGACAGAGAATGTGGATACGGACCAAATCATCCCTGCTCGCTTTTTGAAAGCTACCGAGCGGGAAGGCTTTGGAGACAATTTGTTTCGCGACTGGCGCTACGATTCCGCTGGATCCCCGAAGGCAGATTTTGTACTCAATGATGCCACGTATAGCGGGAAGATTTTGGTTGCGGGGAAAAATTTTGGATGCGGATCCAGTCGTGAACATGCCGTTTGGGCCTTGTATGACTACGGTTTTCGCTGTGTGGTATCCAGCTTTTTTGCGGATATCTTTAAAAACAACTGCCTCAATATCGGCGTACTTCCTGTGACGGTGACGCCTGCGTTTGCAGATAAACTTTTTGCGGCTATAGCAGCAGATCCGCTAACTCAATTGGAGGTAAACTTGCCAAAACAAACAATCACCTTACTGGCTACTGGGGATACTGAATCCTTTGATATCAACGAATACAAGAAGGACAACATGCAGCATGGGTTCGATGACATCGATTACCTCATCAACATGGCTACGGAAATCGAAGGATTCGAGGCCAAGCGATAAACTGAGTGAAGCATGGAGGCACGAAGATTGGAACTGATGGATACTACCTTGAGGGATGGAGAACAGACCTCAGGCGTATCTTTTTTGCCTTCCGAAAAGCTTCACCTCGCCAAGGCACTCTTGGAAGAATTAAAAGTAGACCGCATCGAAGTAGCTTCTGCTCGCGTATCAGCTGGAGAACTGGAGGGTGTACAACGCATCACTCAATGGGCTGCTCAAAAAGGGTATTTGGACCGAGTGGAAGTCTTGGGATTTGTGGATACCCCCATTTCTGTGGATTGGATCGTGGAGGCTGGGGGCCAAGTACTCAATCTCTTAACCAAAGGTTCCCTCAATCACCTGGTTCATCAATTAAAGAAAACGCCTGAGGAGCATTTCTCCGAAATTCGGCATTGCATTGCCTATGCGCTAGAGCAAGGCCTTCAAGTAAATGTTTACTTGGAAGACTGGTCCAATGGAATGCGTAGTTCCAGGGACTATACGCTAAGCCTCCTTGAAATGCTTGCGGACCAACCCATTCAGCGAATAATGCTTCCGGATACCTTGGGGATACTTTCTCCCTCAGAGGTGCGCGAATTCTTTGGAGAAGTAATCTCCAAATTCCCTTCTTTACGATTCGATTTCCATGGGCACAACGATTATGACTTGGCGGTAGCCAACGTGCTCGAAGCAGTGCTTCAAGGGGTATCGGGTATCCACAGCACCATCAATGGGCTAGGAGAACGGGCGGGAAATGCTCCTTTGGAATCCGTCGTTGCAGTGATTAAGGATTTTACGGATTTGGAAATCGGAGTTCAAGAACAAAAGATCTTTAGGGTGTCCAAGTTGGTCGAACAATTTTCCGGGCAATACATTCCTGCCAATAAGCCCGTGGTAGGAGAAAATGTATTTACCCAAACTGCCGGCATCCATGCCGATGGAGACCAGAAAAAGAGTTTGTACTTCAATCAATTACTGCCAGAGCGATTTGGTAGAGAGCGAAAATATGCCCTTGGCAAAACTTCAGGGAAGGCTAATATTTCAAAAAACCTGGAGGCCCTTGGAATTTCCTTAGAGCCAGATGAATTGGCTCGCGTCACTCAGCGAATCATCGAATTGGGGGACAAAAAAGAACGAGTGAGTACGGAGGACTTGCCGTACATCATTTCCGATGTGCTCCAAAATAATTCTTTTACCAAAAATATCAGCATTGATGGGTACCATATGACCCAATCCAAAGGTCTAAAACCTTCGGTACAATTGCGTCTTAAGGTATACGACAGCTACCACGATGCCACTGCTACGGGTGATGGACAGTACGATTCGTTTATGAAGGCAGTGAGTCTGATTTATGCTTCTTTGCAAAAAGATCTCCCCAAATTAGTCGATTACCACGTGACCATTCCGCCGGGTGGCAAAACTGACGCCTTGGTAGAAACGGTCATTACCTGGGAATATGGAGGTCGATTCAAAACCAAAGGATTGGATCCAGACCAAACGGTAGCTGCCATGATGGCTACTGAAAAAATGTTGAATATCATGGATAAAAACCCAATGGAAATACATCCGTAATTTTGCACCTATGAACATAAAAATAGCACTCCTGCCTGGCGATGGCATTGGACCCGAAGTAATTGCTCAAGCAGTAAAAGTGGTGGAAGCCATTGGAATGAAGTTTGACCACCAAATCACCTTCCAAGAAGGCTTGGTAGGGGCTTGTGCCATCGATGCGACAGGTGACCCTTATCCTGATGCTACCCACGAAATTTGTGTGGGAGCGGATGCGGTGCTTTTTGGGGCTATAGGTGATCCCAAATACGATAATGATCCCAAAGCCAAGGTGCGTCCAGAACAGGGCTTATTGCGCATGAGGCAAAAATTAGGACTCTTCGCCAATGTTCGTCCCACCTTTACTTTTCCTTCTTTGGTACACAAATCCCCCCTCAAGTTGGACCGAGTGGATGGCGTAGACCTAGTTTTTTTCAGAGAACTGACCGGAGGCATCTATTTCGGTGAGCCAAGGGGAAGAAACGAACAAGGAACCAAAGCTTTTGACACCAATGTCTACAGCAAGGAAGAGATTGTGCGTTTGGCCAGAATGGGTTTTGAAGCTGCGCAAAAGCGAAGAAAACTACTCACCTGTGTGGACAAGGCAAACGTGATGGCCACTTCCCGATTGTGGAGAGAAACCGTCCAGGAATTGGCAGCTGAGTATCCAGATGTAAAAGTAGAGTATGAATTTGTGGATGCCGTAGCTATGCGGTTGATCCAATGGCCCAAGGCCTACGACGTGCTGATTACGGAGAATCTCTTTGGAGATATTTTGACCGACGAGGCATCGGTGATCTCGGGATCCATGGGCTTGATGCCTTCGGCTTCCTTGGGAGCCAAGGTGAAGCTATTCGAACCGATTCACGGTTCTTATCCTCAAGCAGCTGGCAAGGACATTGCCAATCCGCTGGGGACCATTCTGTCTGCTTCCATGATGTTCGATTATGCATTTGGATTGGCCGCAGAAGCCAAATTGATCAGCGACGTAGTTAACCAATCGCTCGCTGAAGGAATTGTCACCGAAGACATCGCAGAAGGAGGGAAGGCCTACAAAACCTCTGAATTAGGGGACTGGCTGGCCGCTCGAATTCTGAGTTAAGCTGCAAACTAAAACACCACCTCGAAAAAGGGTGGTATTTGCTTTTCCCCCAAAAAAATTTGTCCATTTTTCAAATACATTAAGAAAAGGTATCTACTTCATGGGTGGAGCTAGCTGCTGATTATCTTTGCGCTCATGCTTTCTAAACCTTTCTCTTACCTTTTTTCCATTTCCTACTTTGGAGCCCGCTTCAAAGGATGGGCCAAGCAACCCGAGCAGCCTACGGTAGAGGGGAAGTTGGAGCGGGTACTCCGATTTGTTTTGGAAGAGCGCCCCTTTCGCTTGATTGGTTCCAGCCGAACAGACTCCGGTGTTAGCTGTAGGAAGGGCTATGTTCAGCTATTCGCGGAGGAGGAAATTGAATTTGAATCTCTTTTAGAAACGATCAACACACACCTTGGTGGAGAGATTCGCCTGGAAGGCGTCGAGCCCATTGCTCGAGACTTTAACTTAATTCAGTCTGTCCATCAAAAAACCTACCGCTATTTCTTCGCATCTCCCCAGAACTTTCATCCCTTCGCTTCTTCCTTCGTTTCTGCTGTTCCCTTTTCCAATTCCCTAGATCAAATGCAGGAATTAGGTAGCTTGTTTGTGGGGCGGCACAATTTCAAAGCTTTTTGTCAGCCTTCGGCCACCAAATCATCCTATGAAAGGAGCATAGAGGCAGTCCGCTTATTTGAGTTGGATGAGATGAACTCATCCTATACTCCTCCAGTGTTCGTGGTGGAGGTAGTTGGACAGGGTTTTTTGCACCATCAGGTGCGCAAGATGGTCTATGCGATTTGGAACTGGAATGCGGTGCAAATCCAGGAGCGCTTGGAAAACCCAGAAGGGAACTGGGCTCCCGTACCCACAGCACCTGCCAATGGACTGGTCCTTTGGGATACAGTACTCGAAAAAAAGAGTTAAAGCACCAATTCCATCACCGCATCATCCATCACGTACCCGTTGCCGATGTCAATGACCTCCTTGTAGATTTCTACAAATCCTTGGCTCGTATAAAAATCAATCGCTTTTTGGTTGAATTGGTTGACATTCAAGGTCAAACTTTGTTGACCTGCTGCTCGAGCTTGGATCGCCACCTCTTGAAGGAGGGCCTTTCCAATCCCTTTTCCATGGCTGCTGGGGAGTAGGTACAGCTTGTGAAGTTTGGCCTTTGAGCCTCCTTTGTAGAAGAGTTCGAATCCAGCAAACCCAACAGCCATTTCCTGCTCTTCAGCAATCAAAAAAGTATGCCCCTTCTCCACTTGCGATTCGAGAAGCGACAGGTCATACATCCAGTTGAGCATGTAGGCAATCTGCTCCGCACTCAAAATAGCACCAAAGGTCGAGGGCCAAGTTTGATGTGCGATGCGTTGTACTTTGGAGAGCTCTTCCTTTGTAATTTGTCTGAGTTGAACCATGGGAATTGAATTTCTGATGCGCGCTTAAAATGCAAGCAGTTCTTGGAGTTTTGCCTTAAATCTTTCCACTGGCAGAAATTGCTTTTCCAAGTTGGGAGCAAAAGGAACGGGTGTATCCAAACTACCTTCCCGCATCACAGGAGCATCCAAGTAAGAGAAGCAATGCTCCGAAATCCAGGCGCAGATTTCGGCGCCAATCCCCCCAGTAAGGGTGTCCTCGTGTAGGAAGATGACTTTCCCTGTCTTTTTAACCGTTGTTGCTACCGCTTCCTGATCCCAAGGGAGTAAAGTCCTTAGGTCTAGAATGTCCGCAGAGATGCCAAGTTCTTCCACGGCCTTGGTGGCCCAATGCACGCCCATGCCGTAGGTGATGATCGAAACTTGAGTTCCATTAGCTGCTAGAGCCGCTTTCCCAATCTCTACCGTGTAGTAGCTGTCGGGCACCGGTCCTGAGATGGAACGGTACAGGAGTTTGTGCTCAAAGTAGAGGTAGGGGTTTGGGTCTTCCAAGGCTGCATTGAGGAGGCCTTTGGCGTCGTAAGGATTGGATGGGTAGACAATCTTTAAGCCTGGGGTATGAAAAAACCAGGCTTCGTTGGATTGTGAATGAAAGGGGCCCGCTGCCGTACCTGCACCAGTAGGCATTCGAATCACTACATCCGCATTTTGTCCCCAGCGGTAGTGAATCTTGGCCAGATTATTCACGATTTGGTTGAAGCCTACACTCACAAAGTCTGCAAACTGCATTTCGACCATGGCCTTATAGCCTTTGATGGAAAGTCCAAGTCCTACGCCAATAATGGCACTTTCGCAGAGGGGCGTGTTGCGCACTCGATCCCCTCCAAATTGGTTTTTAAACCCATCCGTAATTTTGAATACTCCTCCATAATCCCCAATGTCTTGGCCCATAAGCACCAGGTTGGGGTATTTTTCCATGGATTGACGAAGGCCATCGCTGATCGCATCGATGAAGCGCTTATCGGTTTGGGCAGGGCCCGGGGCCAGCACGTTTTGTGTCCAAGGAGCATACACATCGCCCAATTCTTTTTCCAGCTTCGCATCTACCGCTTCTTCCGCAAAGGCAATTTCTAAGGCATCGTTGATTTGTGTCTTAACTTTTGCGTCAAGTTTTTCTTTGAGCGCTTTATCCAGAACACCGATGGAAAAAAGGTAATCCTCATAGCGGTCTACAGGGTCCAATTGTCCCCATTCTTCCATCATGAATTTGGGTACATACTTGGTACCGGAAGCTTCCTCGTGTCCGCGCATACGGAAGGTGATGGCTTCCACGAGCACGGGTCTGGGATTTTCTCGAAGATCTTCTGCTAGACGTAGAATGGTATCGTATACTTCTAGGACATTGTTGCCTTGAATCCGTACTGCCTCCATTCCATAACCTGGCCCTTTTTCGGTGAAGTATTGGAAGGCAAACTGCTCCTCGCTAGGAGTGGAAAGGCCGTAGCCATTGTGCTCGACTACAAAAATCACCGGCAGTTTCCACACAGCCGCTACATTCAATCCCTCGTGAAAGTCTCCTTCTGAGCTTGCCCCATCTCCAGAAAATACCAGAGTCACTTTTTTCTCATCTGCAAGTTTGTGTGCCAACCCAATTCCATCTGCGATAGCCAACTGAGGACCGAGGTGAGAAATCATCCCCACCACATGGTGTTCAATGCTTCCAAAATGGAAAGAGCGATCTCTGCCCTTGGTAAAGCCCAATTCTTTACCCTGAAACTGGGCAAAAAGTCGCTCCAGAGGCATGTCTCGGCCCGTGAAAATCCCTAAATTGCGGTGCATGGGAAGGATAAATTCATCCGAAGCGAGGGCATTTACCGCACCAATCGAAATGGCTTCCTGACCCCATCCACTAAACCACTTGGAGATCCGTCCCTGACGAAGCAGGATTAGCATTTTCTCTTCAATTCTCCGCGGTACCAGCAAGGATTCGTAGAGCTTCAATAGGGTCTCATCGGAATAATTTTTTCGATCAAAAGTTAATTTTTGGGCATTTGGGGCGGTGAATTCCATAGAGGGTAATTTTCGAATCTAAGGTACACCAAGACAAATAAACCCCAAAAGGTTTGGAGGCGGAAAGGCTAAAAATAAACAAGGATTTGAGGGAATTTACTCCCCTGCAATGCGCCCCGACTCGCATCGGGGGCTAAAAATAAATGCAAGGAGTTAAAAAGTAGTTGCTGTATGGGGCGAAATTAGGGTTTACCAGACCCCCACTTTCAAACGCTGAGTTAAGGTTGTTTTACCAATGTGTTAAGAAGGGATGAGTAAGCAGAAAAAAGGCAGCATCCAAACAAGAGTCAAGTGGGCTAACTATTCTTTTTCAAGCCTTTTTACCTACCTTCGTCCTCCCAAATCGATGTAAATTCTGTGAAAGCAAGAACATTAAAAAAGGATAAAGTCA
>JACCDO011750135.1_pt1 | contig 10652 bp, 18 predicted proteins | sample 7446101 | NCBI WGS metagenome assembly JACCDO01 (sample SAMN15323440, study PRJNA562643) | freshwater metagenome | isolation source: river surface water | place: USA:Blue River Watershed | collected 2017-08-16
AGTCATTGAGGAGTTGGACTTGAAAGCACTTGCGACAGAAGACGTTTGCCTTGCGTGTGAAGGATGATGGACATGAGCAATATCATTGAATTGATCCTGCTCATTCTAGGATTCATCATCGCAAAGCAAGTAGAAAAGAACATGCCAGATGTTGGCGAGAAGAAAAAGGAAGAGACTTCTGAAGAACCTTCTGTCAACATCTATGTTGAGCAATTCAAAGACATCTACTATGCGTGGGAAGACGACAAGAAGTTTTTGTTTCAACATGCAGACGCAAACGAGATGGCAAAGATGTTAGTTGAGAGATATCCCGATCAAAATCTAAAGATAAACGAGAAAGTGATAGAATCATGCTAGAAACACTGTGCGATATCTTCAAAGAAGCATACAAGAGGAACTGGATCACAGCAAGAGATGGAAATGCATCTATTCGTTGGCACGATAGAGATCACTTCTATGTAACGCCATCTGGCATTCGAAAGCAGACACTCCAACCGGAGATGTTCAAAAAATTGACTTTGACTGGTGAAAGTTTGCCATACACTGATGTTAGTGCCAATTTGCGCCCAAGTGGTGAATTGCCTATGCATCTCGCAATACAAAATAAGATTGAAGGTGAAGTGCGGGTGGTACTTCACTTTCATCCCACATACACGGTAGCAGCAATGTATGCTGGTATTCAACTACCAGACTTGTTGAAAGAGTTTCCAGAATTGAGTAGATACACCAGTGTTGCGCCCAATGTGCCTATGCTTCCTCCTATCACAAAGGAGTTAGCGGATGCATGTGTAAAGAACATTGGCTATCATCCTATCACTGGTAAACTCAAATACAACATTGTGGGTATGGATCGTCATGGCGTAGTAGCTGTGGACACTTCACCATGGAGAGCGTTTGAGCATATAGAGCGTTTAGAACACATCTGTAAAATCGTACTAGCAGGAAAAAAATGATCAAAAAAACAAAACTAAGACTGACTGATGAGAGAAACTACTTCAAGCCATTCTCTTATCCTTGGGCATATGATGCATGGCTAAAGCATGAGCAGAGTCATTGGATTCACACCGAAGTTCCTATGCTTGAGGATGTGAAAGACTGGAAGAATCGCATGACGGAAAGTGAGAAGCACTTTCTGACAAACATCTTCCGATTCTTCACTCAGGGTGACATTGACGTTGCTGGTGGCTACGTGAAGAACTATCTTCCATACTTCCCTCAACCAGAGATTCGCATGATGCTATCTGGCTTTGCTGCAAGAGAAGCATTGCACATTGCTGCATACAGTCACTTGATTGAGACTCTTGGTATGCCAGAGTCTACATACAATGAGTTTCTTGAGTATCAAGAGATGCGAGAGAAGCATGACTATCTTCTAGAAGTGTCTTCAAAGAATGGCACCAAAGAATCTACTGCTGCACACATCGCAGCATTTTCGGCTTTCACTGAAGGGATGCAACTCTTCAGTTCTTTCATCATGCTATTGAACTTTCCTCGCCATGGCAAGATGAGGGGTATGGGGCAAATCATCACTTGGTCTATCGTTGATGAAACTCAACATGCTGAGTCTATGATAAAATTGTTCCGCACATATGTTGAGGAAAACAGAGAGATATGGAATGATGAACTCAAGAGTACAATTTATACCATCGCTGAAAAGATGGTGCAGCTGGAAGATAGATTTATTGATCTGGCGTTTGGGGTCAGCGAAATGGAGAACCTTAGTTCTGATGATGTCAAGCGTTACATTCGTTATATTGCTGATCGTCGCCTTATTAGTCTTGGTCTGAAGGGCATCTTCAAAGTCAAGAAGAATCCTCTGCCGTGGGTGGAAGAGATGATCAATGCACCTACGCACACCAATTTCTTTGAGAACCGTGCGACAGACTATGCAAAGGGTGCTTTGTCTGGTACATGGGAAGACGTTTGGGGTAAGGTTGCATAAATGCTATATAACTTGACGCGGCATTTTACAAGGAGGAGCCCATGTCAAGTTACAGAGCATTTTGCAATGAGTGTGGTGCTGAATCATTTATTAGTTTTGTAGATGAAGATGCTGAAGCAAAATATTGCCCGCATTGCGGAAATGATTTTGATGAATCTAGCGTAGATGAACAGGGCGATGATCTTAGCGATGAAGAGACTTGGGATAAACTTTCCAAAGAAGCATTTGACGATCTTGACGATGCCGATGATTGGAAGGTTAACGGATGAGAGTCGCAGGGCTGGACTATTCAATGACTTCTCCAGCCATTTGCTTCTATAATGATGCTGATGGTGAAATGAACTTTAGTAACTGCCGATCCTATTACTTGACTCAGATGAAGAAGTATGATATCATTGTCAAGAATATGGTCGGCAAATACTTTGAGTACACGGACGATATGATGAGATTTGATTCCATATCAAGTTTCTTCATAGAGAGAATTCTAGAGCGTGGTGTTGAGAAAGTCTTCATTGAAGGCTACTCAATGGGGTCAAAAGGCAGAGTGTTCCACATCGCAGAGAACACTGGCATTCTAAAGTACAGATTGTGGAAGTACGGCGTAGACTTTGAAGCTGTGCCTCCAACTGTGATCAAAAAGTTCGCTACTGGCAAAGGTAATGCAGACAAAGAAAAGATGCAGACCGCGTTTGTAGCCGAAAACAATCTAGACATCAAATTTGAACTCGGTATGACTGAGAAGCAATGGAATCCATCTTCTGACATTATCGATGCCTATTGGATATGTAAGTATGGCTATCAACAAATGAGGAGCGTGGAATGACAAGATTATCAGGAGATGACATCATGGCAGGTTTGAAGAATAGCAAGTTTGAGGGTAAGCCTATCGGGCACATCTATGACTTCTATCTTTGCGGTGAAGTTCTACCGCCAGAAAACTACATTGAACAGTTTGAGATCATCCGAAACGCAGGAGAGAATGATGTGATTCGACTCCACATCAACTCGCATGGTGGTGATCTATCAACAGCAATTCAATTCAATCGTGTGATTCAGGAGACTGGTGCACATGTGCTAGCGTCAGCAGAAGGTTACTGTATGTCTGCTGCGACAATGATCTTCCTGGCAGCGGACATGTTTGAGATTTCTGATCATTGCTTCTTCATGTTCCACAACTACTCAGGTGGTACATTCGGCAAGGGCGGTGAGATGTATGATCACATCGTCAGTGAACGCAAGTGGTCAGACAAGCTAGTCAACAAAGTCTATCAAGACTTTCTAACGCCAGAAGAGATCAAGTCTATTCTTGACAACAAAGACATCTGGATGGATGGTGATGAGGTCAAGATTCGTTTAGAGAAGAAGATTGACAAGCTGAACGCTGAAGCTGAAGCTGAAGAGAAGAAGATTGCTGATGCAGTCGAAGCACTTGAAAAGAAGACTGCACCTGTAGCAAAGAGGGCAGCAAAAAAGAAGGAATAAATCATGTTTAAGTTGAAATTTGTATATCATGCTATCGGAGATCAAATCTGTACAACAGCTATTCCAGAAAACATCTTTAAGATGACTGGTCAAAAGTGTGTCGTGACGGATCCTAGAATCTGGGCATTCAAGCACAATCCATATGTCATTCACGGAATGAGTGAAGCTGAAGCAAGCAAGCTGCCGGAAATAACATTGATGCCAGATGCAAGAATCAAAGAACAGATTGAACACTTCAGCAAAGTTAGAAATTCCTATGTCACATCTAATCCCACAGAATACATGTGCGTCAACATCGGAATCAAAAACATCGATCTGAGACATCCAAGACTCTACATCCATGAAGACGTTGAAATCATTCCCAATAAAATCACAGTGCATACGACAGGTTCAGACAGAAGCCGCGAAGGTTCTGAGAACATTAGAGCGTGGGCTGGCGAAGATGCGCTGAAGCAAATGACAGATGACATCATCGATGCAGTCATGAGAAACTATAAGGGCTATGAGATCGTTCAGATTGGTGGAAAGAATGATGTTCCTCTGAAGGGAAACTTCATTGATAAACGTGGTCTAGACATTTGGGATACAGCAAAAGAAGTTGCATCGTCATCAAGATTCATTGGCGTGAATTCTGGAATGACACAAATTGCAAACTGTTATCCTAGAGTGGATAAGAGAGTTTTCATGACTGAATTCCCTCGCGAGGTATTGATGGCTCACAAAGCTGGAGACATCAGAAACTTTTCCTTTTCATGGTTTGATTCATCGCATATTTTCTTCAATAGATTTGAGTATGATGCTGGAGAGACTTATAGCTATTTGAAGATATGATATGATTGAAATTTTTCGCAATACGTTTTCTTGGATCAAAGATGACTGGAAATCAAATAAGGTAAGATTCTGTGTTGAAATTTTGGCTTGGGCTATTTCTATTGGTTGTAGCATTACTATGGCACTTACCGTTCCTACTCCTCCTCTTATTGTGCTTTATCCTATTTGGATTGCGGGTTGTGCTATGTATGCTTGGGCTGCTTGGACTCGCCGTTCTTTTGGTATGCTTGCTAATTATCTCCTGCTTACTACTATTGACAGCATTGGCTTGATCCGAATGCTCACTTGACATTCCGATGTGACTATGTTATGATGCTTCTATCTCAACAAGGAGTACATTATGGAAAACGTGAAAACATTTACTCTTGACGTAAAGCAACATGAAGACGGAAGTTCTTACATTGAATTTCCAGAAGACACAATGGCTGGGCTTGGTTGGAAAGAAGGCGACACTGTTGTTTGGACAGACAATCACGATGGCTCATACACTCTGACGAAGAAGAACACTCAATGGGTTCTCGTTGAAGCTGTCAGCACATTCAGGATGCGCTACATGGTAGAAGTGCCTGAAGGCAAAGATGAATGGGCACTTGACACTGTGGTGATGGAAGAAGCAAAAGAGTTCTCTCAAAAGTCTTTGGGTGAAACCATCGTTTCACACCGTGTGGTATCATACGATGAAGCCATTCGCATGTGTGACGAAGACAACGGCTACTGCAAAGACTGGAACGAAGACAAGAAGCGTGATGCATTTTTCACTGAGATGGAAGAAGAATGAAAGTTTACATCGGTCCTTATAAGAACTGGTATGGTCCTTATCAGTTAGCTGAAACCCTTTGCTTCTGGGCTAAAGAAGAAAAGGATGAGTTTGGCTTTCCTAAGAAGCCAGACTTCGTTCACAACTTCGGCGAGTGGCTTGCTGGATATAAGGGCGATGAGAACGGTAACGACATAGGCAAGGAGTCTTTGCTTTATCGTTTCATGAAGTGGATTGACTCCAAGAGAAAGCGCAAGATCAAGATCCGTATCGACAGGTATGACACTTGGAGTATGGATCACACTCTTGCGATGATCATTCTTCCTATGCTCAAGCAACTGAAAGAGAAGAAGCATGGCTCTCAGAATGTTGACATGGAAGATGTGCCCGAGTCTATGCGTCTGACTGAGACAGAAGACTACGAAGAGCAACAGTGTTTTGATTTCTATCGTGATGATGAACTGTGCAAGCAAAACATTCAGTGTGACATTCATGATCGCTGGGATTGGGTCATGGGTGAAATGATCTGGGCATTCGAACAGATTCAGCCTGATGCTGATTGGGAAGCACAGTACACCAGCGGAACTCTTGACACTCAATGGAAGAAGTGTGAAAAAGAGTACAACGGAGAATCTCTTTACGAAATGGTCAGAGGTCCAAACGACACATACAAGATTGACATGGAAGGTATGCGAAAGCATCAGGATCGCATGAGTAATGGTTTCCGTTTGTTCGGTAAATACTATCAAGGATTGTGGGATTGACATGACCGTGCCATTTGAAAGAGTGTCAGCAGTCAACAGAACAAGACAGTTTCTGATTGACTTGATGGATCCTAAAGCTACGCCTCGTGTCCCTAAAAGCGTTCGGCAACAAGCAAGAGCATTGCTGAGGCACTATCCTAGCAGTTACGAAATGCAAATTGCGTGTGAGAATGAGGAAATATTGACAGAAAAACATCCAATGACATTTAGAGTATTCAAGAAAGATTTTTAGATATGAAGTTCGCATTGACAAGTGACGTACACCTAGAGTTTGGTAAGTTTGACATCAGAAACACAGAGAACGCTGATCTCCTGATTCTTGCGGGAGATATCTGCGTTGCTAGAGACTTCAAACTTGATGAAACTACCAATCAAAGAATGTATCGTGAGTTCTTTGAACAGGCTAGTTCGGAGTTCGGCAAAGTCATCTATATCATGGGTAATCATGAGCACTACAATGGAGACTACGCAAAGTCTGAAGGTATTCTTCGCGAGGAGATGTCCAACTATCCAAACATTCATTTCTTGCACAATGAATATGTTGACATGTGTGGTCAACGGTTCTTTGGTGGAACCATGTGGACTAATGTGAACAAAGGCAGCCCACAGACGATGCTTCACATCAAGGGATTCATGAATGACTTCAATCAGATTGACAACAGCAACAAGATGGTGAGTTATCGTGTGCCTGATTACACTGGCATGGGCACAACTGCTGAAGAGTTTCACTCAACTAGACTTGGTAAGCCAATGCAAGTCAAGATGAAGTTCAAAGAGAAAGTCGGTAAACTAACGCCAGAAGATACGATTGATGAGCACACAGACTTCATGTTGAAGTTGGAAAGTGCAGTCAAAGATGCGCCAGGTCATGTGTTCGTAATCAGTCATCATCTGCCTACATTCTCTTCAATTCCAGTGGAATACAAGTATGCATACGAAACGAACTACGCATACGCATCTGATCTATCCGAATTCATTCTAGACAACAACCACAAGATCAAGTATTGGGTTCATGGGCACACACATGACAACTGCGACTATATGGTTGGTGACACAAGAGTGATTTGCAATCCGAGGGGTTATTATGGTTATGAAACAAGAGTCAACAATTATCAACTCCAATACTTTGAGGGTTGATGGTTCAACTACGATTACAAGTACTCCAATAGCTTCCAGCTACACATGGGATACAAATCCTTATACAGTTACATCAACTGCACCACTTCCATATGATTTGGAAGTAATTCAGGGTAAACTTTTGCAGTGTAATTATGAGATGTCGTCCTATGATATGCATACTGGTGGCTCATATCAATTAGAACCAGATTATATAAAAAAGAAACTGACGGAAATGGTGGTCGATAAATTACTAAAAGATGATTTGATATACTTTACCAAAATCAATAGTGCAGTATCGGATTCGGTTAGATTCATTGCAAGACTCGGTGTTCTTGAGAAAGACAAGACTGAATTTGTTGCAAAAAAGCTACGAAAGACTTGACGGGTGTAGAAGACCATGTTAGACTAAATACATCTTAGAGAGGTAACACATGAGAACTTTTATCGCATTATTTGTAGCAACATCATTGGTAGGCTGTGCTTCAGCCCGATCTACAGGATATTCTGATGCATATGAGCATGTTGAACGTGCGCCAGTCACTATGATTGAGCCACAGAAGACTACAACATATCACAGGGTTCCTATGCAATCATGTGGCACTCGCGTTGAGAATTCAAGAATCACTGAGAGGTGCACCACATACAATGATAGCATGTACACAACAAGGATCACTGGTTACAAGATAACCTTTGAGTACAGAGGAACACTCCGCACTGTGATGATGGCTTATGATCCTGGTTCTCATGTGAATATCAAGGTTGTAACCAACGTTTTTGTGCTAGAATAATGTTCTTCATTTACGGCGCGGAAAACAGCAAAGCATGTGACAAAGCGGAGTTCTTGCTATACAGCATGAGTCTAGAGTATCGTCTATACATTTTTGGTCGAGACTATACACTCAAGCAACTACATAGACTAGTACCAGACGCAACAACTGTTCCACACATCTATCATGGTGCAAAGTACATCGGTGGTGTGAAAGAACTGTATGAATACATTCATAGTGACAAGGTGATAATAAATGACAAACGTGAATCCAAACGATCTGAAAAAATTCTTGCTAAATCTCCTGAAGACGAACAAAGTGGAGGTGACGTTCACAAAGACTGACGGAAGTGAACGCATCATGAACTGCACTCTACATGAGAGTGTTGTTGTTCCGTATGAAAAGAAAAGTGGTCGCACCAAATCAGAAAACACAGAAACCCTGTCTGTCTGGGATCTAGACAACAACGGATGGAGATCATTCCGTCTGGACTCTGTGAAAGCAATCAATTTTAGTCTAGAAGACGCATACGCATAATGAAAAAGTTGACTGCGCTGGACCCGACAATGATGGGTCCAGAACCATCTTGGGCTGATCCATCCAATCTTCCCACACTATCTTCCGCACTCAATTGGTACAGCTACTCCTTCGATAGTAAAGATGCGAAGGAGTTTGTCTACGACTATGCAAAACATGTTGGTAGACCTAAAGAAGAATTGGCAGCAATCAAGTCTTCATCCGACGCAAAGTTCAACAAGCAATTCGGTTGGATCGCTAGAATGCTTTGCGTCGGATACGTGCCAGATGAAAAAGCAAAAGAGTTCTTTGCTGCACAGTACAAGAAACTTCTTCAGCAACAGAAGAAGCAATCTGTCGTTGTTGTCGAAGAAAAGCCAGTCACTGCTGCTGTCAACATTCAGCAAAGAATCGCAGAGAAGGCTAGAGAAGAAGCTGGTGACATTGAAGGTTTGATTGACGACTTCATTGCGTCTGGCTGCAAGAGTTCGATTGATCTTGACAACTATCTGAAGAACAAGAAACTGAGTTCCGTTGTTCTCAAGAAAATCTGCGACATCTTTCTGTCCAAAGCTAGTCATCTTCAAGATGTGATCGATGGTGCCGATCCTCAGTACAAAGAAGGCTACTCTAACTTTACGAAAGTCCAACTCAGAAAGTACAAGGAGTTTGTGGATGCTATCATTTCTGCGACGAACAAAGGCTCCGAAGCCAGCAAGCCGGTTCGCAAGGCTCGTAAGAAGAAAGAGAAGACAGCTTCTGTTCTGGTGGCAAAAGTATCTTATCTTGCGGAGGATCCAGAAACTAAACTGAAGAGTGTGCATCCTGAGAAGATCATTGGTGCCAAGCAAGTCTGGGTGTATAACGCTAAGACAAGAACACTTGGTGTGTATCATTCCACTGATGCGCGAGGAATGTCTGTCAAGGGTTCTACACTTCAGAACTTCAATGAAGAGACTTCTGTTGCGAAAAAACTACGGAAGCCTGAACAGACAATCAAGGATCTGATGTCTGCTGGCAAGGTGAAACTGCGTCAATTGCTTCCAGGATTGACAACGAAAGAGTCGCAGTTGACAGGAAGACTGAACTCTGATACAATCATTGCAAGAGTGGAAAACTAAGGAACATAATGATTCTCGTTGATTACAGTCAGATTTCAATCTCCAATCTGATGATGCAACCCGACCTGCTGAAGACGTTAGATGAAAATCTAATTAGGCATATGATCATCAACTCTCTACGTGGGCTGAACGTCAAGTATGGCAAAGAGTACGGTGAGTTGATCCTTTGTGCAGATGACAAGAACTATTGGCGCAAAGATGCATTTCCCTATTACAAAGCAATGCGTAAGAAGGGTCGAGATGCATCTGATCTTGACTGGAATAAAATCTTTGAGATACTGAATCGCATTCGCGATGAGTTGAAAGAAAACTTTCCGTATAAGCTGATTCAAGTCAACAAGACCGAAGCTGACGACATCATTGCAACATTCTGTCTCAAGTATGGTGTAGAGTTGAAGACTGCTAGCACCGAGAAGATTCTGATTGTCTCTAGTGACAAGGACTTTCGACAACTCCAACGATTCGTCAACGTCGAGCAATACAGCCCGACAACTAAGAAGTTCATTCGCGAGAGTGATCCGGAGAAGTTTCTCCGTGAGCATATCATTCGTGGCGACACAGGCGATGGCATTCCAAACATTCTGTCACAAGATGACTCGTTCGTCTCTGGCACTCGCCAAAAGCCTGTAACTGAGAAAAAACTAAATACATGGCTGACGCAGGACTTTGAGTCTTTTTGTGATGAGACAATGCTTCGGAATGCAAAGCGAAATGAGATGTTGATCGACTTGAGCAAAATTCCAGTAGAGTATCAGACAAAGATTCTTGAAACGTATGAGACTGTGCCAAAGAATGGGCGCGACAAGTTGATGAACTACTTCATCAAGAATCGCATGAAACAACTAATGCAACACCTACAGGAATTCTAAGATATGGCAACGATTGACTTGAGTAAGATGACTCTACCCGAAATTATGAGTCATGTTTCGGAGATATCAAACGACGATAGACCAAATGCAATGGTGCAGATTGCAAACTTTCGCCCAGACTTTAAGGCTGTTCTTCAGCTAGTCTTTGTGAAGGAGATTCAATTTGATCTACCAGGTGGTACTCCTCCATACAAGAGACTTGACATGCCAGACAATTGGGGATACAATAGACTTCCTCGAGAACTAAAAAAAATGCATTACTTCATCAAGGGCTCTGAGAACAATCTAACCAAGTTCAAGAAAGAGTCTATGTTTGTTGAAATGCTTGAGAGCCTATCGCCAGCAGAAGCAAGTCTTCTTCTTCAGATCAAAGATAAGAAGTTAGATTACAAGGGTATCTCTAAGCGGTACGTTAAGAAAGCGTTCCCAGAGTTTTTTCCAGGAGACACGGAAGAGTAAGATATGTCAAAGCACGATGATAAGA
>JACCDO011815159.1_pt1 | contig 10651 bp, 13 predicted proteins | sample 7446101 | NCBI WGS metagenome assembly JACCDO01 (sample SAMN15323440, study PRJNA562643) | freshwater metagenome | isolation source: river surface water | place: USA:Blue River Watershed | collected 2017-08-16
CAAGTCTAAACACCTTATAATAACTAGGTCAACAAACAAAACAATGTCTCTGATTCAAAAGTTTAAGAAAGATGTTAGCACTCTTCGTCTTGCTGCTAACGGGGAAATCTACCTTGATGTAAAGAATCCGAAACTTTATAAAAAGGTTCGCCGCTTTTATGAAAATGAAGGTCTGGTATTTTCTGGTGATCCCCTTGACGACTACGAAATTCTTATGGAGTACGTTGCTCAAGATCTTGAATCTGTTGAGGTTGCATGAAAACTAAAGTTCTTCTGGATCGTGAAGGATACCGTTTTATTGAAGCAGGTATTCTTGAGATAAACGGCAAACCCGATTATCGTCTACAGAAGCAAAATTATTATACTAAACGCTGGAATGACATTTATCTTTTTGATAACCAAATGCAGTGTTTAACTGCTATGGAAGATCACCAGTATTGTCGTTGGTTAGATCCAGATCGAGTTCCTTGTTATGTAAAAGACGATGAAGACACGGATGGTCTATAACAGCACTGGTCGAGAGCAACCCCCCTTATGTCTAAAGTAAGTATCTTAAGATACACTGGCAATCTTTTCCTCATAGTTGGATATCAAATTATGTTGTGGGGAGATTTTAAAAATGGTTTGTTACTAAAATGTATTGGAGGAATTCTTACAGTACCTTTTGCTATCAAACTTAAACTTTGGGATGTATTATTCTTATGTGCATTTTTTGGTATTAGTGAAATAACAAAGTTGTTTCAACTTTATATGAGTCCTGGAATGACTTAAAACTTATACTGGTGGAGTCATATGACCCTCTATGTCCTCGTCGGAAGGACTTTAAATATGCCGACTGGTGCGGATGTGGAGTATACTCCCGCCTGGTTTCCAATTTCCAGTCAAAGAATTGGTGGCGAGCCTGAGTTACCGAAGGTGGGTTGCATAAACCCACCTTTTTTAGTATAATAATAAAAGATTAGAACTCTATATGGATTTAAAGAATAATTTAGAAATTAATAAATTACTTTGTAATTTTATAGAAAACAATGAACCATTTTCTTGTATACGTTTAGGTAATACTGAAAATTATATTTTAAATAATCTTTATAGTGATCAATTAGTCCCTGAATGGTGGTTTTCTTATTTTTCTAATGTTGCTGGGGTATTTCCAATTGATTTAAATTTTTATAAAAATCAATATTTACCTTTAAATTTAAATGCAATAAAAAATTCTGACATTGTTGGGTGGGTTGCAATTACTCAAGTAAGTCCATTGGAAAAATTTAAAACAGAAATTTTAGATAGTAAAATATGTTTTACTGATCTTGATTTTTTAGATCCTTGTTATCTAGTTGAATATGAAGAACCTTGGACTTCCAAATTAATTGGTAAAAAAGTATTAATAGTCAGTCCCCATTACGAAAGTATATTTAAGCAATGGAAAAATAAAAAAAATGTATGGGGAGATAAAGTGGATAAAATTTTACCATTTGAATTAGTTGATGTGATTAAATCACCACATCCACCTCAAATAGAAGGTGGTAGTTTAGAGTTTGATGGTAAAGAATTAAGTTCTTGGATTCAAGTTGAAAAATATTTAGAAAATGAAATAAGTAAATATGATTTTGATTTATTAATAGTTGGTGCTGGAGCATATGCACCACCTCTTTGCTCTTTTGCTAAATCTATTGGTAAAATGGCAATAAATCCTGGCGGAGCGACTCAATTATTTTTTGGTATATATGGTAAAAGATGGACTACTGAAGGAAATTTTCCAACACATATGAAATATTTTAATGATAATTGGATATATCCTTTAAATGAAGATAGACCAAAAAATTTTTCAGTAGTTGAAAGTATGGAAGGAAATTGTTACTGGTAAACAAAAATGAAATTTTTAACTTTTTTAAATTTTGGTTGCGTTGATATTTGTAAAAATATGTTAATTTCTGCTGAAAAGGTGGGAATTAATATTGATAGTTTTTATATTGCTTGTTTAGATGAAGAAACTTATGAAGAAATGAAAGAATATAAGAATTCTTTTCTTTATATGAATTTAGATATTAAAGAATATCAAACTTGGTCTTTTAAAGATAAAACAGGTTTTAGGAATATTGTAAAATACAAATGGAATTTAATAAAAAAAATTCACGATGAGCATCCAGATTTGTGCTGGGTTGATACTGACATAGTTTTTGTTAAAAATCCATTAGAATATATTAGCAATAATACGGAAATATTATTTCAATGCGATTCTCCAGATCCTTACAACTATCAAAATTGGATTTGTACTGGATTTATGGTTTTTAATTCAATGCCTTGGTCCTATGATTTTATTAATGAATGTTCATTGAATGATAATGAAGATGATCAAATAATGGCAAATAAAGTAGCGCATAAATATTCTGAGAATATTAATCTTTTACCTGTAGACTTTTTTCCAAATGGTAAAGTTTATTATGAATATGAATTTAAAGAACAAGCTTATATAGTTCATAATAATTGGATGGAAGGGATTGATACTAAAATAAAAAAGTTTAAGGATGAAAATCTTTGGTATCTATGAATAAGTTTTTGATAGTTCCTCATGAATATGCTGGTTTTGGTGCTATAATTGATAGGAAAATAGTTACTACTAAAATTGCGAATGATTATAATAGGATACCAATTTTTATAAATGTTGGTTTTCCATATGATGATCCGTATGAATATACTATTACGAATTTAGGAAAACCTACAAATATTTTTAATTATACAGATCAGGAAGATTCTGTTGTTTTATTTGATACTAATCATTGGATTAATAATTTAATGCACGAATCTTTTAAAAAAAGAAAAGTTTATGAAGATGGTAAAATTTTAGATTCATTTATTCTTAAAAAAGAATATGAAGACATTGTTAATGATACCTTAATAAAAATACCAAAAATCAAGGAATCAATCTCTCTTCATATTCGTAGAGGTGATAAAAATGATCCAAATCAAGAGCCAAATCCATATTATACTGATATAGATGATTATGTAAAAGTTTGTGTTAATGTTGCTGAAAAATATGGATTAAATAATGTCTATCTTAATTCAGATTCTTTATTTGCTATAAAAGAAGCAATAATAAAATTGCAGTCATTTGGTTTAACATGTTTTTACGATGAGGAACAATCTAGGTATGATAATAATTCAAAATTAAATAAAGATAATAAAATTTCTGCCAGTTCTAATTCTTTTATATCAAAACAAGAAACCATTACTTCCATTAAAGTAATATATACTATGGCAAAATCGAAACATATTATAGGAATGAATAATGTTCAATTTACTAAATTATCTTCTTATCTTTTAACTTATAGGTCAGATGCCAAGTTTGGATATACTTGGTTAGATTCTAAAAATAAAGGGAAAAATGTAGTGTATTCTATGGTATGAATTTGGAGAGAAAAATGACATTAAATGATATTCAACCATTTATTTTTAATTGGAATGGTCAATTTGAGAGAACTTGTAAAATTGAAAAATCATTAAAAACTATTTTTGATAATGTAATTGTAATTAATAGTGATGATAACAATACGAGAGATGGGTGGATTAATATAGGAAATGAAAGTTACTTTAGTAATCAATTTAGAAAAGCATTAGAGTTATTTCCTTCAGACAAAAAAATATTTTTTCATATTCAAGGCGATACTTTTTATGATAAATGGGAAGAATTGGTAACAGATGCAATTAAATATTTTGAAAAGTATGAATGGGGAATATATACTCCAGATATAACTAATATATGGTATACATCTGAAAATACCGATATATATGGTGCTGAATCTGAAGATGAAAATATTAAACTAATTGCAAATGCAGATGAGACAGTTTGGTTTATACATTCTGATATTATTGATGAGTTTCACAGAAGAAATTTATTAGAAGTATTTGTTGAAAACAAAATGGGATGGGGATGGGATTTAGTATTTTCTTCTCTTTCATTTTTACTTAGTAGAGTTGTAATTAGAGATTATAATCATAAAGTTGAACACCAAAAAGGTACAAATTATAATAGTCAGCAGGCAGCACAAGAAATGATGTATTTAAGAGCAACTGTTGAGAATGAAATAAGAGAATGTATAGATTTTATTAAAGGTGATAGAGAACAATTGTTGAGGTATTTGTAATGTTTTCTGATGCTTTTAGACCTAAATCAATTTCTCCACCATATCCACCTTACCATAAAGGATATTATTTGGAAGAATATTTTTATAAAAGGTGGAAAGAAGAAAATATTAAATCAGATAGAGAATATATTGATATTTTTTGGACTAATAATTTTTGCAATGCTTCATTTGCTGGACAAAAATATTATAATATTCAAAATGAATTAAATTCTCTTTTATCCGAAAGTGGTAAATATTTTACTATTTGTCAATTTGATGATGGTCCTTATGAAGTTTTTCCCAAAGATACTTTGATTTTTTCTGCTGGCGGAAACAGAGAAGGTGCAAATATTATTCCAATTCCATTAATTTGTAGTCCAATTCCAAAGGAACTTATACCAACTAAAGAAAAAACAATTTTTGCCTCTTTTGTAGGATCTGTAAATACTCATAGCATTCGCATGAATATGTGTAATCATCTAGTTGGTAAAGATGGATATGCAATATCTTACCAAGATTGGTCTGTGGATGTTCCAATTCATGATTTTAATAACTTTATTAATATTACCTGTTCTAGTAAGTTTGCTCTTGCTCCAAGAGGATATGGGAAGCAAAGCTTTAGATTATATGAAATTCTTCAACTTGGAACTGTTCCAGTTTATATTTCCGATGAGCATTATATTTCCTGGACTGATGAATTAGATTGGAATGATTTTTGCATTCCAATTAATGAAGATGAAATTGAAGAAATTGATGATATACTTAAATCCATTTCCGATACAGAATATGCTAGATTATTAGAAAATGGAAAAAAAGTTTATGAGGAATATTTCAGTCTTGAAGGTATGTTTAAAAATATTGTGAAAAGAATATAATTATCTTTTGAAGGAGTTTTATGATACCTAAAAATATATTTCAAACTTGGATTTCTCTTGATTTTCATCCATTAATTCAAGAAAGAATTAATAAAACAAAAGAATTAAATCCGGATTACAATCATATAATTTATACTGATGAAGATATTGAGAAATTTATGATTGAAAATTATTCCGGATTAATTTTAGATTGTTTTAATAGATTAAATATTCCAGCATCTAAAATTGATTTATGGCGACTTTTGATTTTATATAAGTATGGTGGAGTTTACTTAGATATTGATTCTAGTATAAATAATCCTCTTAGTTCTGTAATTAGTGATGAAGATACTGCAATTATAACTGCCGAATCTAACCCAAATACTTATGTTCAATGGGCATTAATCTTTGATAAAAATCACCCTATTTTAAAAAGGACTATTTCTTTAATAATTAATAATATAGTTAATAATATTCATTCTGATAATATTTTTTACTTAACCGGACCTCAAGTATTTTCAAATGCAATTAATCAGGTTCATTTTGAATTGTTTGGAGACCATATAGATCATAGTAAAATAACTCACGATACTAATATTTTGTATAAAAAGAACAATATTTCTTATCGTTTATATGGAGTAGATTACAATCAAAATTTATCTTTTAAGTGTCCGGAACATAAATTTTTATATGAAAATAAAAAACATTGGAGTGTAGAAGTGAAAGAAATAAAATTATTAAAACAAAAAACAAATTTTGATAAAGTTTATGTTTGCCACTATAAAAAACTTATAGAAAGAAAAAACAGTATATTGATGCAATTTAAGGAGGAGAATATTTATAATTATGAATTTGTTGAAAACTATGATAAAGATGATTGGAATATTAGTGAAATAGAAAATGAATATCCAAATATATTTAAAGATTGGGAAACTGGAATGTCATCTTATGGGGAAGAAACTCAAAAATCTGAGAGATCTTTGGCATTAAAACATGTATCTATTTTAAAAGACATGTTTGAAAAAAAATATGAATCTGCTTTAGTCTTGGAGGATGATGCTATTTTATGTGATAATTTTGTTGAATATTGCAATCTTTTTATGGACCAACTTTCAGATGATTGGGATATTGCTTGGGTTGGTTCATGTCTTAATTTACATGAACCAACTATTGATGGTAAATACGTATATAAGACTGATAGGGGATCTAGATGCACTCATGCATTTTTGATTAGTAAATCTATGGTTAATAAAGTAATTGATTATCTGTCAGATATAAATAAACCATCGGACCATTTTTATAATTATTTGATTAAAAAATTTAATCTTAATAATTATTGGTTTGAACCATCTCTAGTTACTCAGAGTTTAGAATATCAATCATCTTTATCTGGTAATTATTGGAATAATAATGCAAATTAGATTTCAAAATTTTTGAATATGATTACAACTACATTGAGAGTTAATAAGTTTAATGGCATGAAAAAAATGAAAGAAAAAATAATTCCATTTGAATTGATGGAAACTAAGCATGGCAAAATTATAGTTAATAAATTTGATGAACTTTCTCCTTTTTGGGGAGTTGGAAGTCAAATTATGAGGAGGGGATATTATGATATGGCTGAAATGGATTTAACTAAAGAAATTTTAAATCAAAGTAGGTCTTTTTTCGGTGATGGGGTAATAGCAATAGATTGTGGTGCTAATATAGGAGTTCATACTATTGAATGGGCTCAGTTAATGTGTGATTGGGGACATGTTTATTCATTCGAAGCTCAGGAGCCAATTTATTATTCTCTTTGTGGTACAATAATTTTAAATGGATGTTTTAATGTTACTGCAAAAAATATAGCACTTGGCGATAGTAATAGTGAAATTGGAATTCCTAAACTAAATTATTATAAAAATAGTTCTTTTGGCAGTTTGGAAATTAAAAAAAGACCTAATAATGAATGGATAGGTCAAGAAATAGATTATTCTGATACATATAATGTAAAATTAAGAACTATAGATTCCTTTAAATTTGAAAGAGTTGATTTAATGAAGATTGATGTTGAAGGAATGGAAGAAGAAGTATTTCGGGGATCTTTGGAGACAATTAAAAAATATAATCCGGTAATATTTTTTGAGCATTCAAAATCGAATAAAATGGAATTAGAAAATATTTTAAAAGATTTTGAATATAATATTCAGTGTATGGGGAATAATGAATTGGCTATACATAAAGATTCTCCAATAAAGATAAATATGAATGATTATGATCTATTGGCATGACCATGAAAGTATGTTTTTCTGATTTTTGGACTCCTTTTGATCCTAATAATAATTTTTTCATACATTTACTTCGTCAAATGTATGAAAATGTTGAGGTTGTTAATCCTGAAGATGCTGAAATAATGTTTTTTAGTGTTTTTGGAAATGAAAATACTCTATATAAAGATTGTAAAAAAATATTTTATACAGGTGAAAATATAAGACCTGATTATAATAAATGTGATTATTCTTTTACTTTTGATTTTAATGATTATAATGGTAAAAATTTTAGATTACCATTATGGTATCTTTATATTGATTGGTTTAATGTTGGGACATATGATAATCCGGAATGGTTAATTCCTGAATCTTATCTTTATGGTGATAATGAATTCACTAAAAAGGAAAAAAATAAATTTTGTTCGATCGTTTTTAATAGGGAAGTTGAAAATAGATTAAGAACTGCAGAAATTCTTTCATCTTATAAAAGAGTTGATAAATTTGGTAGATGCTTCGGTGGAATGTATCTTCCAAATGGAGAGAAAAATAAAATGGATATGATATCAAATTATAAGTTTTCAATTTGCTTTGAGAATTCTTTATATCCTGGATATTATACTGAAAAATTATTACATGCTAAGGTTGCTGGAAATATTCCAATATATTTTGCTGATGAAAATTTTTCTAAGGATTTTAATCCAAAATGCTGCATTAATACATATAATATGGATTTAGATGAAATTTTGAATATAGTTCGGAAAATAGATTCTGATAATGTTCTTTATCAAAGAGTATTAAATGAACCATTATTTGTCCATAAAATTAATTTAGATTCAATTGTTAAATTTTTGCATTCAATTCTATGAAATATAATATTACTATAGGAATAACAACTTTTAAAAAAAGACTTGATTTATTTAAAGATTTATTATCACAAATAAAAACTTTTTGGCCTGATATTCCAGTTGTAGTGACAATAAATGGAGAAAATGAAGAAGATTTTGATGAGGAATATAGGAGAGAGATTTTAGAATTTATTTCTAAGATGCCAAATACTTATCCAATCATGTCTTCTGGATTTAGATCTTTGGCAAAAATGTGGAATAATATTGTTATTTTTTCCGAAACCGACTATAATTTTATTATTAATGATGATATTGCCATTCATGATCCCAATTTAATGTCAAATATTATGAATATTATTAATGAAAGGGGACATGAATTTTTTACTTTAGGAAGTCATTCTAATGGATTTTCTCATTTCATTATCACAAAGAAGCAATTGGATGATTTAGGTTATTTTGATGAAAGATTGCTTTCTTTTGGGGAAGAGGATGGTGACATGGTTTGGAGATATATTAAAAAGTATAATGCAGAAATACCTTTTTATTATATTCCCGGAATTTGCCACATCGCTGCCCATTCTGATCTCCCTTCAAATTTGGTAGTACATGGTGGAAATAAACCAAGATGGAATAGGACATTTTTATTTAAACACAAATATGAAGTTGATTATTATTCTGATAATGTTATTGGAATGTTTGGTATTCCTCATAAAAAGTTATTAGATGATGAGAAGCAATATCCATATGAGATGTTTAGAATTAAAAATAAAAATAACTTGAAAGATGGTGATGAAATTGATTTTTAGTTATCTATATTTTTAAAATATAAAAAATAAAAAAATCTTGAATGGTTAAAAAATTATCAAAAACAAAAAATTGGTATGAAAACTATTAAAAGAGATAAATGCGTTTTAAATGAAAATTATCAACTAAAAGAAATATATTGTTTTAAAAACTTTCCAGTTTATATGGGTTGTGTTGATACTCTTCAAAATACGGATATTTTTTCTGATATGAAGTGGGGATATTGTGAGCATTCTGGTTTGATTCAACTTATGAATCTTATTCCTCAGGATTTCCTTTATTCTAAACATCATAATCCTGGTGTTACTGGTAAAATTTGGGAAGAACATCACTTTAAGTTTTCTAATTTCATAAAGACCTCATCATTTAAAAAGTGTTTAGAAATTGGTGGTGCAACGGGAACTTTATTTAAGCATTTTCTGGATACAGATGAAAAATTTACATGGAGTGTTTTAGAACCATCTGGATCTTTTAAAATAGAGGATGATAGAATTTTTATAATTAAGGATTATTTTGAAAATTATTGCCTAAAAGAAAAATATGATATTGTAGTTCATTCGCATGTTTTAGAACATATGTATGAACCAATGAAGTTCATGGAGAAAGTTAGAGATGTTCTGGTAGATGGTGGATATCAATACATTTCAATACCGAATATGAGAGAATGGTTATCTAAAGGATATATTAATACGTTGATGTTTGAACATACTTATTATATTGATGAATATGTTTTAGAATTCATATTAAATATGAATGGATTTGTTATTGAAGAGCAGATAATAAATAACCATTCTATAATGGTGAAATCAAAAAAAGTTGATAAAATTATTGATTGTGACTGTAGTTTTGAGTATTCCAAATTAATTTTTAAAAATTATTATAAAAATTTAGTCAATGATGTTAATGAAACTATTGAAAAAATAAAAGAAAAATCTGTTTATCTTTTCGGTGCTCATATTTTTTCCCAGATGTTTATTAAAATGGGATTAGATGAAAATAAAGTAATTTTTATATTGGATAATAACATAGAAAAGCATAATAAAAGATTATATGGAACAAAATTAATGGTAAATTCACCAGAAATTTTAAGAGACCTTGAAAGTCCAATTGTAATTGTTAGAGCTGGTTCATATACAAAAGAAATAATGGATGGTATACTTGATATTAATCAATCAGTAATATTTTATTAATGAAAGTAGCAGTTTTAATTCCGGGAATGTTAAGATGTTTTGAGCAAGTACATCCAGAATTTAAAAAATACATATTGGATGTTTTTGACCCAGATATATTTTTTTCTGGGTATCCGAATAATAAAGGACTGGATTATTGTGAGTTTAAAATAAAAGAATTATGGAAACCTAAAAAATATATTATTAGAAACTATACTGAGAAATTAAGAAGAGAAATACATCCTAATGATGAAAAATTTGATACTAGAAAGGTTCCTGGATCAAGAGTTGCAGCAACTCTTAGTGGTAAGTACAATATAAAATTGTCAAATGAGTTAAGAAAAGAATATGAAAAAGAAAATAATATTAAATATGATTTACTAATGGTTTGGAGACCAGAATTGGTATTTTATAAAACCTTAGAAACTGAAGAGATAAAAAAAGCAATTAAGGGTGATGTTTTAATACCAGATGCTTGGGATTTTAAATCAGTTAATTCAATTTGTGTTTCGGATATAGGTGTTGTTACTAATGGAAAAAGTATGGATATATACGCATCTCTTATAGATTATATTGATGAATATTGGGATGAGGGTCACTTATTTC